>ERZ1026894.444-NODE-444-length-30580-cov-16.837740_pt1 | contig 30580 bp, 28 predicted proteins | sample MGYA00380177_ERZ1026894 | MGnify/ENA primary metagenome ERZ1026894 (study PRJEB33269, sample SAMEA4719813) | human gut metagenome | biome: human-associated habitat; feature: organic feature; material: feces | place: Cameroon | collected 2013-10 ... | reverse complement strand
GCAAACGCAATGGGAAGGGATATTTTTCTGGTGCTGTCTTCGCCCTCAAACAGGATTTGGGCAATACTGCCGTCTCCGGATACAGATACGATCCTGCCGGTTCCGTATTTCTGATGCAGGATCTTTCGTCCGGGTCCGCAGGCACAGATACAGGCTTCCACCTCTTTAGGAGGCAGCTTCTGCGCCTTTTTGTCCGATGTTTTTAGCAGCGAACCTCTGGCTCCGACAGCCGTACCGGTCTTTCTTACAGCATTTAACGACGTCGTTTTCTCAAACACTTCTCTTGAAAAAGCTGAGGTCAGATTCGGACCAAAGGTAAACACATACAGCTGTTCCTTCGCTCTCGTCATTCCAACATAATAAAGCCTTCTCTCTTCCTCATAGGCATTTACCTCCGGAGAATCCGGTGCACAGCTCCTTTGTGGGATCTGGGAAGGGATCACTCCTGCCAGCATATCCGCCAGATACACTCTGTCGTATTCCAGCCCCTTGCTGGAATGGATCGTGGACAGGATAAAATTACTCTTCGGATCTCCGCAGCCCTCTCTTATCATCTCCTGCAGTGTCTTAAGTCTCGCCGGAAAATCAAACAGACTGTTCTCCTGATCCCCCAGTGCCTTTAAAATCTCCGCCTTACCGCTGTCCAACCCGTGGCTATCCATGAATTCCTGATAGCCCATATAATTCAGGATCCGGTATATAGCCTTTCCCGCCGGCTCGTAGCGCATATTGTCCAGATGAGTTGCCAGTGCCTTGCACTGTTTTCTGGTATAGACGGACACTCCGTCCATCTCCGCCACCGTGTCTAACAGTGTCAGTCTCCTGGTGTTGGCATTCACCGCTTCCGTTGCCGCCATTTTGCTGATACCGGCACCCATTTTATAATAAATCCGAAGAAACGTCTCTCCATCCCAGGGATCTAAGGATAACTGAATAAAATCACAGATATCGTTGACCACCGGATGGGAAAAAAAGGTCATATCCGAATTTTTCACCCGGTAAGACAGTCCTTTTCGTTCCAACAGGTCTATCAGGGGAAGTGCGCTTTCGTTGTTCCGGTACAATACCGCTGTCTCCTGCTCGCAGTCCTGCGCCACCTTCAGCAGATAATTGTACTGTCCCTGTCTGGACACTGCCTTGATCTCTGTTACACAACCGCCGGCTTCCCTGGCTGCGGTCATCTTCTTCGGATGCCTGTTTTTGTTCCGTATAATCAGAGCATCCGCCGCCCGGACAATCTCCTGTCTGCTGCGGTAATTGGTCTCCATGAGAAGAAGCCTCGCTCCCGGATGCCTGTCCTCAAAAGAGACCAGAGCCTGCGGGTATGCTGCCCGGAATCCATAGATACTCTGATCTTCATCTCCCACCATGAACAGATTCCGGCTCTGTGCCGCCAATAAATCGATCATATCATGCTGTATTCTGGAAGTATCCTGTGCTTCGTCCACGCAAAAGTACCGATACTGCTCCCTGAAATGCCCTAACACCTCCGGATACTGCTCTAAGATCCGCAGGGCATAGATCATCTGGTCGTCGTAATCAATCATTTGCATCTGTCGGAGTTTATTATTATATGTACGAAATATCTCCGGGAACTTGTCTACATCTGTATCCATTTCCCCAATCTCTTTCGGGGTCAGACGCATATTCTTCGCATAGGTAATGTCTAACTGTGTCTCTTTGATGTCATTCTCCGTGGCATATTTACCCGTCACTTCCAAAAAAGACTGTTTGACGACAGCCACAGCTTCCTTATCTGCCACCTGAAACGGTGTTTTCCCGGTACGCCGGGCAAAATATTGCAACACCTTCTGGGAAATGCCGTTAATGGTGCGAAACTCAAGCCGCTCTGCATCCGCCTCTCCAAACATCCCCGCGAAACGCCTGCGCATATCATTCGTTGCCGCCACGGTATAGGTCACCGTCAGGATCGACTCCGGTGTTATTCCCAGGCAGTAGATCATATAGCCCAGTCTGCTGACCAGTACGGTTGTCTTACCACTTCCCGGAACCGCAAGCAGAAGTACCGGCCCTTCCGTGGCCTGTACTGCCTGCATCTGCTGCTCATTTAGCTGTATGTGATATTTTTGAACAAATTCCGTAAAAGTCAATGCATTGTCCCACTTTCCGCCCTCAACTTCTTCGCCTTTTTTACTTGTATTATTTTACCATGTTGTGTGCCGGACAGCAACCCCGCGTTGGTTCTATCTCTCCAGCATATTTTCAATAAAAATCCCATACCCTCTGGTACTGTCCTGCACAAGGACATGGGTGACTGCTCCGATGAATTTCCCGTTCTGAATAATAGGGGCACCGCTCATGCCCTGGACGATGCCTCCGGTCAGAGCGATCAGTTCCGGGTCGGTGACTTTCAGTTCGATTCCCCTGTTTACATTGTCATGATCTAAGTGTACATCCGTGATCTCGATATTGTAATATCTGGTGGTACCATCCACAGTACACAAAATCTGTGCCGGACCTTTTTCAATCTCCTGTTTTAATCCGATGGGCAGTGCTTCTTCCGTGCCAAGTGCCAGGGCTTTGTTATTACACTTACCAAAAATTCCACGGGCGCTGTTACTGGTAATGTCCCCAAGGATCCGGTCATCATTATAGACGATCATTCCCGTCATCTCCCCCGGATGCCCGGCAGTTCCCTTCTGGATTGAAATAATCTCTGTCTGATACAGTGTTCCGTCATTCATCTCCATCAGAGTACTGGTATCCACATCGTTGATCCCATGCCCCAGGGCTCCGAAATTCCCCTGGCTGTCAATATAAGTCATAGTGCCCACGCCCTGTGCATTGTCACGTACCCAGACTCCGATCTTATATTTTCCGCTTTGGTCACGCACCGGACAGATCTTCACATTGAAGCATTCTTCCCCTCTGCGGATCGTGAGGATCTGCTCTGCACCGTCACCGTTTTCGATCCGCGAGATCAGATCGTCTTTTTCGGTAATTTCCTCACCGTTTAACTCAAGCACGTAGTCACCGCTTTTTACAATATTTTTTGCCGGTGATACTTTCTCTCCGTCCGCAGAGCGAAACTCACCGGTACCTACCACCAGCACCCCTTCAGTCTTCACATAGATTCCGATGGGCACCCCCACCGGGATCAGCTCCTGATCTTCGATCACCCGGATGCCTACCTGTTTGAGCGGCAGGATCCCGAACAGCTTCACCTGCATCTGAAGCGTGTCCGGGTTTCCGGTCTTCATGGTCACCGGCCGGCTTAAGTCCACGCTCACCGCACCTTCCGGGATATTGCTCTGCCCCTGCCTGCTGACGTTCAATATCTCGCCTTTTGCGGGAATATCCAGTTCCAGTGCTTCTTCCGATCCCGCTCTTACATGCAGGATGGACGGAATACTGCTGTCCACCAGATAATAGCCATATCCCATAAGCCCTGCGCCTGCCAACAACAGCATAACGCAAAGGCAGGCCCGGTAAATCCGCAATCTGCGCACCTTTGCTTTCCAGTGCTGCAAAATAACGACTGCATCTTCACCTGCCTGCCTTTTTACTTTTTCCGTCTCTGTGATCCAAAGCTTCATACACATTCCCCCACTGCATTCTGTGTTACTGCTGTATAGGGTATAGTGTGCGTCGCATTTGTATTTTTAACCTGAAACCATGGGAAAACGTATCTTACAGTTTTATCCAGATCATCCACATATGATCACATTGCTGCTGTTCTTATACTCCTGGGGGCAGCTGTCCGTAAGGATCGTACCGCCCTGAAAAGACCCGAAAGTCACTGAACTGACATTACCGAATTTGGAATGATCCGCCAGAATAAAACATTCTCTGCACTGTCCCATGGCTGTCTTTTTCACCATAGCTTCATTCATATCCGGTGTGGTCAGACCGTTCTGTCTGCTGATACCGTTCGTGCCGAAAAATCCCTTGGTGAAATGGTAGCTTTGTAAATTCACCAATGCCTGGTTGCCTACCACAGCTTCGGTAGAACCTTTCAGTTCTCCACCTACCAGATAGACACGGAATCCTGCCGCCGCCAGAGCTTTGGCATGAGCTACCGCATTGGTCACGAAGGTTGCACTCTTCTCCGTCAGATACGAAAGCATACACGCCGTGGTGGTTCCTGCATCGAGATAGACGAAATCCTCCGGTCCGATCAGCGATGCTGCCTTGGCTGCCACCAGCTGTTTTTCTTCCACATTGACTGCAGCCTTCTGCTCTACGGTGGGTTCGTGGGTCACAACGGTACGGTCACATGCCACTGCGCCTCCGAATACCTTCACCAGCTTCCCGGCATTGTGCAGTGCTGTGATGTCACGACGTACCGTAGACTCGGAAGTATTTAACAGTTCCCTGACTTCCGCCACCGTAATGCTGTTTTTCTCTTCCAGTAATTTCAAAATAATGTCATAACGTTGTTCTGTCAGCATAGATTATTGTTTTCTCTTTCTTTTGTCACATCTGTCTCCAGAATGATCTTCCGCACAGGAAGAATGCTTCCCGGAGACATGGATAATTCATCCACACCCATGGCAAGGAACCGTCTGGTCAGTGTCTGATCCGCACCCAGCTCTCCGCAGATGCCTGCCCAGATACCTGCCTTATGCGCATTGTCCACCACCATCTGTATCATGCGTAACACTGCAGGATGATGAGGATCGTAGAAAGCATCCAGCTTCGGATTCTGCCTGTCGATGGCAAGGGTGTACTGGGTCAGATCGTTGGTACCGATGCTGAAGAAATCCACTTCTTTTGCCAGTTCTTCACTCATCATAACCGCTGCCGGAGTCTCGATCATAATGCCCTGCTTCGGTTCTCCACTTGCCACGCCCTGCTCTGTCAGTTCCTGCTTCACTTCTGCCACGATTTCCTTGATCCGGCGTACTTCATCCACACTGATGATCATGGGATACATGATGGAGATGTTGCCGAAAGCACTCGCACGGAACAGTGCGCGCAGCTGGGTCTTAAAAATCTCCGGTCTGGTCAGACAGATACGGATGGCCCGGCATCCCATTGCCGGATTCTCCTCCGGTTCCATCTCGAAGTAGTCGCATTTTTTATCTGCACCGATGTCCAGGGTACGGATGATCACCGGCTTACCTGCCATGGTCTCCGCCACGGTACGGTAGATCTGGAACTGCTCTTCCTCCGTGGGGAAGGTCTCTCTCTCCAGATAGATAAATTCACTTCGAAACAGTCCGATACCGCCGGCATCGTTCTGCAGTACGGCCGCCAGATCCTTGCTGTTACCTATATTAGCATAGAGCATGATCTTCTTACCGTCCATAGTGACATTTTCTCTTCCCTTCAGGGTCTGGAGCAGTTCTTTCTTCTCCTGCTCTTCCTGCTTTAACTTCTGCATTTTGCTTAAAGTCTCTTCATCGGGATCCACATAGATGCAGCCGCAGCGTCCGTCTACAATGCCCAGCTTTCCGTCAATTTCCTCACTTAAAGGAATATCGGTGCCGATCAATGCCGGAATACTCATAGTACGGGCGAGGATCGCCGTATGGGAATTCACGGAACCGTGTACGGTAACGAAGGAAAGTACAAGGTCCTTGTTGAGCTGAACCGTCTCGGAGGGAGCCAGGTCGTCTGCCACGATGATCACCGGCTCTTTAGAAGCTACCACACCCGTTGTTCTTCCGCCCAGTACACTTAGTACCCGCTCAGAGATATCCTTAACATCCGCAGATCTGGCTCTCATGTAATCGTCCTCCATGGAGGCAAACATCTGAGCAAAATTATCTCCGGTGGATGCTACCGCATACTCTGCATTCACCTGCTGCATACGAATAATGTTCTCAACGGATTCGTTATAGTCATCATCTTCCAGCATCATCCGGTGAATCTCAAAAATAGCGGCATTGGCTTCTCCTACTTCTTTCAAAGCCTTCTGATACAGCCCCTGCAGTTGCTCCATAGCTGTCTGTTTTGCCTGTCTGTAACGTTCGATCTCCCGGTCGGAATTTTCGATCTTGACACGTTTTACCTGCTGTTCGTCCTTTTTATGAACACTGATTCTGCCGATGGCGATTCCGCCGAATACGCTTTTTCCCTGGTAGACTTCCATGGCTCTTCTCCTCTCCTGCCGATTCCTTTTGCTCTGTTTTAGAGGTTTGCCTTTACAAACTCAGTAACTGCTGCATAAGCTGCTTCCTCATCCTCACCATCGAAGGTCAGGGTGATCTCATTGCCGGCTTTGACTGCCAGACCCATGATACCGAAAATCCTCTTGCAGTCTCCGGTCTTACCATCTTTGGTCAGGGTAACTGCACAGTTAAATTCCTTTGCAGCCTTTACCAATTCTCCCGCGGGGCGTGCGTGAATACCTTCGGGATCTGTGATAACATATTTGAATTCTTTCATTGTCGTTCTCCTTTTTTGTTCTAAAACTTATACTGTTCTTAAGCCACTTTTTTCTTCAATAATCCAAGCATCAATGCAGATACGATCGTACCTGCCACCAGTGCTACCAGATACATCAAGGCATTTCCCACTACCGGGAATACAAAGATTCCGCCGTGAGGAGCCATCAGTGTACAGTGGAATGCCATGGACAGAGCACCTGCCAGCGCAGAGCCAACGATGCAGGAAGGAAGTACATGTAAAGGATCGGATGCTGCGAAAGGAATCGCACCTTCCGTGATGAATGCCAGACCCATGATGAAGTTGGTAGGACCTGCCTCTCTCTCTTCCTTGGTGAACTTATTCTTGAATAACAGTGTTGCCAGTGCAATGGCACAGGGAGGAGTCATGCCTCCGATCATAACTGCTGCCATGATGTCATAATTGCCTGCTGCAATTGCTGCGGTTCCGAATACATATGCCGCCTTGTTGAAAGGGCCACCCATGTCAATCGCCATCATGCCGCCCAGGATCAGACCCAGTACAACCCGGCTGGAATCACCCATTCCGCTTAAGAAATTATTCAATCCGGTATTAATGCCGCCCATCACAGGTTCAACTACAAAATTCATTGCCAGACCCATGATCAGGATACCCACTACCGGGTAGATCAGCACCGGTGCCAGTTTCTCAATGGCATCGGGAAGCTTATCACAGATCTTGCGAAGACCGAGGATCAGGTAGCCTGCTAAGAAGCCTGCCACCAGTGCTCCCAGGAATCCGGATTTGCCGTTTGCTGCCAGCATACCGCCTACAAAGCCAAGTGCTAATGCCGGTCTGTCGCCGATCGCCATACCGATAAAGCCCGCCAGCACCGGAAGCATCAGACCGAATGCCACGCCACCAATGTTTTTAAACATTGCCGCTACGGGAGTGATGGTACCGAAGTTACTTCTCTGGTCTGCGGGTAATGCATTGATATCAATGTTCAGGCCATCGATCAGGAAAGCAATGGCAATCAGAATACCGCCGCCTACGACGAAGGGAAGCATATGGGATACACCATTCATCAGCTGGGTGTATATCTTATGTGCGGTACTCTCCTTGCCGGTTAGCGCTGTTTTTACCTCACCGCTCTCTCCGTGGAATACTTCTACCTCACCGCTTACTGCCTGCTGTACTAATTTATCTGCTTTACTGATACCGTCGGATACCTGACAACTGATGACCTTTTTGCCATCAAAACGGTCCATGGGAACTTTTGCATCGGCTGCTACGATGATACAGTCTGCTGCTGCGATTTCTTCCGCGGTCAATACATTTTTCGCGCCGGCAGAGCCTCTGGTCTCGATCTTGATCTGGCAGCCTGCTGCTTTTGCTGCCTTCTCCAGTGCTTCCGCTGCCATATAGGTATGTGCGATTCCGGTCGGGCAGGAGGTCACTGCCAGGAGCTTAAAGTTCTTTTTCTCTTCGGTGGTAATGCCGGTATCGCTTAATCTGTCGTCAATACTCTTGGCACTCTCATCTGCCGCGTCGATGATCTGTAAAAATTCCTCTACACTTTTGGCATTTCTTAAAGACGTTGTGAAGTTTTCATCCATCAGCATAACGGACAGTTTGCTCAGTACATCCAGATGTACATTGTCCTTAGTATTAGGTGCAGCGATCAGGAAAAGAAGTGTCACCGGTTCGCCGTCTAAGGAATCGTAATCCACACCGTTTTTAATCACCATGGCTGCCAGTCCGGGAGTCTTCACCGCATCGCATTTGCCGTGAGGGATCGCAATTCCTTCGCCGATTCCCGTAGTGCTCTCTTCCTCTCTTGCATAGACCTGTGCACGGTACTGCTCCACATCCAAAAGCTTCCCGCTCTTCGCCATCAGTTCCACTGCCATATCCAGTGTTGCCTTTTTGTCACAAGGAGCCGCGTCCAGGGAAATACTTCTTTTGTCCAATAAATCCGTAATTCTCATGTTGTAACCCATCCTCTCTTTTTATGATCTGTCTTTTTATAGTTTCTTTTTATTATTTATTATGATGTTGAGGTCAAAAGCCCCTACTTTGTCACCTGCTTCAATACCTGCATGACTTCTTCTTTTGTTGCCAGATTCTCGGAAAAAGCACTGGCACTTCCCGCGGCGATTCCCATGCAGAAGGCATGTGCATAATCCTTCTCTTTGAGCCATCCGGTAAGAAATCCCGCTACCATGGAATCTCCAGCGCCTACTCCGTTGACTAACTTTCCCTTCGGAGCCGGAGCTTCCAGGCACTGTCCGTCTGCCGCGATCAATACGGCTCCTTCGCCTGCCATGGAGATCAGTACATTCTGTGCTCCCATCTCCTGTAACTTTTTACCGTAAGGGATGACTTCCTCTCTGGTGGAAAGCTTCACACCGAAGATATCTCCCAGTTCGTGATTATTGGGCTTTACCAGGAACGGGTGATACGGCAGCACCTTGACTAAGAGATCTCTGGTGGCATCTACCACTGTCAGTACTCCTCTGCCCTGAATCCGCTTGAGGATCCTCTGATACATATCATCCGGCATGGTATAGGGAATGCTTCCCGCCAGCACCAGTACATCGCCTTCCCCTAATCGGTCAAGCTTCTCCATCAGCTGCTCTAAAGCCTTTGCATCAATGTCCGGTCCGCAGCCGTTAATCTCTGTTCCGTCGATACTTTTTAACTTCAGATTGATTCTGGTCATTCCATGACCGATTTTGATGAAGTCGGAATCTACGCCAAATTCGTTCAATCGTCGGATCAGTTCGTCTCCGGTGAATCCCGCCGCATATCCGAGTGCCGTGGAATCCAGTCCCAGATTCTTTAAGACAATGGAGACGTTGATTCCCTTTCCTCCCGGAAGAATCAGCTCTGATGAGGTTCTGTTCGTCATTCCCAGCTGAAAATCATCCACGGATACGATGTAATCCAGTGACGGATTGAATGTCACAGTACAAATCATTTAAATCCCTCCTGTCTGTTTTCTTTCGTTTTCTTTCGTTTTCTTATGCTGTTATTATATCTTCATATTCGGTCAAATTCAATCAATTTAATTCACAAATATGATGACTTATTTTGGTTGAATTTGCACAAAGAAAAGGATGAAGTCATTCTTCATCCTTTTCTTATTCCGGTATTCCCTTATAGCTTTTCCCTTAACGGGCTTCTTTAAACGCATTTGCCTGTTCTTTCATTTCTTTTGCGTTAGACAGCGCTGCTTCGGTAAGGGCATCGCTGCCAAGAAGTCTCGCCAGTTCCGCCAGGCTTTCTTCGTCAGTCACTTTCTGAATATCCGTGATGGTCATGTCATCCGTACTGCTCTTCTCGATGACGAAATGCACATCCGCCATGGCTGCGATCTGGGGCAGATGTGTGATGCAGATAACCTGATGCGCCCCTGAGAGGACGCTCAGCTGTTCTGCTACCTTCCATGCGGTCCTGCCGCTGATACCGGTGTCAATCTCGTCGAAGATCAACGTATCAATCTCATCCCGTCCCGCCAGTACAGTCTTGATGGCTAACATGATACGGGACAGTTCACCGCCGCTCGCCACCTGACTTAAAGGCTTCAGGCTTTCTCCGGGGTTGGTGGAAATCAGAAATTCCACATCATCATATCCCTTTGCAGTAATGGTCTGACCGGGTCTTACCGCAATATCGAATTCCACCGTCAGGAAATTCAGGTTGATCAGCGCAGCTTTTAATTTCTGCGTCAGCGCAGCTGCATTTTTCTGACGGATTTTGGACAGTTCTTCACAGGCTTTTGTAAGTCGTGTCTTTTTTTCCTCCCATTCCTCATGCAGCTTCTGCATATAGGCATCATAATCCGCCAGTTTTTCCAGATAAGCTTCCTTTTCTTCTTTGTACTTTAAGATCTCCTCAATGGAATTGCCATATTTTCCCTTCAGATGATTGATCGTGTTCAACCGCTCTTCGGTACTTCTAAAATCCGCTTCATCGAATTCCAGATCCGACATATATTCCGATACATCATGATTGTAATCCGCAAGGAGGCTCTCCACCTCCGCCAGCTGTTCTTCCATCTGTTCCAGTGCAGGATCATACATGGTCACACTGCGCAGCGCCCGAAGAGCTCTGCTTAAGGAATTCCCGGCGCCATCTTCCGCATCACCGCCGCTGAGTCTGTAACTCTCCGCCAGGCTCTCCGCAATTTTACGGCTGTTCGTCATCTTGCGATATGCCTGCTCTAATTCCTCGTCCTCACCGGGCTGTAAACCGGCATCCTCGATCTCCCTCTGTTCAAACTCTGCCAGAGACTGTTCTCTGCCTCTGGATGCATCATCCAGTGTCTCCTCCGCGATCTTTTTCTCCAGTGCAGCGCACTCATGATAAAGCGCAGCCACATTTTCTGCGCATTCCGCGAATTCCGCTCCGGCATAGGCATCCAGGATCTCCATGTGTTTTTTCTTATTTAACAGCGACTGATGCTCATGCTGTCCGTGAATATCGATCAGCAGTTCCGAAAGCTCCTTCACCTGCTTCGCCGTCACGGTCTCTCCGTTGATGCGGCAGATACTTTTCCCGGAGGAAAGCTTTCTGCTTAAGATCACCGTGCCGTCCTCCGAAGGCTCCAGGTCCATGCTTTTTAACTTTTCCGCAAGCCGCTCTTCCTCACAGTCAAAGACCAGTTCCACCAGACCGCTCTCTTCTCCCCGTCTGAGCATGTCTTTCTCGAACTTTCCTCCCAGTGCCAGATTCACCGATCCGATCAGCAATGATTTACCGGCACCGGTCTCTCCTGTCAGTATATTCAGTCCTTCTCCAAATTCCACCTCTGTCTCCCGGATAAGAGCCAGATTTTTCACATGTAAACTGCGAAGCATGTATTTCCCCCTGTCTGTCTATCTTTCTATCATCAGATGGATCTTATCCATGAGGATCTGGGTATCCTCCACGGTACGCACCGCTACCATGATGGTGTCATCTCCGGCGATGCATCCCACCACCTCGGAGAATTTCAATGCATCCAGTGCTGCCGCCACTGCCATGGCCATGCCGGATACGGTCTTGATCACCAGAATATTCTGTGCCATATCCATAGAGACGAATCCATCTCTTAATACCCGGATATATTTGTCTCCCATGTGGCTGTCATCCTGTCTGAGGATCACATATTTCTGTTTGCCGCCTCCGGTAGGTACCTTGGAGAGCTTCAGTTCCCGGATATCTCTGGACACTGTGGCCTGGGTCACCGTAAATCCCGCTTCTTTCAGATAACCCGCCAGTTCCTCCTGGGTCTCCACATCTCTTTTTTCTATGATCTCCACGATCTTGCGATGTCTGGTCTTTTTCATCTTAACCTCATGCCTTTCTTGCGACAATTCGTCAGGAATCTCTCATTTTACGATGTAACACATCCAGGAAGCTGACCTGGTTCAGCTGGATGAATTCCGTGATTTTTTCCGACTGCACGATACGGATATGATCTCCCGTGCACATGGTCACCTTGTGACTGCCGTCATAATTGGCTTCCACGGTCTGGCTCTTACCCTCTCTGCCTCCCGGGATCTCTATAACGATCTCATCCTCCGGTGACAATATGATACTTCTCTGGTTCAGGCTGTGGGGGCAGATCGGTGTCAGGGTGATCAGTTTCGCCTTGGGCTCTACTAACGGTCCTCCCGCCGACAGATTGTATCCTGTGGATCCCGTAGGGGTGGTCACGATCATTCCGTCCGCCTTGTAATGATTTAGCAGCTGTCCGTTGACATAGATGTTAAATTCTATGATCTGTAAGGTGCCGCTTCGGGAGATGACAATGTCATTCAATGCCCAGCCTTCCGACACAGTGCCGTCCGCACAGCAGACCTTGCCGTTCAACATCATCCGGCGTTCTTTCTTATAATCATCCCGGATCAGCCGGTCCAGCGATTCCTCCAGTCCGGAAAGCTCGATCTCCGTCATATAGCCCACAGTTCCCAGATTCACTCCGATGATGGGCACCAGGATTTTTTTCGTCTCTCTGGCTGCCTGCAGCACCGTGCCATCACCGCCCAGTACGATCATGCAGTCCACATCCAGGGGAATATCCGTTGCTTCCTCTTCCACCCCGGAATCTGTCTCCTCTTTCCAGTCGGCTTCCTTGACCTTTAACTTCACGGTACAGCCCTTCGATTCCAAATAATCCCGGATCCGCTTCGTGGTCGCAAGTTCCTGATCCTTATGTTTATTGGTATATATCAGAAAATGCTTCATGGCTTCGCACTCCTTGTCTGTTACAGGGTATGAGAATTGTCTACGATTCCTTTGATGATAGCGTCCCACTCCGGGGTATAGGAAAGTCCTGTTTTTCCTTCCACAATGGTCTGTAATAAGCTTTCCGCCTCGTGCTCGGTCAGCGCCAGTTTTTCTTCTGAGATTCCTTCCGGCTTGCGGATATGCAGCAGATATTCGATATTGCCTTCCGGTCCCTTGATGGGGGAATATTCCAGATGCAGCACTTCAAAGCCGATGCTGTCCGCGTAATCGATGATTTTGCGGATCACCTCTTCGTGGATCTGGGGCTCTCTCACTACGCCGTTTTTACCGACCTTACCTCTGCCCGCCTCGAACTGGGGCTTGATCAGGCATACCATCTGTCCTCCGGTCTTTAGCAGATTTCTCGCCGGGATCAATATCTTGGTCAGGGAGATGAATGACACATCCACGCTGGCGAAATCCAGGGCATCCGGGATATCTTCCGGGGTCACATACCGGAAATTGGTCTGTTCCATGCATACTACACGCTCATCATTGCGCAGCTTCCAGGCTAACTGTCCCTGTCCCACATCTACGGAATACACCTTTGTGGCACCATTCTGGAGCATACAATCCGTGAAACCGCCGGTGGATGCACCGATATCCATACAGATCATGCCGTCCAGTAAAAAGCCCCACTGCTCCATTGCCTTTTCCAGCTTCAGGCCTCCGCGGCTGACATATTTCATGGTATGATCCCGGACTTCCAGTTTAATCTTGCTGACATCGAAGCCGGTGCCTGCCTTGTCTTCCTTCTGTCCGTTGACATAGACATTGCCGGACATTATGATTGCCTTCGCCTTTTCTCTGGAAGGGGCATAACCCTGCTCTACCAGAATCACATCCAGTCGTTCTTTCATATACGTCTCCTATTGCTATAACTCTTATAACTTTTCCAGTATTTTCTCTGTAATGCTTGCTGCATCCAGTCCGATCTCTTTTTTCAGAAGTTCTACATTGCCATGTTCCACATAAGCATCCGGTATTGCCGCCATGACACACTTAATCTGTTTCTCATGATCGTTTAAGCAGGTCAGCACCTTTTCCCCGAAGCCGCCGCTTAACACATTTTCCTCCATGGTCACGATCATGTCATGATCCTCGCAGGCGGAAAGCACTGCCTCTTCATCAATGGGTTTGATGAATCTGGCATTGATAATACTTGCCCGATAACTCTTTTCATGAAGTAATGCCTGTACTTCTTCCGCAGTCTTCACCATGCTGCCTACGGCGAACAGCGCAATACCGCCCTCTCTCGTGATCCACTCCGCCTTGCCCAGTTCGATAGGGGCACGGTACTCGGACAGTCCCGCATATGCTGTTCCTCTGGGATAGCGCACCGCAATGGGAGCCTCCAGTGCCACAGCAAATTTCATCATGTCCGACAGTTCCCATTTATTCTTCGGTGCACAGATATGCATATTAGGGATACCCGACAGGTACGTATAATCAAAGATTCCCTGATGTGTCTCGCCGTCGCTGCCCACCAGTCCGGCACGGTCTATGGCAAATACCACCGGCAGATTCTGAATACACACATCATGCAGGATCTGATCGTAACCTCTCTGTAAAAAGGAAGAATACACCGCAACGATGGGCTTCATTCCTCCGGCTGCCAGTCCTGCAGCAAAAGTCACCGCATGCTCTTCCGCAATACCCACATCGAAAAAGCGGTCGGGATACATATTCCGGAATCTTTTAAGTCCGGTGCCATCCGGCATGGCTGCCGTAATGGCTACCACCCGTTGATCCCGCTGTCCCAGCTTGCACATAACGGTGGAAAATACATCTGTATAATTCGCCACGGTACGGGGATGGGAAGGGATTCCCGTCTCGATATCAAAAGGCTCTGCTCCGTGGAATCTGGCGGGATGCTTCTCAGCAGGACCATATCCCTTGCCCTTCTGGGTCATCACATGGATCAGCACCGCACCCTTGACTCTTTTGGCTTCCTCAATGACCTTGATCAGTCCCTCGATATCATGTCCATCCACAGGGCCTAAATAAGTCACTCCCATGTCCTCAAAAAACATACCGGGAATCACCAGCTGCTTAAAGCTGCTCTTGGCACGACGCAGACGAGTTACAATACCGTCTCCTCCCGGCTTACTCTTCAGAGCATTATAAATGCCTTCCTTCAGATCCAGATATCCGGTTGCCGTACGGATATTATTCAGATATTTGGATACGCCACCTACATTTTCAGAGATGGACATATTGTTATCATTGAGGATAACGATAAAATTGGTCTCCAGCTTGGCTGCGTTGTTCAATGCTTCGTACGCCATGCCTCCGGTGAGAGAACCGTCTCCGATCACGGATACAATGGTAGACTTTTCCCCTTTGAGATCTCTCGCCTTCACCAGTCCCAGCCCTGCGGATATGGATGTGGAACTGTGCCCGGTATCAAATGCGTCAAATCTGCTTTCTTTTCTCTTGGGGAACCCACTCATGCCATGGAACTGGCGTAAGACATCGAAACCGTCCTTGCGGCCCGTTAATATTTTGTGGGTATAAGACTGGTGACCTACATCCCAGATGATCTTGTCCTCCGGGAGATTCAGTGCCAGATGCAGTGCCATGGTCAGTTCCACCGCTCCTAAGTTGGAGCCTAAGTGTCCTCCGGTAACACTGATCTTCTCGATCAGGAACTGCCGGATCTCCTCCGCCAGTTCCCCGTAGTCCGATTTATCTATCTTTTTAATATCATTTGCTTTTTCGATTTTATCCAGTAACATTCGCTTTTCCTCTGCTATTTTGTTCTGTGGACCAGATGCAGTAACAGTTCCTTCAGGAATTCATGTTCTCCCGAGAAACCATCCAGAACCGCTACCGCTTCCCCGGTAAGCCGTTCCACTTCCCTGCCGGATTCCTCCAGTCCGTGTAATGTCACATAGGTCTGCTTATGATTCTGTGCATCGCTGCCGGTGGCTTTACCAAGCTCCTTGCTGTCACCTATCACATCCAGGATATCGTCCTGGATCTGAAATGCAATGCCGACATTGTAGGCACACAGTTCCAGTGCTGCGATCTCCTCGTCCGTGGCACCTGCCAGGGTGGCGCCGATGGTCATTGCCGACTGGATCAGGGCTGCTGTTTTGTTGGCATGAATAAAAAGGATCTGCTCCGTAGTCAGGGGCGTCGTCTGTTCCTCTGCCTCAATGTCTGCGTTCTGTCCGCCGATCATGCCGTAGATCCCCGCTTTACGGGCTAAAATATTCAGTGCTGCTGCTACTCTCGGATAGTTCTCATCCACCGGTTTTCCCACGGCATATGCCGGAAAAGCTCGAAATGCAGTCTCAAAAGCATAATTGAGCAATCCGTCGCCCGCTAACACTCCCATACCGTCGCCGTATACGGACCAGGTGGTCTTACGTCCTCTGCGGTATTCGTCATTGTCCATAGCCGGAAGGTCATCGTGCACCAGCGAATATGTATGAATCATCTCGATCGCTGCCATGAAAGGCTCTATGATATCATCCCTGCCGCCGAGCATCCGGTAAGTCTCCTGCATCAGCATAGGGCGCAGTCTTTTACCTCCCGCCATGAGGCTGTAATTCATGGCTTCTATGACCGTCTTCTGATATCCTTCCTCCGCCGGAAGATATTCCTTCAGCAGTTCCTCAATGGCTGCTGTTCTCTTCTGTAATTCCTGTCTGAATATCGTTTCTTCCATGTCAATGCCGTCCTTCCTCTTCCTGCCGGTATGTTTACTGTGGATCCAGAGGCTCCAGTGCTCCCTCTTCGTTCAGCTTCATGACCTGCTTCTCCACCCGGTCGATCTGTTCATTGCATTGTTTCAGAACATTCATTCCCTTACTGTATGCCGCAAACGCATCCTCCAGAGAAATATCCTCCGCCTCCAGCTGTTCAAGCAGCTCCTCCAGCTCGGAAAATTTTTCTTCCAGAGTGCGTTGTTCCTGTTCTTCTGCTTTCTTTTTTCCTGCCAAATTTAATACCTCCGTCCATGGTCCTCTTCCCTGGATCACACGGTGAATCTGTCGCCCTGCTGCACCTGTTCCACTTTGGTATCGATCATGCCGTCGCTTACCCGGATCCGCAGGCTGTCTCCTTCCCGCACCTGTGTCACGGAACGGATATTTTTTCCATCCGTATCTTCCACATAAGAGAAACCACTGTTCAACTTCTCTAACGGCGAGACTGCCTTCATCCGCTCAATATAAAGTGCCAGAGTGTGTCTGCGATCCCGCAGGATCGTCTGCATCCGGTTCTCTAACCGTTCTTCCAGCTGTATGCTGTAAGTCCTCTTCTCACGGATGCGGTTGGCCGGGCTTAAATATTTCAAGCGCATCTCCGTCTGTTCCGCCTGCTGCTTCTTGCGCCGCAGTACCCGGTCCATCTGCCGGTACAGCCTCTCCTGTCCGTTCAGGATCTCCTGATCGATGTCGCTTACTGCCGTCACCGCCAGTTCTGCCGCTGCAGACGGCGTCGGTGCCCGCAGATCCGATACATAATCAATGATCGTGGTATCAGTCTCATGTCCTACCGCCGAGATAATAGGCACTGTACAGTCAAATACCGCCTGTGCCACCATTCTCTCATTAAACGCCCACAAATCCTCTATGGATCCACCGCCGCGTCCCACGATCATGACATCCACGCCCTGTCTCTCCAGTGCCCGGATTCCATTCACAATGGAAGGAGCTGCCGAAGCTCCCTGTACCAGTGCCGGATATAAAATGATCTGTACGTAAGGATTACGTCTGGTGGCAATCTGTATGATATCCCGCACCGCCGCGCCGGTATCCGCCGTCACCACCCCAAGGGTATGAATGTACTTCGGGATCGGTTGCTTATACTCCGGAGCAAACATGCCCTCTTCCGCCAGCTCCCGTTTTAACTGTTCGTACTTTTCATACAGGGCACCGGCACCGTCTAAGGTTACTTCCTTCACATACAGCTGGTATCTGCCGTCACGCTCAAATACGCTCACGGATCCCTTTGCGATCACCTGCTGCCCTTCCGTCAGCCGAAACGAAAGCCCCTTACGGTCTCCCGCGAACATAATACAGTTCAGGGCACTGGCAGAATCCTTTAACGTAAAATAAATATGTCCAGAGGGATGGTATTTACAGTTGCTTACCTCACCTTTTACAAACACCGTCTGTAAAAAGTAATCCTGCGTGAACATATTTTTAATGTACGTATTCAGTTGTCTTACGCTGATTACATTCTGTATCCTACTCACCGGATTTCATAATCTTGGCAAGGATCGCATTGACGAATCCGCCGGAGCTCTCCTGACCGTATTTTTTGGCGATCTCCACCGCCTCGTTGATTGCTACCCCGTCCGGGATATCGTCATCATAGCGCAGCTCATACGCACCCAGACGTAACACTGCGAGTTCTACCTTTCCCACACGGGTGGTATCCCAGCCTTCGGTGTTCTCATTCAACAGCTGATCCAGTTCCGGGATCTTGTCCTTAATCTTCTCGAAACGGGCTGCGATGACATCCGCATCCTGCCAGGAAGGAACTTCCTCATTATTCTCGCGGAACAATGCGATCTGTTCCGGCATATCTTCCGGTGCATGAAACTCCACACGGTATAAAAGTTTGAAAACCTGTTCTCTCTGCTCGTGTCTTCCCATAATATCTTCCTGTAATTCCTCTTATTTATCCTTCTTCATGTTCACACCGGCAATGCGGATGTTTACATCTGAGCAGGTCAGTCCTGTCATATACTCGATGGCATTCTTCACCTTCTGCTGTACTGCCTGGCAGGTGGTGGGGATATTGTAGTCGTACTCCATGGTCACTGCCAGATCCACGGTCACATTCTTGCCCTGTACTTCCACCTTAACGCCCTTGGTAAGGTTCTTCATTCCTACCTTGCTCATGAGTTCGTTGGTGATATTGCCTGCCATGGCGCTGACACCGTCTACTTCCGTAGCTGCCAGGGATGCGATCATTGCTACTACATCATCTGCGATCTGTACCGTACCGATGCTCTCATCTTCCTTTAATACCAGGTTCTTCTTATCTATTTCTTTTTCCATGATAGCTGATCCTCCTAATAATAACTAATTAGTTACAGTATACCAAATCCTTATTCATTTGTCACCCAAAAAGTCAAGGATAATTGTTTGCCATTCTGCGCATAAGCAATGGTACTGCTGTTTTCCTGCATATAGGAAAAGATCTCCTGCTCATCGATCAGCACCCTGCAGATCTCCCGGTAGCATTCCTCATCCGCGCATTTTAATGTGATCTCCGTCCTGCCGCTCTCCCATGCCCTGTCGAAGATGCTCTGCATCTGTTCTGCATCATATGACGTAAAATATACACCTTCCCTGACATAATAATTTGCCTGCGTGGCAGTGCATTCCGGCATGGCTACCACACTTTCGATGCAGTGGGTGCGAAGCAGCTCCTGCGTGGTCACACACAGATAATCATAATTGATCTCCGGTAATTCTTCCTGCCCGCTGCCATCCTCCATTCGATAGGAGGCATCTCCCCAGGTCGTATCCACATAATAATAGTCGCCGTCCACCCGCACCAGATTCCATGCATGCGCCTCCCCGGTGTCTACCGTTCCCTGTACCAGCGTGCACATCACTCCCAGATGGTTCAACAGATACTGTGTCGCTTTGGCATATCCCTGGCAGACCGAAGAATTTCCTAAAAATACCGAAGCAATGTTCTGATTGTCCGAAGCATTCAGATCATAATCCGTGGAAAATATGATTTTCTCATAGACTGCTTTTACTTTATCATATTCCGATGCATCCGACGGGATATCTGAAAGCCATTCCGATGCCCTCTCACGGATCTCTTCCGCCTTATTTACTGCTTCTTCCCTAGGCAGCGAATAGGTCCCGGCAAAATCGATCCCTACCGTCCGATCCCCTCTGGAATATTTGGTGTAGGTGTATCCCGTAGTATAAAAGATCTCGGGATGATCGATCAGCACGCACTGGAAGATCCGGTCGATATCCTGCTCGTCCAGCCCCTGTCCGATGGGCTCTGTGGACAGTTTTACCGTATCTGTCATCTCTCCCAGTGCCTGCTCGATCTCTCCGTACCAGATCTGTTCCTGTGCATCCAGACTCTCGTATGCAAAACGAGAGCCTCCCTCCTCTAAGAGGGAACAGCTCTCTGTATTATCGCTTTCTGCGGTCGTCTCCTCCGCTTCCTGCCCGGGCAGACTGTCGATTTCCTCCACGGGCAGTACAATGGTCTGCGGCACTTCCGACAGGATCTCCTCCGAGGAGCATCCTGTCAAAAACAGCAGCATGAAAAGTGCGATATATAATTTTTTAAATCTTCCCTGAAACATTTCCCGCATTCTATCCCCTGCACATGTGTTATCTCGTTCTCTCAGGTATATTTCCGGTATCAGTTACGTCCAAACTCTGTCAGCACCAGTCCTTTATTACGGTCCAGGGTCATGCCGATGCTCCAGGAATTGACAAACAGAAGCAAAGGATTCCCTTTCATGTCCTTAACCTTCTTCATATCGGAAGTTCCGGACAATTTGGCAAGGTCGATCTCGTCCTTGTTCTCGATCCAGCGGATGTGCTCATAAGGCAGGTTCTCCAGACGGATCTCCACGTTATATTCGTTCTCCAGGCGGTACTTCAATACATCGAACTGCAGTACACCTACCACGCCGACAATGATCTCTTCCAGACCGGTATTGAACTCCTGGAAGATCTGAATGGCACCTTCCTGGGCGATCTGCTCCACGCCCTTAACGAACTGTTTTCTCTTCATGGTATCTACCTGGCGCACTCTGGCGAAATGTTCGGGTGCGAAGGTAGGAATGCCCTCGTACTGGAACTTCTCCTTGGGCATACACAGGGTATCTCCAATGGAGAAAATACCGGGGTCGAACACACCGATAATATCTCCGGCATAAGCCTCATTTAATATCTTTCGTTCGTCCGCCATGATCTGCTGGGGCTGGGATAATCGCATTACCTTATTGCCCTGCACATGACGTACTTCCATATTGGCATCGAATTTGCCGGAGCAGATACGCATAAATGCGATACGGTCTCTGTGCGCCTTGTTCATATTCGCCTGAATCTTGAATACAAAGGCGCTGAACTCATGCTCCGTAGGATTGATCATGCCGATGTCCGCTTTTCTGGGCAATGGTGTGGTAGTCATATTCAGGAAATGCTTTAAGAAGATCTCCACACCAAAGTTAGTCAATGCAGATCCGAAGCATACCGGGGTCAGGTTACCCTTCTGTACTTCGTCCAGATCAAACTCTGCACTGGCGCCGTCCAACAGTTCCACCTCGCCTAACAGCTTGTCCGCTGCGTCCTCTCCGATCAGCTCCTTCAGATGCTCTTCATCCTGAATGGGGATCTCGGTGGAGGTTCCTTCCTTCGTTCCCTTCTCGGTATCGGAATAAGCGATCACACACTTTTTCTCACGGTCATAGACACCCTGGAATCCCTTGCCTGAGCCGATGGGCCAGTTGATGGGGCAGGTGGCAATGCCCAGCTCCTTCTCGATATCGTCTAACAGTTCAAAGGTATCTCTTGCTTCACGGTCCATCTTATTGATAAAAGTGAAAATAGGGATCTTACGCATGACACAGACTTTGAACAGCTTTCTGGTCTGCGCCTCGACACCCTTGGATGCATCGATGACCATGACTGCGGAATCCGCTGCCATCAGGGTACGGTAGGTATCCTCAGAGAAATCCTGATGTCCCGGAGTGTCCAGAATATTGATACAATAACCGTCATATTCAAACTGCAGCACGGAAGAGGTTACGGAAATACCTCTGTCCTTCTCGATCTGCATCCAGTCAGACACCGCATGTCTCGCTGTTGCCTTACCCTTTACACTTCCCGCCAGATTGATGGCTCCTCCGTAGAGCAGGAACTTCTCGGTCAGGGTCGTCTTACCGGCATCCGGGTGGGAGATAATGGCGAAAGTCCGACGGCGGTTGATCTCTTCTGTATAATTATTACTCACTACTATAATCCTCCAAATATATCTTAAAATCTATTTTCGCAGCTTTCGGTAATCTGCTTTCTATGACGGATCTGCCTTTAATACAGAGTTTCCTTCAAATTCCGGAGTAATTCCGAAGTAATCCAGTACCGTAGCACCGATATCGGAAAAAGTCGGCCTCGTTCCGCGGTTGCCCGATGTCACAGGGGCACCATACATAATAAACGGTGTATATTCTCTGGTGTGATCCGTGGTGGCCTTATAGGCGGGATCGCAGCCGTGGTCTGCTGTGATCATGAGAATGTCCTCCGGCTTCATATGCGCCTGAATCTCCGGCAGCTTCTCATCAAAATAAGCCAGTGCCTTCGCATAACCGTCCACATCTCTTCTGTGGCCGTAGAGCATGTCGTAATCTACTAAATTAATAAAGCAGAGTCCTTCAAAATCCTTATCCAGATATTCCAGAGTCCGCTCGATACCTTCTGCATTACCGGAAGTGTATACATGCTCGGTAATTCCCTTGCCTACGAAAATATCCTGAATCTTGCCCACAGCAATAACATCTCTGCCTGCAGCCTTCAGCTGGTCTAACATGGTAACTGCGGGAGGCAGCAGGGAAAAATCATGTCTTCTGGGGGTACGGGTATAATGTCCGCTCTCACCGGTGAAAGGTCTGGCAATGACACGCCCCACACCGTGCTCTCCCTGCAGGATCTGTCTGGCAATGCGACAATAGTCATATAACTGTTCCACGGGAACCACATCCTCATGGGCAGCGATCTGGAACACACTGTCCGCAGAAGTATATACGATCAATTTGCCGGTGCGCACATGCTCGTCCCCGTAATCCGCAATAACCTGTGTGCCGGAGTAAGGCTTGTTACACAAAATATCTCTGCCGGTACGGATACGGAACTCCTCCAGTACCTCCTCGGGAAAACCGTCCGGATAAGTGGGCAGGGGCTTGGGAGAATAGATGCCTGCGATCTCCCAGTGTCCGATGGTAGTATCCTTTCCACGGGAGCGCTCCGTCATACGGGCATAAGCTGCTGTGGGATGTGCTGTCCTCTCTCCGACTTCCACACCGTCGATGTTAAATAGCCCCAGGTCTCTCATATGATCCATATGAAAATAGGAACTTTTGGATACACTTCTTAAAGTATTCACATTGATATCACCGTAAGCTCCGGCATCCGGCATTTCACCGATACCGAAGCTGTCCAGTACAATTAAAAAAACTCTCTTCATATATATTCCTCATCCGCACATTTTCTTCGAAAATGGCTGCCTGCTCATGTGGTACGGCTCTCGAATCTCCGGATGCTCTTGCAAGCAAGCTTGCATCGCACCATCGATTCTCGACCCTTGGTATCATAACATAATTTTCTCCCTATGTACACAAAAATATCACTGTGCGATTGTGCTGATAACGATATTTTCCGCCGCAATATCCGTCTTTCTTTTTACAATGTCTTCGATCTGTGCCCGCTGTACATCGGACAGTTCCGCTGCATTGACTACCACATCCACGGCATCCCCGTTAATGCTGACCACTGCTTCACTAAATCCCTTCGCCTGCAGCAGTACCTCCGCCGCGGCTTCTTTTTCGGCAATCTCCGTCATATGTACCATACTGTCCACTGCTTCCTGCTTCTGGGCATCGCCAAGTTCCGTACTATTTATGATCTCCAGCAAAGTCTCTTTGTTCCGGGCTCTGGTCTGTTCCTTGGACAGTCTCGCCGCGGACAAGACCTCCACTGCGTTTGTTCCGGTCAGTACCGCCTCGCCGGGGATCTCCCCCTCGTCCGGTGTTGCCTCCGCCACCTGCATATCCTCATCCAGATAATCCTCCATAACGATCTCCACATCCGAATCCAGGCTTTCTATATCCGTAACAATATCCGTAGAATCCACTGCGCTGAGATCTTCTGTATTGTCCGACGCCAGATACTCCTTTTCCAGGTTGGTCCCCGCAAATTGCAGATAACCTGCAATGGCTATCATAATGGCAAGTGCGGTAATCATAAGCTGATTCTTCTTAATTAAGTTTTTCACTGCGTTCCCCTTTTCCAAAGGCCTGTATCTGCCTTCTTGATTTTATACTCTATTGTATGTACCTGCCCTGACGGATATGTTTCCTGCGGTTTATTTTTCCAACACCTTGACTTTATGGGCTTCCACACCAAAAAGTGCCTGGGCGATCTGCGTAATCTCGCCGGTCATATTGCCTTTTCCGGCTCCTTCCGCCACCACCAGAACCCCCTCTACTTTGGGGGTGAGCGTCTTCACTACAAAGGGTGAGCCCTGACTGCCCTCCTGATACACCGTCTGATATCCGGTGTTTGATGAACTCACGGTGCAGGTTCCTCCTGCGGAATCCTGTTCCTCTGTCTGGGAGCGTTCCGCGGTCATATCTTTCTCCACAATTCTTTCCTCCGAGGATTCCAGCGTGATCATGACTTCTACCTCTCCCACTCCACGGATGGATTCCAGCATTTTTTTCAGTTTCTCTTCCAGATAGACAGCATATTCTTCCGTGCTGCCTGCCGTCACTGCCTGTGTCCCGACATCCACCGTATCCTGCTGTGCCACGTTCTGCTGTCCGGAGGACGTTAAAATTCCGGCATTGTACTGTTCTGTGATCTCCGTGCCTGTATCCGTCGCCGCAGGATCTTCTTTTTTCACCGGAAGAGCAACGATAAACAAAAGAACGCCCAACAGCACCAGAATCAGCAGATTGTCCCGACGGAACCATTTCGGTGGTTCTAAACCATCTGCACCTATGCTGCCTGTGATCTTTTCCCAGAGTTCTCCCACTGCTTCTCACCTCTTTTTCTTTTTTCCGGACTTCTCCATCATTCCAGCCGGACCTGTGGGATTTCCACATAGATCCCTTCCTTTTCTGCATTTTCCGTACCCGTTTTCCTTTGTTCCGTAGGCTTTTCCTCCGGAGCTTCCTCTGCTTCCTGCACCACGGCAGCAGCCGTCTGCCCGATCTCTTCCTGTGACTTCTTTGCCTGCTCAGAGGCCCGGGTCAGTACCGACTGCAGTTCTTCTGTAAATTCCTCCACCTGTGCCTGTGCATTCTGTTCCGCTCCCCCACCGAAAACAGTCAGAACCGGCTGCAGCAGCTGGGTCAAAAGCATCACGGACAATAACAGTTTTAAATATTTCTCATAAGCTTCCTTGGGTCTGAAATGAACGATGGTCTGGGCACAGATCAGAAAAATTCCGGCCTGTCCCACGACCCGGTATAACCACTGCATCTGCTCACCCTCCTTTGCTTCCCGTTGCCAAAAGTGCCAGTGTGATCAAAAACAGAAGCATCGCCGTCCCCGCAGTACGGAACAATAACATCCCGGCATTACCCATACGATCCGTGCAATTGGTCACTCTCTTATCACTGACGATCCCCATAAAAGCTGCCGCGCCTTTGATGAAAACCGCAGTAAGCAGAATCTGTAACAGGGGAACTGCACATGCAGCAATTAACAACAGTAACAGCAGCACACCGATACTGTTACGGATCACTACCGCGGAGCCCACCGCCAGCTCTAAAATCCCATCTGCCGCATTTCCGATCCCCGGCAGTGCGGAAAGTGCTTTTTCCACTGCGGAAGTCTTCACAGAATCTAATACCGGCGTGATCAGTGACTGGAACACGCTGATCCCCGTGACCACTCCTAAGGACGCCTTCAGTATCCAGCCGATCGCCTTTTCCAGAAGGTCTGTCAGAAGCGCCAGCTTCTCCTCCACCCAGATCCCGTTGATCAGATTCAGCAGACTGTAGCTGTAGATCAGTGGTAGTATCACTCCCAGTAATATTTTCTCCGTTCCATAGATCAATAATAGCATCAGCTGATATCCGGCACCTACCGTAGTGGGACCAGAAGCCACCCCCACCGCCAGCAGATAGGTGGGCACCATAAGTTTTACAAACAGTATGATATTTTCCATGATGTCTCTCGCCGTCTGCAGCACATCAAAAAAACATTGCAGCAGAATCACTCCCATCAGCAGATAAATGAAATAAAAGCTTAAGTCCGCGATCTGATGTTTGTCGAAAACCTCGACGAAATGAATCAGCAACGCGGACAGGATTCCCAACACGATCAGCCAGATCAGTATATTTTTGATGCCGGAGACATAAGTCCCCATTTCCCGCATCACTTCCTGCAAAAGGGTCCCTGCCGCTCCCAGTACATCCCCCTGTAATAACTGTCCAAGCAGTTGTGCCGCTGATATCCGAAAGTCGGGAAACAGCTGCTGCATTCCCTTCTCCAGCTCATCCATGCCGTATTCCTGCCACATCATGTCCATCTGCATAACTGCTCCTACAAGATGCCGTAGATCTGCCGGATCACCGCAAGTAAAATCGGCAGCCCGGCAAACAGCACCGATAACTTTCCCAGGATCTCAATCTGATCCGATACTGCCGCGAACCCGGCATCCTTACACATACCGGCGCTGAACTCACACAGATAGGTAATCCCCACTACTTTCATTAAAATACCAAGATACCCTTGTGTCTCTCCTAAATATTGCTGCAGACTAAAGAACTCATCCAACAAACTTCCCGCCAGGCCCAGCACATAAGAGAACACCAGTACACTTAAGGCAAATCCAATGAGCAGCGCGTATTCCGGACGCTGCTGCCTGAATTGTACGGCAAACAGTACCCCCGTAATTCCCAGTAATGCTATCTTAATGATCTCTGCCATTTTTCCTCCTAAAACGAAAACAGGGTCTGCACGGTATCAAACAGATCGTAGATATAAGGAACGATCCAGCTAAGTACCAGTATCAGCCCCGCCAGGCTGATCAGAAAGGCATGTTCCTCCCTGCCGCTGTGTTTTAAGACCTGGCTGAGTATTGTTACAAGGATCCCTACCGCTGCGATTTTAAAGATCAGTCCTATTCCCATCTTTCCCCGTCCTTTTCTCTTCTCTCTGTTATCCTTTGATCCGTTTCAGACTAACAGTATCAACAAAAGCAATCCGCTCATCGCCCCCAGTCCCACCGAAAGTCTGCATTTCTGTATCAGCTCCCGCTGTTGCGTCTCTGCGGTCTGTTCCAGCCTCTGTCTGGACAGTTCCATTGCGCGGATCTGCATGGCTTCATCCGCATAACCCTCGTTTCCCACAAAAAGCAGAAACTGCTCAATATCCTCTTTTTTCAAGGGCAGGGGCTTTAACCTGCGTCGGAAGCTCTCCTGCGCAAATTCTAAAAAACCGGTAGCCTCCGAAGCTGCATATTCACGGTAGACACTGTCGCAGATCTCTCCCAGACAGTCCTTGCGCTGTCTGCCGATCTGCCGGCAGCATTCCGGAAGTGAGGATCTGTTGTAGCGGATCTCGCTGATCCACTGCTCTAAAATGCAGATTAACTCCCTGATCAAATGGAGTCTTCGCACCATCTGCTGCCTATACCACAGTCCCAGTCCCAGGCAGCCAATGAGGATCAGTCCCCCTCCAAGCATCTGCATTCCATCAATCCCCTTCCCTTTAAGATCACGATCCGGTCAAACATCCGATAGATCTCATGGATTCCAAGACGTCTGGCCGCATCCTTCTCATTCGTTCCGTGTATCGTGGCCAACAGGCGGCAGCCACAGGCAGCAGCCTTATGTAATGCACGGATATCTGCATCTTCTCCCAATTCATCCACCGCAATGACCTGCGGAGACATGGAGCGTAACAATAGCAACATTCCCAAAGCCTTGGGGCAGGCATCCAGTACATCCGTCCGCATTCCCAGATCATTTTGAGGTCTTCCCCGGTATGCCCCGGCCAGCTCTGAACGTTCATCCACCACACCTACCCTAAGTCCCGGTCCATAAGCATTGCCATCGGACAACTGCCGGATCAGATCCCTGAGCAGTGTTGTCTTGCCGAATCCCGGTGGTGATACGATCAGTGTATTTTGAAACCGACCGCCTCGATATAACTGTGGAAGTATTTTATCTGCAGCCCCTTTGACCTCATGCGACACACGGATATTTACAAAAGAAATATTTTTCAGTGTCCGCAGACTGCTTTCATTTTCCAACACAGCCTGTCCGCACAGGCCGATCCTATGTCCTCCCTCCACCGTCAGGAAGCCCTGCCGGATCTCGTCTGCATAAGCATATAGGGAATCCTGACACAGATATGCGATCAGCTCCCGGATCTCTGCTTCCTCTACGGAATATGCACCGCAGGGATTCTCCTGCCATTGCCCACGATGATTCAGGAATAACTCTCTTCGCTTTGTCTCAACGACCACCGGTCTGTCCACCCGGAGCCTGATCTCACACACCTCTTGTCCTTTCTCTGCTGTTTCCTTCCAGAAATCTCTTCTCTTTTGTGGAAATATCCGCAGCAGGCTGTCCATGTTCCACCTCCCGTAACTCACCGGAGTTTTTCCCGTATCCCGGCTGATATTTTTAATTCCTTGTTTCTTCCGGATTTCATGCTTCTGAATAGTTCAATATATGTTTCCGTGGACAAGATATTCCTTCCATTCTTCTCTTTTTTTCCATAGTGTGCTATAATACCTAAACGATATCTGTTTTTATGAATTTTATTTTGGAGGATATTTATGAACATTATCATTGTGGGCTGCGGCAAAGTAGGCTACACCCTGGTAGAACAATTGGGCGGTGAAAATCACAATATCACCGTAATTGATACAAATGAGGAAAAAGTGAACTCCATCACGGATGATCTGGATGCCATGGGCATCGTAGGAAATGGCGTCAGCTTCCAGACACTGTCCGAGGCGGGCATTGACCATGCTGATCTGCTGATCGCCGTGACCGGATCCGATGAGCAGAACCTTCTGTGCTGTGTCATTGCGAAAAAGGCGGGACATTGTAAGACCATCGCCCGTGTCCGCAATCCGATCTACAATAATGAGATTGCTTTTCTGCGGGAAGAACTGGGGCTTGCCATGATCATCAACCCGGAGTTGTCCAGTGCAGCTGAGATCGCCCGGATCTTCCAGTTTCCTTCCGCAGTTAAGATCGATACTTTTTCCAAGGGAAGGATCGAGCTTCTGCATTTCCGCGTGACCCACGACTGTCTCTTAAATAATTATGAACTGATCCACATCCGTACCACCTTAAAATGTGATGTACTGGTATGTATGGTCACCAGAGGTGATCAGGTGCTGATCCCCCGGGGTGATTTTGTCTTTCGGGAAGGTGATGTGGTTGCGATTGTGTCCACTCCTCCCAAGGCAAATGATTTCTTCAAAAAGATCGGTATCGGCGCCGGCAGGGCACGTACTGCCATGATCGTCGGCGGCGGCACCATTGCTTATTATCTGGCAAGAAGACTTTTAGAAGTCGGCATCCATACCAAGATCATCGATCAGGATCCCGCCCGCTGTGAGCATCTGAGCGAGCTGCTTCCCAAGGCTTCCATCATCTGCGGCGACGGTACGGATGAACGTCTTCTGATACAGGAGGGGTTGGAGAACGTAGATGCTTTTGCTGCGCTGACCGGACTGGATGAGGAAAATATCCTCCTGTCACTGTACGCAAAACGGACTTCCCATGCAAAGGTAGTCACCAAGATCAACCGTATCAACTTCAGCGGGGTCTTAAGTGATATCAAGCTGGATACGATCTCCTATCCACGCCTGGTGACTGCAGATATGATCATTAAATATGCACGATCCATGAACGAATCTCTCAACAGTAATGTGGAGAATCTGTATAAGCTGGAGGACGGGCATGCGGAGGCACTGGAATTCTACATCAAAGAGGATTCTGCCGTTACCAATGTACCTCTGAACCGTCTGCACATCCGGAAAAATATCCTGGTCTGTTCCATCGTCCGCGGAGGACAGGCGATTATCCCCGGTGGTCAGGATGAACTGCATGTAGGCGATTATGTGGTCGTAGTACTGACACATGCACGGCTGAATGATATTAAAGATATTATTGAAGGGTAATTTTATAGAAGGACATTATCATGAATTTTGCGATATTGAGTTTTATTATCGGATTTATTTTACAGTTTGAAGCTTTATTCTTACTGCTTCCCTGGATCGTGGGTATGATCTACGGAGAATATCATGTGGCACTGATCTATCTGGTGACCGCAGTTGTTTGTTTCATTTTGGGAAAATTATTAAGCTTCAGGCACACTGGACGTTTTAAGGAATTGTACGTCAGGGAAGGCTTCACCGCCGTTGCACTGGGATGGTTTGTCATGTCTGTTTTCGGTGCTATTCCCTTCGTTCTCACCAGAGAGATCCCCTTTTATATTGATGCTCTCTTCGAGACGATCTCCGGCTTTACGACCACAGGTTCCAGTATCCTGTCCGATGTGGAAGCGCTCAGCTATGCCAGCCTGTTCTGGCGCAGCTTCACTCACTGGATCGGCGGCATGGGCGTATTCGTATTCATTATGGCGATCCTGCCGATGATGGGGGGCTCCACCATGAACCTGATGCGTGCGGAGAGCCCGGGCCCTTCCGTCAGCAAGCTGGTACCGAGAGTACGGGATACAGCAAAGATCCTCTATGGACTTTATATGGCGATCACTGTTTTTGGTGTGATCATGCTATGCCTGTGCGGTATGCCGATGTTTGATTCCCTGTGTACGACCTTCGGCAGTGTCGGCACCGGTGGATTCGGTATCAAAAACAGCAGTATCGGCGGTTACTCTCCACTGATACAGAATGCCGTAACGGTACTGATGATCTTAAGTGGTGTCAATTATGCGGTATATTTCTGTCTGTTAAGCAGGCAGTTTAAGGAAGCTTTTTCCATTGAAGAAGTCCGTTGGTATTTTTTGATCATTTTCGCCAGTGCTCTGACGATCGCCTGGAATATCCGCCCGCTCTATGCAACTTTGGGAGAGACACTGCGGCACTCCTTTTTCCAGGTGGGAACGATCATCACCACCACCGGATTTGCCACCACGGATTTCAATATGTGGCCGCAATTGTCGAAAACGATCCTTCTGCTTCTGATGATGATCGGCGCCTGTGCCGGCAGTACCGGCGGTGGCATGAAGGTATCCCGTGTGCTGATCCTCTTCAAGGCGATCCGCAA
>ERZ1026894.443-NODE-443-length-30629-cov-9.336789_pt1 | contig 30629 bp, 31 predicted proteins | sample MGYA00380177_ERZ1026894 | MGnify/ENA primary metagenome ERZ1026894 (study PRJEB33269, sample SAMEA4719813) | human gut metagenome | biome: human-associated habitat; feature: organic feature; material: feces | place: Cameroon | collected 2013-10 ... | reverse complement strand
TTTCTAACCACGGTCTCGCGAATCATGCTCAAGTGTGTGTATATCAGCTCTATTATCTTGTCTTGCGGACGAATCTTCTTTGCTGCAACCTCGTCGAGCTTGTCGCTTAGTCGCTCCAATTCCGATTCTATGACAGCATTATATACGTCTTCCTTCCTATTAAAATAGGTATATAGTGTTCTGCGACCCTTGCCCGAAGCCTGGGCAATGTCGTTCATTGTAGTATTGGCAACACCATTCTTAGCGAATAGTTGTCGTGCCACATCCACAAGTGTCTGTCGTGTTTTAGAGATTGACATGCTACTTTCCTCTATTTTGTTTGCACAATGAGTTGATATGTGCAAAAGTAGATTATTTCTACGACTTATGCAAGAAAAATTACGTATTTCAGCCTTTTTACAGTTAAAATACAAAAAAGTTGCAATTATATTTGGTTATATCAAATAATCGTTGTACCTTTGCACCCGCAATTCAGAAATACAGCAATCGCTGATATCTCAAGAATTGATTAATTGGTAATATCGCGGAGTGGAGCAGTTGGTAGCTCGCCAGGCTCATAACCTGGAGGTCGCATGTTCGAGTCTTGCCTCCGCAACTAAAATTGGTCGAACTTCTCTTAAATAGAGGAGTTCGGCCTTTAATCTTTTCAAGGCGTTGCGGATAGTGGGACGGTATTCGGACGCTATATTATTAATAGCATTGGTTGTCTTCGGACAAACAATGTAAAAAAATGTTTCCAACACCTAAAAAACTCTTATCGTCAAAAGATATAATAGGATATACTCTTCCAAGGTTGCATACTGGTAAGGATTGGTATGTAGATTTTTATGTTTATGATCCTACTATTGACGGACTCAAGCGAAAAAAGTATATGCTTAATAAATATGCTAAGAATGAGCGAAAGAACATAGCATCAGTTCTCATCACTAACCTTACGCAATTGCTTATATCTGGCTGGAATCCTTTTCTAAATACAGACAAGTCAAGGAGTTATACTACTTGGGATGTCGTTATTAAACGCTATACCGATTATACTAAAATTGCTGAGAAGAAAGGAATGCTCAAATCTAAGACTGCAGTCGACTATCGTAGTCGATTATCGGTATTGCTATCCTATATCGAGGAGGTAAAAATCTCAATAAAGTACGTTTATCAGTTTGACAAAAATTTTATCGTTGATTTTCTCGATTATATAGTCTTCGATAAGGAGCGATCACCTAAGACACGCAACAATTATCGCACCTGGTTATCTACATTTGCAACATGGCTTGTAGATAGACAATATATTAAGGAGAATTGTGTTGAAAGTATATCAATGATGAAGGAAGGTGAAAAGTTTCGTGATGCCATCAAGATTGAAGACTTGCGAAAGCTCAAGGAGTATGCATTAGATAAATGTCCATGGTTCTATCTTGCCTGTATGATGGAATATTATACTTTCATTCGTCCTGAAGAGTTACGTCACATCAAAATTGGATATATATCAATTAAGTATCAGACAATTACTATACCTGCAGACATATCTAAGAATAGAAAAGAACAGGCGGTCGCTCTTAATGACACGATACTTAAATTAATGATAGATCAAGGCGTTTTTAATAATCCATCCTCTGATTATCTATTTGGCAAAGATGTTAGACCAGGTAAAGAACAAATTGCTATTAATCGATTCAGACAAGAATGGGCACGAGTAAGGAAAGCTCTTGGCTTCCCTATCTCATACCAATTCTACAGTCTTAAGGATTCTGGCATTCGAGATTTAGCTAATGCTGAAGGTATCGTAGTAGCACGAGACCAAGCACGACATTCAGATATCTCAGTTACCAACAAATATCTCAAATCAGAAAAGGTTGCTCACGAAGAAACTAAGCATTTCAGAGGTGAACTATAAAACCTCGTAAAAATAGCCTTTTTTCATATTGCTGATTTTTCCTTGGCGGATATAGACTTCTATCTTTGCGCATACATATTTTTTGTTGCGAAGAAGATAGAGCTTAGATGGATCTGGAATATCCTCTGTTATCAAATCGTAGGTTATCAGATTATGCTTATCTATTTTGAGATTTCCCGTCACTCTTGATATATTCGGTAGCGACAATGATTCTTCTTCGGGTTCAAGATCTGTCATCCAGTTCATGCCTGTTGCTGTGAAAGTTTTAGGAATTCTTGCCTTAAGAGTTTCGTTTTCGAACAGTTTCTCATTGTAAGCTACACTCCTATTTGAAGCAAGATTCCACACTTTTTGACTTTGGAACATTATAGGCATAGGTGTATCAGAATCTTCTGTTGCTGCAGTTTCTTCGGACATTCCTTCCATAGCATCTTGAACGGCTGTGTAATAATCTCCTTCGCCATCAACCTCCATACTGTCGAGCGATGCTTGTTTCTCATTTGGTACAGATGGAACATACACCCATTTATTCGGTTGCAAATCTCCGCTCTTTCCTATAAAAGTTTTAGTCCAGAAATCTTTCTGTGCATTTTGTTTCCTTCGTTTAACTATTGCCACAGGGCTAATTTTTAGACTTACAAAGTCGTCGCTTTCCATATCTCTTATAATAGGATTGAAGAATCCACATTGTGTTAGTTCTTCATGTACTTCTTCGCTATCAGGATCACTATATTTGCCAGGTACCATTGCAGATATATAGTATTTATTGTCAACTTGGAATATGTTCGTTCTTCGTTCACGTTGCTTCATGCCCTTATATGCAGCAACAAGTTCTTCATAGGTATTATATTTCTTTGTTTCAAATTGTTTTTGTACTGACTGTGAGATATAATCTCTCCAATCATGATTCGCTGATGAATCGAAGTCGTATTCTATGTTAGAGGTAGACAAATTCGATAAACCATCTTCATCGTACTCACAAGTATATTCATCAGAGCAGTCGTAGCTCACGATATCGTTTGTGCCAAGTTCGTTAGTTGAGAGTATCTTGACAGTCTTCGCAAGCTCATCAAAAACAATAGACGCATTGAATAGTTTTCTTATCTCCTCCAGAAAAGTATATACCCTCCAATGAGGTAGAGCTTCCTTTATATTAACCGTGTTCATTGCATTCGCGATGAGCAGGCGATTCCATGGTTCTACGTCGAAGTCGTTACGTGTAAGCTTATAGCCTTCATACTCCATAACCTTTTTAATGACATACATTAGAAAAGGTTGCACTGCAAGATTATACATAACAACTCTCTCTCCTTTAGGCCATAGATTTCCACCAACCCTGAGGTCCTGCAAGATAGCTGTCCATACGATATTGTTATTTAATGTGTTCTCATTATGCTCATCATTAATAGGGTTAAAAGCAGCAACGCCTGGTTGGCCAACAAAGTTGTAATCAGTAAAGTCTACCATCAATGGCTCGCCAGCACGATATAGAGGCCAGGTACCATCGAAGTTAATTCTTGATATACTTGCATAGCCTTCTCTATCGAGACCTTTTGTTACGACAACTCTCGGATAGTCAATTTCGTCGATATAATGCGATTCAAACTTAGCATTATATTTAATGCGAGACTTGCCACCAACGAGCTGTAGCTTCACAGTCTCGTCGGTGATGCTTGTTACAGTAGCTTTGCCACTCATAACAAGGATATTGTCAACATATAGCTTACAATCTTCGTAGTCTGGCAATGTCTTCTTAACGTCCATACGCTGCACATTACCAAACAATACTTGATTCTCGTGTATTGACATCGGGAATGAAATGTCATAGGTATACGAGCCTGAATCTCTGATATATTGATTCTCGAATGTAACCTTAATCTCTTCTGACGATGATGGCACACCTACTTTGCCACCGATTGTACATACTATCATACTATTTATTGCTTTGTAAACGTTGATAATGTTTCCATTCTCTATCCAATTCTGCCATCGACAACTTTGCATGAACACCTGCAGCAAGCAAATCTCTCAAGTTATCGATAACTATGTTTGTATCATCGATGGTGTTCTTCAAGTCCTCGTTGTTAGTCTGTACAGTAACCGAAGGAGCTGACACCACCGTTGCTCCACCTTGACCTATAGAGCGAGAAATATCAGCTGCAGTAAGCGTGCTAACTGTATTATTGCGCTGTGCCTGGTCTATAAGTTGTAGAGCAGGAAGGATGGAAGGATTGTTGACAGCATTATGATTAGCAACAAATTCGCCTTCGTGCACAACTCCAGCTTCTCTTCTGTAGCGTTTACCAGACGTAAAACCACCCTCATAGTAGCCAGCCTCTTGGGCCTGCTGTTGCTTTTTGATAGTTGCTATCTGTATAGCTCCTGCAGCTGCAGCAATACCTGCAGCTACTGGTGCAAGTATTAAGTTGGCAGGATATGGTACACCCTGCATAGCAGAACTATATGCCGCGAGAGCTGATAGCGCAGTCTGAGCGACAGCTTGAGCAATCTGCATTGCTACCTGTTTGCGAGCATATTTACTCTTGATTTTCGCAACTTCCTTCTCTTTTTTCTCTTCAAGTTTCTTGGTCTTGGCAGTATTGTTGCCTGCTGCATTTATGAGTTTCTCATACTTCTTCTCGGTTACGGTAACCTCGTAGTCTGATTGAGCAGCATAATACGACGACATTCCGCTAAGCAGAGGAGAGACAGCATCCATTGCAGCCTGCATCTTAGTAACAAGATTATTACACATATTTGCAGTCGCTTCTGACATGGCAGCCATAGCCTCTTGATGACTGATAACACCCTTTGTTTCCATACTCTTAATATTATCAAGAGTAGACTTGTATATGTCAATATCTGAGGTCAGCAAGTTGCCAACATTGAGACCGTTAGGATGCTTGTCGCTATAATCTGCCTGTGCATTATTTGAAGCAGTATTATATGCAGATTGAACATTCTGCTTAAATTGCTCCCCTGCAGAGTTCTTAAGATTTTCAGAAGATTCAAGTTCTGCATAATGAAGTCGAATCTTCTTTTTCATCTCTTCATACTCTTTTTCCTTCAATAGCTTTTTAGAGTGTAATGACTCAAGACCTTTGAGAGCAATATATTCTTGCTCCTTAATGTCTTTACGCCCCCACTCGGCACGATATTGAGCCAGGCGATCGTTATATCGTTGCTCTCGTGTCAGTTCTTGCTCTTTCTGTCGTTGCTTAATTTCTGTATCAATGTCAAGCCACTCCTGCGAATCCTTCTTGTATAGGCTTTGACGAGATTTGAGCATATTAATATCATTCTGATACATAGCTTCATTTAGCGCATCTTCATTATGATATAGTTCTTCTTTTAGCGTATTTCCATCTTTGAATAACTTCTCTTGAGCACCTTTTTTCTCGTATGCCATTTGCAAGTCTATAGCTATATTGGCATGCTTGCGCTGTATTTCTTCGTTATCCATCTTAAGCATATCTTGCTGATATTGCTTTTCGAGCTCTGTCTTCTTCTTGATTAATGCCTGTGCCTCGTCAGAGTCTTTGCCGTAGAGCTCTATTTGGGCATCTATACCTTTGCTCTTGATTTCATATTGCTGCAGCATAAAGTCACGGTATGCGAGATTCTCATCTGCATAGCGACGATAATTTTCTACAAGTTCTGCATCTGTGATAGCTTGTTGAGCCTTAATGGCAGCCTGCAAGTCTTTTTTTGCCTGTGCCTCTTTACGTTTACGTTCTGCCTCAGCTTTTCGTGTAGCAACAGCAGCTTTACGTTCTTCTTGCTCTCGTTTCTTTCTCTCAGCTTCCGATTCGTACTCTTCGCTATTGTTAGAAGTAGATTGGTCTCCCTTATTCCCAAGATCTTTGTTTACCTCTCGAATGTTCTTTAAATTCTCAGTTTCCTGCTTCTGTACCTCTCGATATTTTTCAAGATATACATTTTGCATCCTTGACAAGTCATTTAGTTCGGCTTGATGGTTTCTGTTATATTGTTGTGCAATATTAAGACCATAACCTTCACGTTCAATATATGTTTCTTCGTTCCAGCCTTCTTTGAAACCTTTTAACCCTCTATTGAATTGCCAATTGCCAACGCCTTGTGATACCGCATTGTATCCTTTCTCCGCATAGTGAGCAATGTTATTGGCTAAAGCTTGAAATTGAGAAGTGAATGTATGCGACATTTTTCCCCACCAATCATTAAGGTATTCTTCGTTCACATTCTGCTTTTCTCTTTCAAGTTCTTCTACCTTGGATAGGTATACGCGAGCTTTAGCTTGTGCCAGTATAGAATCCGTAAGGTTATCAACAGCCTTACGAGCATTATTTGAGTATATATTCTCGAGATTAAGATTATCGAGGTATCCAGGATATTTCTCTTGTAGCTTTTTTATCGCTTCTTTTCTAACTTCGTCAGAAGCTGATTTATCCTGTGCCAACTTTACGAGTGATGATAATTCTGCCACTTCTGCACGACAGTCTGCAGCTGCTTCTGCATTAGCTTTATTCAATTCTCTTTGTGCCTCTGTCGCCTTATCAGCTTTCGACGAAAAAGCAACAAGAGTTGCTGTTACTGCTACCATTGTAGCCAAAATTGCAGAATACGGATTGGCAAGTATAGCCTTATTCCACAGTTGCTGAGCAGCTGTAGCTAGAGTTATCTGTCTAGTACCAACTTTCACGGCTATATTATATGCTTCTTGAGCTGATGCTGCAAACGCTGTACGTACAGCTTTTAGTTTATCTGCTGCAGCACTCGCCATCTTGGCTGCTGTTGCAGCTTTCTCAGCAATAGCTTCTGCCTTGACGACCAAAGTGTAGGCTGCGATACCAGCTGCAAGTACTACTATTACCCTCCAATATTTCAGAGTGAATGATGTGGCAACAGACAATAACTTGATGGCGAGTCCTCCAGTACTGATGCTGTATTTAACTACAGGCAGTAACTTCTCGCCTAATTCGATAGCTAATTCATGAAAACGATTCTTTGCTTTTTCAACATCACCTTGTATGGTAGTGTTCTGAACATCAAATTCTTCAATAACAGATTTAGCCTCTTTATATGCGTTTGTAGCAATCTCTTGACGAGAGCGTACGTCATCTATTTTGTCTGCCATGGTAGAGAGGACAGCAATGGCACGCGTGCCATCAAGTCCCATGTCGCCAAACATCTTGCCGAGTTGGTCAAAGCCTCCCTTAGACTTTAGGTTATCCATGAGAGTCAATACTGCAGTATTTATATCTGTTTTGACGAGATTAGAGAATGTTTTGAGGTCTACGCCTGCCATCTTAGCGAATGTCTTAGTATCGGTCGACATCTTTGTAAGCAACTGGGAGAAAGCAGTCGAAGCCATCTCGTCTTTCTGCATATTCTCGTCCATCACAGCACCAAAACCCATTATTTGAGCCTGAGTCAAACCTACCTGTTTACCAACACCTGCTACACGTGCGGTAAACTCTACTAGATATCCTGCAGACGCAGATGAGTTCTGAGCAAGCTCATTAATGGCAGAGCCTGTAGCGAGCATGGCACCGCGCAAACCAAGTCTGTCATCCTCACCGAAAGCCATAGCTAATTTACCTACCTTATCGATGGCATCATCTCCAAGGTCATCACCAAGAGCTACGCTAATCTTATCGGCAGCATCGACAAACTCCTCAATAGAATCTTTAGAAGTAATGCCCAGGCGACCTGCAGACTCTGCAAGTTCATTAAGGTGTTTACGTGGTGTACGTGTATCAATCTTCTTGAAGTCCTCGTTCATCTCCACCACCTCTTCCATTGACTGACCTGTATACTTTCGTACATTGTTCATCTCCTGATCCATCTCTGTATAGGCATCCACGCATTGACGCACATTGGCTGACAATCCAGAAAAGGCTGCAATAGTCTGAGTTATTGCACCCCAGTTCTTATTGAGAAAGTTGGCAGTTTTACCAAAGAGAGAAACAGACTTCTCTTGCTCACCATTAATAGCAGCTATCTGCGCTTTCAATTTCTCAGCATGGTTCGTCAGGTCTTCGAATGCTGCAGTACCTTGTTTCTGATCAGCGAGTCGTTCGTTTACAATCTTAAGAGAATACTGAAGGTCACGTAGTGACGAGCCTGTTATATTCTTGAGAGTCTCGTTAATAAGTTTATTCTCTCGCTCAAGGTCTCGCGATGATCTGCAAGCAGCCTTAATCTCCTCGTCATATTTGTCGATTGTAAGGTTCGCTTCCTTCTGAGAAGCACCAAGTTGCTTAATACGACTTCTAATCTTGGAGATATTTTCTGCAGTCTCATGATATGCGGTACTATCAGGCTTGATATCTCCAAGCTTTTGCTGCAGCAACGTAGCTGCAGCAGTCAGCTCGTTAAGAGAAGCGCCATTGATGTTGCCTAAAACATTCTTGAGATTATCAGCTGCCTGGTCGAGTTCTTGCATCTCCTTCTTAGACTGTATAGACGAAGCCTTTAATTCGTCCATGCGGTCTTTGCATTCTTGGAGTCTTTGATTAAGATCGTTATATTCTTCAGGTTTTGTCACCTGCTTCATTGCACGACGTACCTCTCGAGCAGCCTTCTCGATATCACCAAGCGATGAAGTTCCGAGGTTGTTGATTGTATCTATAGTTTTTGATACATTGTTACCATAAGCTTTGATACTTGCCTCGGCGGCTTTAATTTGTTTATCAAACTTATTGATATCTTTAACTGAAGTTCCTGGATCACGAAGAGCTTCAGCTTTTTTCTTTTTCAATTCGTCAAGGCTCTTTTTCAGAGCTGCCATCTCGTTTTTCGCCTCTTGAGCATTGAGGTGAATGATGGTTTGAAAAGTCTGGGTTGTTGCCATATAAAAAGTGCTACATTTGGTTTATAAACCAAATGTAGCACTTAAGTTTATGAGGAGAAAATACAAAATCAAGGTCTACATCTCGTATAGTTAACAAAATCTCTTTCCATGGATATATATAAATTGCTTTTTTTATGGAATTGTTCTATACCTGCATAATATTCTGGAGATTTATATAATGCTTTTTCTCTCTTATCTATACCTTCGCACATTTTCACCCTTACACTCTCGCGCTCCTCTAAATATGCTTTTTCAAAGTCTTCGCGAACTTTTCTCAATTCTTCAGAGCCTGGAGTAAGAGTTTTCTCGTATTCAATTTGCCGCTTGCATCTTTGAGCAAAAGAGTTGTCATCCTCAGGTTTCTTGCTCTCATCTTTTGCTGTATCAACCTTAGGTTCGCTCTTGACGTATGGCTGTGGCTTTTCTTTAGGCATACCATAAGTATTAGCTATCTTATTTACCTTTTCGCCTACAGTTTGCAAGCCTTGAAACAAGATAAGCATTACGAAGAACACCGCTGACAAAAGAAGGTAAGTATCCATATTCTTGATGTTTTAATTATTATATCGCAAATATAAACCTTTTTCTTGATATTGCCAAGTTTTCTTCAGCTTTTTTATTCCACTTTCACGTACTTCAGATATTTAATTTTGGCACGAGGGTTAAAATTCACGAGCTTCACATTATATCCTTTCGTTCCCCAACGCCAGAAGAGAAATCTATGTTTATAGTCACGCACGACGAACATTGCTATAGAGTCGCGCATTTTATATCGTAGAATTGAATCCGATAGTGATAAGTGTATGTCTGTCCAATGGTCATGATATATATAGTCATTATCTGCAGGTGCTGCTCTCAACTTTATGCTATCTCGTGTCGATATCTCTGTCTGAAGCTGCGAGGTTATTGCTGCAGGTTTTACATCTAAGTCTTTCAATAGACCTTTATCTGTAACTTTCTTATATTCCTCTTTCGTTACCACAAGAGCAGGTGCTGATGCTACAGGTATCGTATCGTGTATGGTATCACGGATAATACTCGGGCAGATGTTCCAAGAGTTTAATATCTCTATCTGAGATTGTAAATGTTCAATCTTTCTTCTGTATTGCTCTCTCTTAACGAGCAAGGTCATGATGGAGATTATTACGACTGCAATAGCTATCAGTATTGCTGGCATAAGAAAATCTTTCTTTTTCATTTTATGTGGATTATGTTGTTAACATGCTTACCTGGTATAGAGATGTGTACCCACGAGTAGTTATACTCATCGATACATTGTCCTACGCTGATTTTACCTTGACGAATAAGAGATACTGCAGTCTCAAATAAAGCCTTATTGTCTTCCTTCGTACTACCCATGGCGTGGATATCTGCAGCTTGCCCTAACAGATGTTGCGAAGTTTTTGAACCACCAACAGCTTTATTGAGCTCCTGACAGCGATATCCTGAGCTTACGATGATTGGTTTGCCGAATGCCGTTCGCAATGGTTCCAAGACAGTCTCTGCCAGTAGCTTCAAGTTTGCAAGGTCTGACTTAGATGGAGTGTTATCAATAGCTCTATTGCGAGCTGTTACTGAGCGAGTGAGCTCCTCGAGAGTAAAGTGCTGTGATAATTGCATGGTGTATTATGTTTAGTTAGTTTGTCGTTCTGCAATATTGAGGTATTCCGATAGACCAGGTATACGCTCGATAAATTTGAATCGAAGGATATAATACAGGAAGGACACAATTTGCCATGGTGTAGTACCAGGCTTAAATATCTTCTTCAGGTTCTTCAGTATATTGAGAGCATAGAAGTAGAGAACCACGTATGTAACGAAACTCACGCATTGCAAAGCTCCTTCGTACTGATGTTTCATCTGACCAACAGTATAGATGGCACAACATAGTATGAAGAATACAGTAGCTTCAGCTCCACATCTTAAAGCCTTTTTTATGGAGAAGTCTTCATGATTAGCTATCATGCCAGACAGATACCCAAAGAAGAAGTTAAGAAAGAATACTATCATTAGCGATGTCAGCTCTCCTTCAATAGGTTTGAGGAAGGCTATAACTGCGATGGCGATGCCTACGCATAGTGAACGGATATTTTCTATCATAGTTGGATTTTATTGTTGTTATATAGGCAAAGATAAAAGTAAACGCCCTAAAATAAAAATACGGTGTATTCTATCATAAATAGAGTACACCGTATTAATAAGATATTAAAGGTTAAGCTATCCCTAACCATTTTTTCGCTTTCGCTATAGCAGCATCAGCGAAAGCGCAATAATTTTCCCATTCCTCTGCATTAGATTCAGCATCTTCCTGATGATGTCGCTGTAGTGCAAGCTCGTCTGATATAGAGTAACGAGTGCGGATAATAGCGTTAGTCAGTTCATGACAATCGGTAGGGTTGGCACATTGCACGATATATCCACCGTCACGTTCTTCACCAGTATAGATATAGGCCTTTGTAGGTTTAGGCTTTTCTTTATCTCCCATCGATTCGAACTGGTAATTATCATCAATCTCTTCATTCGGATATATGATTACATGTTCTGCATCATATATATTGAATGTTCGTTGCTGCATAGATACTGCAGTATAAGTCTTTTTTGCCATACTATGTAAATTTATAAAAGGTTTGACCATTTTTGCCTTCGAACTGTTGTATCACTGTTGGAGCAGGAAGATCTTCACGAGAGAAATCGTTCTGAGCTTGGTCTATCAGTACCTTTGAACCAGTAAAAGCATAGAACTCTGCATCAAGTAGGGTAGGATTACCATCTTTATCTCTAACTTTTTCAAACACATATGATTCATGGATTGTGCCATCTGCAGACTCTGTTTGTATGGTTTCAACAATTTTTTTGAATCTGATAGCAAGAACCTTATTTGCTACCATTTTCGTAATCTCCTGGAGGTTTCCTGTAGAGTCTGGTACTGTGACAGTCACTTTCTGTCTGTCAATCTTAGAATCTTCAATCTTATAGTCCTCAAGGTAGATTTTTTTATTCCAGGACTCATCTTTACCCCCCCATTATAGTTTGTCAAATTCTTGCAAATCAGAGAGAAATTAACCTTCTGATTGCCACTCATTTCTTCAAATGGTGATTTTACTCGATGTGACTTGATAATTTTTCCTAATGATTTTTGCATCCCTAATGTAATAAACAGATTAATACAATTTGCATGCTTCGCATATCCGAAGCGCGAAGCTTGCTTAATTCTTATCTCTTCTTCAGTAAATCCTTTTTTTCGAAGCTGTGCTACGTGTCTTGCAAGTTCTTGCTTATTATGTTTGCTAATCAAAACGTGATCATGATAAAAAACATAACCACATATTCTTATACCCATATGTGTTGGTCGAATATTATAGTCTGTGTTCATTTGTACATGATAATCTCTTGCTAATACCATCACAGCAAGCACTCTGACTATTCCAAGTACGGTTTTATCTTCATGTCTAAAAATAATGTTATCAACAAACCTTGTATATAGTGGTAACCCTTCGTTCACATAGCTACGAAATTTAGTAGCTAAATAAGCAGGACCACGACACAGATCGGCATAGTCCTCTTTAGTTTTAGCCGTAACGATCCGTCCTTCGATGTATTTAGATGTCCAATATGCCATCTTGTCAGGGTCTTTATCTATGTCGAAAAAGCGTAAGGCTAACCTATCGAAGTCTGCCAGGTATAACATACCGAAGATTTGACTTACTTTAATTCCCAACGGAGCCCCTTGCATATAGGAATCTACGACCTTAAAAAGCAAACGTTGCAACTTGCCTGGTTTTACTTTCCGCAGAATCTGTCTTTTAAGAATTGCATGGTCCATAAGCGGAAAATAAAGATGGGCATCCATTGAAAGATTGTAAGCAACTTTAGCCTGACTACTTGCATACAGTTCGTTCCTTAGAGCGCGAAATAGAGCATGTTGTCCCATTCCTGGTCGTACAGCAGGACATTGCCAGGCGATGTAATCATACAAAATTTTCTCGTATGGCAGAATTGCAGCAGCTTCAAGCACATGGTCATGGACTGGCGCACGTGCAAGTTCACGCTTTTTCTTCTCGTAGATAGTTTTAGGTCTATACTGGGAAGGCTGCCAAGACTCATCTCTCAGTTCTTGTAGCACACGATTGAGATTTTTTTCTAACTTCTCATCGTATTCTCGTATACATATGCGTTTATGCTTGTTTCGGCTATAATTATCGTAAGCTTCCTGTGCGTTTTGCATATTTTCAGCCTCCCCACGATCACGTATTCTTCGCATTTGTGGGTAATTATTGATGAATAAAAAAGCGGGATCTAATCGGGATCTGAAGACAATTGTCTTTTTGGGTATGTTGGTCTGCAATTTTCGACCGTCAGGTATGTCGCTCGCCATTTGGGCTACGAGACTCGCTGACATCTATTTTCTATGTTTCTCCAATGGGAGAGGCTCACTCCTATCTGTATTAAAATTGTTGAGGAACGCACCGTAGTTCGCATTGCTAACCGTGACACCATTGTTCGCATTCAGCGCACCAGAGCCAGCATTGCCCCCATTGTTGACATTAGCGAAGGCAGCGAGACCACGCAAACCAGGTTAAGGAGTTCTACCTACAATTATGTAATTGCGAATGCAAAGGTAATGAAAAACAGCGATACAACAAGTCAAAGAGCGATTTTTTTTATTTTTTTTCGGCTGCGCCATATAAAAATATGGCGCGACCGCCTACGGCGGAGTGTTCTTAAGTGTTCCTATGCAATCCATATTGCCTGTGTATCCCAGTCTTCATCTGCTTCGCAGAGGAACGCACCGCAGTACGCATCGCTAACCGCGACACCACTGCCCGCATGCAGCGCACCAGAGCCAGCATCGCCCCCATAGTTGACAAGAGCGAAGGCAGCGAGACCACGCAAACCAGAAGTTATTGCAGGATGATAGAAACCATCGGCATAGCCAGTACTTTCAGATGCGCCAAATTCGAGAGGATACATTATCATATTATCAAGGTTCATCCTTTTGGTATAGTACCATCCATCTTTATTAGCTGAAGGTATGGCTCCAACCTTGACAAAACCATTTGTATCAGAGACGTTAACGGCATCCTTTGTCCACTTCCTTAGAATATAAACATCAGCTGCCTTAGAAGCTGTATACTGAATAATTACACCATGCATCATCATCCACATATTTTTGTACCAATTCTTAAGACCGAAGAAACATGGTATATTACCGATGACCTTGTTTGTGCCATCGCCTTTGGCTATGGTTACAGAAAACACCCCTGTTGCATCTCCTTTTTCTGCAAGGGCATCGATATCCAAAGTTGCGCATTGTTCACCAAAGTCGCTATATGCGTTATCGATACCCATACCAAGACCACCTTGATAAAGATTATCTGCTGTTCTTGTAGAATTGTATGAAGCTTGAATATTACGATTATGAAAGATTATGCGAGTGAGTACACCAAGAGCGAATACCATTTGATACATCGATGCTCCCCAGCGCTCGCCATTTTTCTCTGCGTAGCGTTGAAACTGAGTACTATCAATTGAGTTTACCGCCTTGCCTAACAATGTGTTCCATTTTGTGTCGTTATCAGCAACATTATTACCACCTCGATACTGAGCTGTCCTATTGCAGTATGATACAAGAATTTTGTTTGTTCTATCAAGAGCTGCTGCACCTGAGCACGACATTGAAGCTACAGGTATCTTATAATTCCATCTTCCACGAATTGGAGATGTCGATACTGCTTCATACTCATAGATATCATCCTCCCAATGAGCATAGTACCAGGGTATATTCCATCCCCAATGGTAGTGTCCCATTGTTCCATCGAGAGCTGCTACGCCACCATCAGCAAATCTCTTATGATTATTAGGATCCAGTTTTCTACGAGTGTGATCATTCTTAACGAGATAACCGCCTAAACCAAGAATTGTAGGCAAGTTAGCAAGCATGTTGATGTCACCAAACGGTTCACCTTCGGTCTTTGCCTCTGCCTTCTTCCATCTTACTCCACAAAATGATGTTGACGAAGAGATAGAAGATAGAGGTATATAACCGAGTTTTTTGGCTGTTGGGTTATAACCTAACAATTGAATCTCTGAACCTTTATTTGCAAATTCTTCGATTCCTGATACTTTAATTTTTTCCATATTAACCTTGTTTGTTTATTATTCTTGCTGTATATTGAGTGGTATATCCATTCATTAAAAAACTACTATTGCGATCATGTACAAGCTCAAAGATGTATGAGTCGCATGGACCAAAATCAACATACGAGAACTTGCCATTATCCCAATGAATTATCAATGGATAGTCATCAGTATCCATAAACTTGTTATTGCTTTTATCTAAGAGATCCGCATTGCGTCCATACAGTCGCCATCCTGCAGTACCCATCTCTGATGATAATTGTAGACGAAATGAGAAGTTGGTATTCTCGTCAACTCCGAGCATAGCCTGCACCGTCTTGAGTGTTGGAAGAGCAAGTCTACCTGTCGCTTGTTTACAAACACCTATTATCTTATTTGCTCTAAGAGGACTAAAACTGTCACCTATCTGGTACACAGTCGTATTAGATGACATGGTGATCTTTTCAAATCGATAACCATCAATAAAACCATTTAACGCACCTACACCTATACCAGCAAAGGCAAAGTCTTGTGCATGTGTCGAATTTTGGATGTCAAATTGGATACCATATTTTGGCATCGACACTTTCTCATGGTCATACAGTGAACATAGAATATGTGTCCCCAACAAATCATAGAGTCCGAAGAAAGCTTGTTTGGCAATACCATTGAAACATATAACATCTTTATATAGTGACATGGCTCCTTTGTTAAGCTTCCTGATAACAGTCTGTCCTGTGGAATTTTTCCCCTTTGTCTCGTCACCTATTCTACCTTCAGCAATTTCAAATCCTCCTATACTACCCTTTTTAGCTTTGATAGTTCCTTCAATTTCACTATCCGTAGAATAAAGTTTACCAGTAAGGAAGTTTAAGAACAGATTAGGCACAAACTTACTCACGTTCTTTGGGTCGTTGGCATCAAAACTCTTGTAGGCGCTATCTTTATTCGTGCTCGATGCATTAATAGTCGTACCATTAAGTTTGCCAAACTGCGATATCATGTACGAGCCTGAGAAAATGGCAGAGGCAAGTTTACCAAACTCGGACATTACTATTTTAGCGAAGACAATCTCCTCCTGAGTTACCAGCTTCCAGAAGGTAGAGTCTGCTGATGGCTTACCTCCTTTATTAGAACCATTAGTTTTAGGTATCCAATACGATTCATTATACCATACTATAGGACATTCTGTATCTGAGCGAGTATATGTAGTGTTGCTGTTCCATTCGCCAGCAAGATATGTCAGAGGACCAGCAATTCCTTTATCTCCTTTGTCTCCTTTGTCTCCTTTGTCTCCTTTATCTCCATCCCTCACAACAGAAATAGTCAAGGAATAAACGATTTTCTTAACATTTTCATCATACATCTTGATGTCAATATGGCTCATACCACTAGCAAAGTCTTGACTGAGCTCCGACAATAATATATTGTATGGCAGGTTTGCGTATTCATCCCATCCTAAGCCAGTATTCCCCTCAGGATAATTGATACGTATTCTGTTCGTCGATTCTTCAATAGCGGCACCTTCAGCTCTGTAACCTCTGATTTTGATTTGGCTTATGTTAGGCTTACCATTCTTGTCGAGGACTATACTTGAATAGTCCGCGACAAGATAGTAAGAGATAGCAGATTGCCCATCTTTAGGAACAGGTATTAACTGTTTAATTGATGATATGTTCATTAAGCATTCTCTTTAGTTGCTTCAATTCTTACGTTGATACCTCCATATTTATCGATATTCTCGTAAGTAAGTTTTGTCTCGTCGATATCTGTAATAACATTACCTGCTGAGCGTGATGTCAGCATATAATCAAACGTCCACCCTGTTGATATTGAACCATCGGCACGATTGTAAACCTTTGGGCTAAACGTTGCTTTCTGTCCCTGCATAACAGCATCGCCAGCAATATTGCAGCCATCATCGATATAGTAAGGATCATGCACATCGGTTATTTCAAAAGTCTTGTAATATTCCTTATTGTTATATGTTGCGACGACACGGAATATCTCAACACCTTCCACCGCATAGTTAAATATCTTGATGTAGTCAGTTCCTACCTCTTGATAGTCCTTGATGGTTGATAGGTCAATCCATGTTTTACCAGAGAGCTTCTGAAATTTATATGTCACGCCTTTAGATACTGATTGTCCTGCCAGCTGCAGTATCGCTAACACCTTAACCCAGTCCTGGTCATTAGACAACACGTTGTCTCCATTACCATCAGCTCCTTCCATTGAGAGCAGCACATCATAAGCTTCACCTACTGCAGCTTGAATAGGAATCAGCTGTTGACAAGTAAACGCCTTACCAGCATACGATGATGAATAGTAGATATATTTATCAGTATGATCGGTATCTGTAGCGAGGTTGCCCTTTATTATAAGAGCAGGGAACACCTTGTTGTTTGCTGATACTGTGCTTATTTGAAACAGTGAAGTAAACTTCTGTTTCACTACGCCATTCTCCAATATAGCACCCTCTTCGCTGATGTTGTTGTAATACCATTGCTGACCTGCAGTCTCAGGCACAATGATATCTCCCTTCTTCGATGAGTATGCTTGAGGATATAATGTTGCTGGATGCTGAGAAAAATCTGTTGCTGTAACCTTCTTTGTAGTAGGATTCCAATATTGATGCAAACCATAGCCTGCATCTATTCTTATACCCATTCCTGGAGTAATTGTGTCTCCATCCTGAAATGCGTATAGATGTTTGATTGATGATATGTTCATAATTAATTGATTTGGGCCATTATTATTTGAGCTTCTTTGTGCGTAATCTCTTTAGCGCCTGCTGATATAGCTGTATCAATACTGATAGCAGACAAATCGCCTGCTGTCACAATATAGCCATGCGTCCTGTCTCCTTGCCGATATTCCACAAGATTTAGTCGCTCGGCTAATTCTATTGGTATGAGATAGTATTTCATATGTTATGAATTTGTAGTTAATCAACTTCACGTTCTGTTGTTGGGACTTGAGCTACTATAGGATTCCCTTCGTTATCACATAGCACTCTTCCATCATCAAGCGTTAATGGTAACAGGGCAGATAACTCTCTACATAGCAAGCCTATCTGATGATCCTCTGCCTTAACGTCTCTTAGTATAGTTGCAGAGTCGCCATATCCTATACTCTCCCAGTCGCTGCTGCTATTCTTTCTATAGAATATCTCCATATCGAAATACCTTGTAGCCTTGGCTATATTCCCTTGTCTATTCGTCACCTTGGCACCTATAGTAATATGTGTAGTATCAGGGAAAATATATTTGCCATCGATGAAGTAAGTCTCAGGATCGTATTGTCCATAGAATCGTCTCAACATCACGGTCTTTGTATGTTGTTGTGTAGCTTCAGCTTTAGGGTATGCAGTTATGCGGATGATTACCTTCTGTATAAAGTCTTGGTCTACTGTCAGCACCTTGGTGCTCTGTCCTGACACATACCATAGATTTTCATCTGATATCGCTTTCCAGGTCTTTGTTTCATTATCCAGGAATTCCCATATATACGTACATAGATTGTCATCGAGATTCTCGTCACCATTCTTCAACTGGGCATTAAGCGAGAATTGTCCTCGATTCTTGAATGGTGAGAGATTTACTTTTGCAGGCTGATCAAATTCAAGACTCGTCTTGTATTCGGACTCTGATATCGTAGTCATATCTTTGTCCCAAGCAAATTGATATGTCTGGTTGCGTGTCTTATCGAGATAGTCTGCAGTAAAAGATATATGTATAGTCTCGTCAACGACGGTATTCCTCGTAATTATGATAGCATGGGTAGAGCTATCAATTCTGTAGTCAGTACCATTCGTAAGCTTTGTACTACGATTGTTCAAATAACTTGTAACATCCCACACCACATTAACCAGATAACTTGTATATTCGCCTGCAGGAATACCTCCGTCTGGGTCAGTGATGCTAAGCTTTGGCTTCAGCATATATGGCGTAATAGTGCGGTCAGGCACATATTCTTTCTTGATGGTGTTATATTTCTGAATATACGAACCACCGAGCTCAAGCATCTGAAATGCGAAGCTTAGAGGAGCATGAACTATATGTCCACCATTTTTCTTAATTTTCATATTTTTATAGCTTATGTTATTGTATAGTCACCCTCGACGGTTGAACCATCAGCAAACGTCACCACGCAGACAAATCCAACCTGTGAGCCTACTCGCCATTCTGATGGCAAATCTCGTTTAGAGTCTACGTGCAATGTCATACCTATGCTACCAGTCTGATGTTTGATATTCCACGCTATATCGGCATCTGCATCATTAGATTGTCGAAGCCATGTTATATGCCCCAGTCCAATCTCGTCCTCAGTAAGCTTCATCTCTGCATTCCATACCGAAGCCACAAGGTCTGTTTCCCAATCGGTACCAGCTTCGAAGAAGTCGCCTTTAGACGACACAATCTCCATGCTGATATTACCACCACCTATAAGGCAAGTCCAATCTGTATTGTTGAAGCGAGGTTCCGAGCTTGTACACGAATCTACTGAGCATTGCCAGTAGCAGCCTCCATGCCAAACTCTGTCTACGTAGTATCCTCGCCTGGTCTCGTCGTAGCCTTTAATATATTTAGTAGTAGCATTCCATTTACCACAATCACGAGTAGTATATTCAGGGTTGCCGAGATAGTCTACCTTAATAAGGTCTTCGACCATGATGCCACGAAAGTATAGATATGGCTGATGTTGCGATATCACGCCCTTCTTCAGCAAGTCATGTGTGGCAGCTATGTCAGGAGGTAAACCAATAAAACCTGCATAGTTAGAACCGTTCTTAGAGTCCTCGACTGTTGGCTTACTAACCCCCTGCAGGAATAGCCATCTTCCATCATTAGAGCTAACAAACCAAACATTCTGCCTACTCTTGTCAACCGTGTTACCCCAGCGAATCACTCTTGCCCCTACTTCTGGCGGATAGTTCTGTCCTCCAGGCACGTCGGCATTGCCATACATGGTACATACTGCAGTATTCTCAAATATTTGGTCTACGCGAAGCCAAAACGAGCGATAAGTCTTGCCAACGTCAAGGTTGTTTACCTTACCAAGCAGTACGTCATTTACGTGAAATGTAGTCTGTTCGCCTTCATATTCCTGTCTGAAGGTGATGGTATATTGATCTACATTTGTTAACTCTACCTTATCGATAATGCCCTTATCTGTGAAGTAAGTGTCACCTTCCAGCACATTCTGATGGTTAAATACCAATTCATCGAATATGGCAGCGCCATTCACTCGCATAGAGTTGCAGACTATAGAACCATCAGGGTTGAGTTTTATCTGAGCATTATCGCCAACGGTCGCTCCTTTCAGCAGTCGCAAGAGATATCCATCGCTATCTTCCTGGTCTTTGCGTATGAATGGAGCATCAGCAAGATAGTCCAATAGTGCAAGAAAGGCTGAGCCAACTCTTGTCGCAGTATTGGCATGTGTGCGACGTTCGTCACGTATCGTAGTGAAGAGGTCGCGTAATGTTGTAATCTCTTGTTGTATTGTCATACTGCAAAAATAGTCGAATCTTACATCTTCATAAAATACAGCTAAAACCTCCTTATCGTTCTATCGATAGTGTTTTTACCATTATCAAATAGTTGGCTAAGGAACGATGATACCAAACCATTATAAGTGGTACCATAATATGAAGCTTCAAATTCGTTCAGGCGATGGATAGAGTATAGATACTTCTTCGAGAACCAGTCACGCTTCTGTCTGTGATGTGGATTTGTCTTCCAGTCCTTCAGAAACTTGAGGTCGCCACCGTTATCATGCTTATATCCATTGCCCACGCCTCGAGCCACATATATACCATACTCAAGGAAATGGTGCTCGATGGTGGTAACAGGACCAGGATGTACCACGCCCTGTATCGAGCGAGTCAATGCTCCTGTATCGTTTACTGGTGGAGTGAATTGCATCATTCGCTCACGCCATATATCCACCATAAACTGCTGCCATCCATCCAACCATTTCTGATGTTCGGCATCAGTCATATTTGGTTTAAGTCCATTCCGATTCGTCATAGCATATATCTATTGGTTCCTCGTTTTGTATCATGAAGTACAGTCCTGTCACTCCGTTATATGAATATCGAGGCAATTCTGAAGAGTAGACATTATTCAGTTGCAGGAATGTCAGTCGGTTGTCGACAAGTTCGTCTCGATCGTGAAGCAGGCGAGAGTGAAACTGCCTGAATATCTGTCTGCATAGGTTCAACTTCTCTTCTCTGTCTATCATGTCGTCTATGCGATAATGAGCCAAGATGAATATCGTATATACATCTCTGCGGAAGTAGCCTACACCATTCGAGAAGGTCTGTTGCGAGGTGGTATCATCCACCATGATGAAGTTCTGCTGCTTCCTGAAGTTCTCCATCACTCCCTGTATAGAGTCAGGACCAGAGCAGAGGCAAGGATAAAACTTATTGTCTTGTGCCAGTCGACTCGACTTGGCAAGCTGTGTAAAATAGTCGAGAGCTGGAAAAAGGTCTTTTGCCATGGTAATCTGAATTATATGTTATTTATTCAAGTCTGGATACTTGCGTCTGAAGTCTGCTGCCTCCTTTGCCTTAGCGTCGAGTTCTGTCAGCGCTCGCCAACAGTCCACACGTTTCACCTCGGCTTCCTTCGTCACGTCGCCATCTGTCAGAGCTCTTAGCTGCAGGTTTATCGACTGCAGTACCGACAGTTCTGTCACGTCGTCGGCAGTAGCCTTGCGGAAGAAGTTAGGGAAGGCTCTCGACATTACCAACTTGATTTTGGCAAACCACGCTATTGTTGCCAGACTTTCTTCTATTGTCAGACTCAGCTCGTCTGGACGAGAGAAGTCTGGCTTACGATATAGAAACGAGGCGAGCTTATCTACATGCTCCTGTTTCTTCGTCTCGTGGAATAGCTGATATTGCTGTTCCATACACAGGTACTCACCAAAGCTGATGATACGTTTATGCTCGGTATCTTCCTGCAGAAGCGGATGGACCGCCTGGAGTCCTTGGACAACATCCAACCTATTGCCCATGTCCTCCGTCGAGTCCACCCAGCTCAACTGCTTAAGAAATGAATGAATTTGCCACGCCTCTATATAGAACACCTTCAGCTTCTCACCCTCAGGCTTATAAGCACACTTCCAACCATAGCGATTCTTCTCTATCACGCTGATGCCTGTAAAGCGCACAAACATATAAGTCTTAACTACCGTCATATCTGCAAAGGTTGCCATGAGGTAGAACACATAGCGCAACTGCTCTTGAGTCAGTTCGCTCCACGACTGAGGAGCCTTTAATTCTATATTGATAGTCTTAGCCATTGAATACGAATGCTGATGAATCTTTAGTATTTTTGAAGTGCTCGATATGCGCAACAATATAGGCTGCTGTCCCTGGATATATAGAGTATATCTCAGGGTTCTGCTCCACCTCGCGCTCTATGCGTCGATAGAGTGGGGTAAAGACGGCTGCTTTTCCGCTTGCGTTCCATTGGTCGGTAAAGTCGCATATCAGCTGCAGTATTCCTGCATATGGTGTCAGCCTGTCATGGTCATCGCATCGCCATGCGTCGAGGATATCATCCATCTGTTCGTCCGATATTCTCAAGCGTAGCGATTCGTCTGCATCGATGATGGCTCGCTGCATAGCCTGCCAGTCTTGATACGACCGTGCCTTGGTTGCCATGGGCGAGAAGAAGAAATAATTCTCTGTATATATGTAGCGGATATAGTTCTTTGCCTGCATCGTCTTACCCCATTCTGCGGAGCGAAGCAAATCCACGGTCATAGCTCTTGCCCTGCATAGTGCTGTGCGCAGCTGTCCCTCGAGTGCATCCACCCTCTGCTTCGATGCAGGCGATATGGTGTCGTTCGAAACGATGCCAAAACCTGTAGGTGTCAGCACCAGGTCCAACTGTCTGAATACCGAGAGAAAACCATCCACACATACCATTATCTTATAGTACTGCAGTAGTCTGCCATTCTCTCCTTCTTCAGCTATCCGCTTCAAGCCTGCTTCGCCAAGCAGATTGCTTGAGTAATTATCGTTAGCGATGTCTATTGCAGGCATCACACTCTCAAACACCTCGCTATGAGCTGAGCAACCTACTGGCAGCGCTTGCTCGAAGTCTTCTTTAGATATTGTTATCGTTGTCATTGCTATTGCTATTAGAATTAGTAACCTTCTTGGCATCTTTGTTCTCATCGAGAGTGGTGAGCTGTATCATTGGCACATCTACCGTCACCTTGTCGCTCCATCCGTTATAGTGGAGTATCAGATGATAAGGCTTAGTCAGTATGTCGTGGCATGGCTTCTCTATAGCCTGCTTCAGCGTAAAGAGTTCGCGCTTGTCGCTACCTGAATTGTTCATCTGACTCTTGCCTGGTGTGGCTCCCACCAGGTTAGGATGAATGCCGAAGGCGAAACAGAGAGCATTCGAAGCTTCGCTCATATCGTCGCTCCAGTTGCCACCTTCCTTCTTGTTGGCATCGTTGAGTGGCACTATGCGCACCATTCTGTTCTCCTTGCCGTTTGGGTCTACATAGTATCCGCTAATCATAGCCTTACCCGCGTTCTCGATACCTGTCACGAAGTCGATGATGTTCTGCTTCTCTTCCTCCTTGCGCTTTTTGCGTAGTGGCTCGTCTGATATTCCTTCGTTGTCGCAAACGTTGTCCCAATACTCTTCGTGCACTTCTATCTGTACTCGTGGAGCCGAAGTATTCTTAATCATATATCGTTTGCCGATACCTATCAAGCGATAGATATCAAACCAGGCATCGCGGAATATCGAAGAGTAATATGGCACAGGATACATCTGGCAGCCTGGTGTTGCCATACGGCTCAATATAGCAAACTTGCGCTCCTTGGTAGGCTTATTCTTGAGTCCTGTCTCAGGATTAGGCATTTTGCCCATTCGTACCATCAGGTCACCAAGCGGATTCCAATAGTCGAGCAATGGTATCACCTCTATCTTGCTCTCGTCAAAGAAACCGAGTCGCCAGTCGCCATAGAACACATGTTCCGACTTGCCTGAAGCTGTAGAACCTGCATATTCAAATCTGCAGTACGAGGCATCCTTGTTTCTTACCGTCACTATCTTTGTGCCATCCTTCGACAGGATGATAACTGTTACCGAGAAGAAGAAGAACTTGAAGTCTGTAACCTGCTCGAGGAACACCTCCTGTAGCGAATTGTATAGACAGAAGTCGCGAATTTCTTTGTCGCTCACGTCTTTTCTCGTCTCTCTATCCACGAAGCGCACCCCCTGGCCATAGCACGACACGATGTTGAACTGCTGACATTGTGCCGTCACCATATTCTCCATCAGCTTCTTCCTTACGTTGTATGGCAGCTGGTCGTCTCTGCCCCATTGCACATACTTATACTCTCGCTTCTTCACTACTATCTGTCTCACGCTCGATGCTCCTGGCTGATCATCGTCGTCGAAAACATCCATAGAGTCGCCACCATATTCTGAAGCTACAGAGTTGCCTTCCGACGACGAGCCTATTCCTGTAGGCACAATTCTATATTTGCGATAGCCATCAGCATCTGCATGTTGCGATGTAGGCTGCAGGGTATTTTTGTTTTTGCTCATAAGTATATTTTTTGATTGTTTATCTGTATGATGAATATCTGAGGAATAGTACGCAGCTCTCGGTTCTTAGGATTTTTCAAGCGTATAAAACCTTGTCGCCATGCCACATGGTGCACAAGCCAGCCCTTGTAGTGAATAATGGCGCCTGTTTCGCCCTTGTAAGCGTATACGTCTACAAGTGCTCGATGCTGATATGCTTGGTCTATCTGGCGCAGCATCTCGGTGAAATGGATAGCTTTCATTCGAAGGTGTTGTCAAAGGTGTTGTCGAATATTCTGCCTGCACGTTCCATATTCAGCACATTATGATTGCGCTGAGCATACTGGTATGAGAAGGTGAATCGAGGCAACGATGTAGGCTTGTTGTCGTATTCCGACTTCGAGTCTGTTATTATCACCTCTTTGCCCACGTTCGGGTTGCCATTCTTGAAGGTCACTATATGCACGTTCATCGAACGGAATAGCTCGTCCACCCAGTTTGCCATGGTGAACGACAGTATGCCTGTGTCGGCTTTGAACACCCTGGTTTCGGTAATCGCATAGTTGCGTTGGGTTTTGCCTATATACGCTTGCTCGCGTTTGTACGATGGCGCTATGGTGTGGGTGCCGGTACAATAGATGAGTTCCTCCACTCCGAACGAGTTGTCGAATACCAGAACTGGAGCGCAGTCAGGCTCATCAAAATCGATTGTGAACCGGAACGTGCGCTTTCCAGCCTGGACATCATAACATAGCAACGTCTTGCCTGCCATGGCAAACTGCTCTGCCGACACATCGAGTGTGGTATAGCGGTCGTTGCCTCCAACAGGCAATATCGAGAAAGATTTATTAGTGCCATCGTCATAGTAGGCTGTCACCTCTGCCTTGTCGGTACCGATATAGTGTAGATATTCCAGGCGATGAAGACTCGTCACCTTCTCGCCCTCGAGCAATGTCAGATAGTGAGTATCTATGAAGTCTTGGGCAGTAGTGTTGATATCCACCTCGCTATATATGATATCTGCCTCCATGCTTTTGGTTGGCATGATGGTCTCGTTGTCGGCATCCTGTTCGGCAATCTGAATCTTCAACTTCACCTTCAGGCGCTTCTTTGCATAAGGAGTGAGCAGACGGTCGAGCTCGGCAAGCGTAATTACACCTGCCAACGGATATAGATATTCCTGGTATACCTGTTCGTCGTCTACCGTCATCGTCACCATGGCGCGGTTGCCACCTATCGAGAATTCCACATCGGGAACATTCGATGATAAATAGGTGCCTGATATAGATTGAGTTATTGTTATCATCCTTTTATTCTTTTTAGGCAAAGATAGCTTATTCATTTAGCTGCATAAAATACACAAAAAAAAGCAGCACTCTCACGAGCGCTGCTTCCCTTTGTGTGTATCCTAACTCTCACGAGCTTAATACTTACACCCCTAAAACTTAAGTGAATCACATTGACTAAACCAATGTGTATAAAAAATGTAAAATAAATGTTTCCTTCTTGTTATTCTATATGGCTATCGTAGTAGCGGTAAATCATCCATTTCAATCTACCGTCCTCTGTAGGTACGAGCGAATAGCCATGGTCCACCAGATATTTGCTCAACAGTCCTTTGCTGATGTCGTACATATCTGACAGGTCATCAATAATTTCAGTTGTCGACTTTGGCTCTGGCGCATTCTCCTGACCTGTGATATCTTTCCCAGGCAGCGGACTGCGCTTGTCGAAGTAAGCTTCGATATATTCGAGCTGCATTTTCTCGTCTTCTTCTTCTGTCATGATTCTATTGATTTTTTTAGATCTTTCAAATTCTTGCTCATTCTCCTAAGGTTAGAGGCTACATCCAGTCTGTGTGCTGCCTCCTCGTTGCTCATTATGTCGGGCGAAACATCAAGATAGTCGTCCATCACATCGTCCAGTAGCTGTATCCGCGCTTCCAATGTATCTACATCTACCAAGACATCTATATGGCGAGAGACAAACGCTATCTGCTCCTCCTTAGTCAGGTGTTCAAAGTCTTTTTCTATCAACCCTTTTATTTCTTTTTCTTCAGCCATTTTTATTTTCCTCCCTCATTTTTTTTGTTGTCGTTGTACAATGATTTAATAATCTCCATATCGCCACCATGGGCTTTATACTGGCTAAACAGCAGCGCACGCTCATTCTCAAGCAACACATTGTTACGAGCATGCTCACTCTTCAGGTGAGCCATTTCGCGGATGTGGTCGTTGTAGGCTCTGCGCTTCTTGTTAGCGAGGAACTTGTCGTCCTGGTCGCAGGCTTCTATCGCTTTCAGGTAATTGTCCTTACTCTTCTTGCGGTCTGCAGCTACCATGGCTTGACCCTTCGATATTTCCTCCGTTAGCGAGATATATCTTTCGTCTTCAAGCGTGCGAGCTCGAGCAAACGACTCACGGTTCTTATTCATTCGCTCGCAAATATCCAAGAGCTGAGCCTGTAGCTCCTGCAGAGTGAGGATATTGAATGTAGGCATATTATCAGTTGGCATGGTTGTCCTCCTTTCCTTCGATGATGGTTACTTTGTCTTTGTTTTCGCTAATCCATTTTGTGACAGCAATAATAGAAGGCATCATCAGCCGTCTGAAGTTCTCGCACTCTATAATCAGCGAAGCCATTATACCGGCAAGAGTGCCTCTTGCGCCACCTGTACCAAAATAAGAGATTCCGTCTTCGTTGTATCCAAGGATAAGAAATCCACGCTTCTCGTTAACCTCTTGCCACTTCTCGAGATTCTCTCTCACCTCGTCTAAATTTTCGAAGTTTGTCATCTTCAAAGCTTCTTCCTCGCTAATCAGCTCGGCAGGCATCTTAGGAACCTTGATTTTCATTTCTCGCCTCCTTTCTCGTCGCCTTTCTTAAAATCTTTGCTATTGAATCGGTAAACCACCCAGCCTGTGATGCCTGCAGAGGCAAAGGCCTGTAGAGGAGCAGTAGTAGCCAATATAACCGTTGCCACCATAAGCAAGGGTACTACAAAACCTATCACGGCTACTGTCTGATTGTTCACTTCGAAGCCTGCCAATCGGCTATAGGCTTCGTTCTTTTTCAGCATAGCCTGCTGCACCTTCGCCTTAAGCTGGGCGCAGCTGGCTTTAATGCCTGAAAAGTTATCACTTGCAGCCTTGGCTGCACCATTCATGTTGAGTGCTCCTGGAGCACCAAACAAGGTAGTTTCGTTCTGGAAACTGATTGTTGTTTTTTGGTTTGTCATACCACTACCATTCTTTAACCTCGCAGCCGATATAAACGGGTGACGGCTGCACTCCCCGTTGGTTAAAGAATGGTAGTATACTCCGAAGAGAAACTAATTCACGGGAAGGCAGCCGTCATAATATTGTCTATATCCTTTATAAAAAAGAATAGAGTATGCGAACCGCGCAAAGGCATAAAAAAAGCCCGAGCAAGCGTGCCGAGCGAAACTGTCGCTCATCAGAGTAGATACAACTACCATCTTTAACCATGGGCAAAGGTAGGTAAAAGGAGCGACACCACAAAGCAATTGGATGGAAATATTACCGCAAAATAGCAAATTTAACATTTCCACATTATATATATAATATTCCCGATATATGAGATGCTTGGTATTCTCCATTTTCGTAAGCTCACGAAAATGGTCGGTCCCACAAATGCGACTACTCGCATAAACCCTCACGGCTACTCGCATCGCCCATTTCGACTATTCGCATCGCCCATTTCGACTATTCGCATAAACCCTCACGGTTACTCGCCTTGGCAAACGACACACAAAAAAAGCCCTCGATGCTTCACGCACAGAGGGCTAAAAGTGATCTCTATATTTATCAAAAATGAAATACAATCAGCATGGATGCCGACTGAATTTTACTTATGCGTATTGTAATACTGGCTTATCTATCAAGACACCAGCATCAATATCTCCTTTTACTTTTGCAATACCTTCTCTAATCTTCTCCAAACTCTTTCCTTGAGGCACCTTTATGCCTGCTGCATACTGGCGAAGAAGAGAAGCGTTCATTCCGATATACTTAGCAAATGCTGAAATGCTTAGAGGATAGTAATCAAAGAACGCTCCAACATCAAAGACGAAATGAAATTCTAATTCAGGAAACTCCTTACCTCGCTCCTCGTAGTCTTGCTTGGCTTCGTCACGGCTAACGTAAAAATCCTCTATTGCTGCCTTGACAGTCTTTCCGTCACCACACAAGCAAAAGCCTAAATCATCAGAATCCTTAGCCATAAAGCAAGAATATAAATCCTTGCCTGTCTCAACTACGACCGTAACCTTTTTTGCCATATCTTGTATATTTATGTGATAATCAAAATGAAAAGTGACCCGATATTTATTGCTCATAAATTTGTCATGGAAAACAACTCAGGCTTAAAGCCCGAGTTGTCGATAGATAGATTTCAAAGTTCCTTTCGGAACTTCTTCTGTTCCATGTCGGGGGACTGGCGCTTCCTTACCATTGGCAGGATTCAACCATTTGTCGTGCCGACACCCATGACGAAGTGGAAAGCATCCCGCCTTCCTTAACTTCTTGTACAATTCATTGTACTTCATTTTGTAGCAGTAAATATGAGAGTCACTTTGTTCTTATTGAACGATGCAAAGGTAACAATAAAGTTACAATTAGACAAATGTTTAGGTAACTATTTTGTTACGTTAACTAATATTTAACATAAATATAAAAAGCCCTCGATGCTTCACGCACAGAAGGCTAAAGAGTTCTTTTGATTATATAATTTTCACTTTGCATGAAAACTATTCTTGATAAAAAAGCCTTCTATACTTCACGCACAGAAGGCTTACCCTGTTTATTACATCAAGTACAATCGTCATGGATGTCGACTGATTGTACGGATACTTGCTTTATTGAGGTTTTTATATGAATAGATGCAATGTTTAACCATTGCTTAAAATCAAATTGTTGAATGATACACGCACGTCGTGAGCAACATTGTTGCGGTCTTTTTTAAGATTGTCCAAATCTGTACGCTTGTTAGAAGGAGATGAAAACATCTCATCTTTCAATGCTTGTATCTCTGGCGAATTGTCTTCGTAATTACCAGTAGATGCTCTGCGCAGAACTGAGAATCCATTTTTTATGAAATGGATAATGTTTTTAATGATGCCCATAATAGTATTCTCCTTATTGTTAATTTCTAACTGCAAAGTAACTGAAAAAAATCTGTTTCTACAAGTTTTTTGTGTTATTTTATTGTTTCTACCTATTGCTTTTGCTCGTTTTAATGCTTAAAACGAGCTATATAGATATATATAAGCATGGTTTTTTACCTCTTTTTCCATAGCTGCAAAATTCAACCACCTTGTTTTCAATGAGTTATGTGGTTGAATTTTGCAGCTTGCGCTTTCTGCTGTCTTTGCAGCACTACACCGCCCTACGCCAAGTTGGCAATTGCCTCTTTCGCTCATAGCGGAATATGTAGCGAGATTTGCAACCATGTAAATGATTTTGTCTTGTCGCTCGTGGGCGGTTGTGCGAAACGTAAACATGGCAATTGCCAAAAACAAAAACGCCTCGAGACTGCGAAGTCCCGAGGCTGGTGTGCGCTGAAAGCTCAACAGCGACTTAGTGTTCAATTAAACGGCGCCTCAGTAGCCGGAGCTTTAATATTGTCTGCAGCTTTACGTATGCGGTCGGCAAGATCGTTAAGCGCACAATAAAGTTTGTCCGCTTCTTCAGGTGTGAAACCACCTACACCACCATTGCCATCAATGCCATACATCTTTTGCTGAAACCATGATACTGACTTGTCGAAGTACGTACGAGAAACTTCACGCCATGACACAGCAAGGTAAATGTCACGCATACGCTTCTTCATGTCAACTATCTTCTCTTGTTTTTGTTTTGCTACTACTTCCATATTAATGTTATTTATATTATCTTTAATAGTTCTCCCCGAAGGGAGAACCGATTGTGTTTAGTCTTTTGGCATGTCTGTCATCCTTTGGAATAGGTCTTCTGCGTAGTCGAGAAGCTCTGGATAACCATTAGGGTAACTGTTGCAGTAATTGCGAATCGCCTTGATTAGTTCCTCTTCCTCTGAGGTAACATCCATCTTGATTGTTTCTTTTTTCTTCATATATAGCTTTATTAATTGAACACTACAAAGGTACTAATTTTTTGAATAGTATGCAAATTATTTACTAATTATTTTGTTAGTAAATGAAAAATAAATAAAG
>ERZ1026894.442-NODE-442-length-30697-cov-8.461328_pt1 | contig 30697 bp, 31 predicted proteins | sample MGYA00380177_ERZ1026894 | MGnify/ENA primary metagenome ERZ1026894 (study PRJEB33269, sample SAMEA4719813) | human gut metagenome | biome: human-associated habitat; feature: organic feature; material: feces | place: Cameroon | collected 2013-10 ... | reverse complement strand
GATTCAGGTATCCGCCCAGACTGCCGGCATCATCCCGGACCGTGCCGGCGCGGGAGCCGTCATCATCCTTAACATCAACGGAAGAATGACCTGCAGCGCCATATACCCCCGCTGTCACAGACATACCGGCAACCTCTGTTCTCAGCAGGTCCCCCTCCAGACGGACGAAGCCATAGCTGCCGCTGCTTTCCGGCGTGGCCCCACGGGCAATACCGCCGTTGTTATCGTGACCGAGATGACCGCCCTGAATGCTGAGACGGACGCTGTTATTTTCACCGTTTACACCGGTCTGATGGCTGCGGGAGCCTGCCAGAATCCGGTCATAGTCCATTGCCTGTGTCAGCATGGATGTATACAGGGGGACTTCAGCACGATAAGCATTTTCACTGCGCAGGTACCAGTCTTCATCGCTGTCACGGTTCAGGGTGTAGTTAAAGGCGCCGGCCTGAAGCGGGCGACTCAGGGCAAACGCACCTTCTTCTGTGGTGGCGCCATTCTGTGCATCCACAACCCGGATACCCTGTCCGGAGGTTGCCACCCCGAGGTTACTGTTTCCGACATTTGTAAACGCAAGCCAGGTTTTGCCGGTTGCCTGACCACCATTAATCACCAGCTGGTCAGAGGTATTGCTGCCATCAAGGCGAACACGCATATTGATGGTGCCACCCTGACCGGTGAGGTTACTGGTTGTCAGTTTATGGAACGTTACCGGGGCGTTACTTTTTGCAACAGCACGGCTCAGTACGGCGTCCGGTGTTGTCTGATTATCAAAGTAAATCTCCCCTGCGTTAACAATATCGCCGGTACTGACCACATCACCATTCAGTACCATGCTGGCGCCTTTACTGAGCTGTGTTCTGCCACTCAGACTTCCCCCGGCAGCCAGCGTCAGTGTTCCACGATATCCGACAGTGGTGTTACCGGCCTGTCCCCCGGCATTAACCGTAAAGCTGCCGCCATTTTCCAGTAGCAGGCCGCTGGCCTGACCGGATATGCCATCAATACTGAACTTACCGCTGGCATTGGTCCCCTCAACAGTGGCACCACTGTCTGCAATCAGGGCACCACCGGATGTCATGGTGACACCTGTCGCCTTACCACCGGCAGACACTGCCAGGGTACCGCCGTCATCCACCAGGGTATTCTGTGCTGAATGGTTCTCCAGTACATCCAGACGACCACCGGACTCCAGAACAACACCGTCAGCCTTACCGTTTTCCACCGCGAAATTGCCCTGACGGTTGCTGCCAAGAACCGTTGCTGCAGTACTGGTAACCAGTGCCCCTCCCTGATGCTGGGTAACATCAACAGCAACCCCACCGGCATCAACCTGCAGTTTGCCTTTCTGGTTAATAATGGTATTCCCGGCCACGCCCCCGTTTTTGACAATCTGCCAGCCGTCACTGTTCACAACAGTGTCAGACGCTGTACCGCCGTTGTGCACATACTGGTTACCGCCGTTCAGTGTGGTATCCAGCGCGTAGCCATGTACAGTCTGGTCTCCGCCGGCATAAACCACAGTGGTATTTGCTGTTCCTTCAGCAGCCACAATCTGACGACCATTTTTATTGATGGTGGTACGTACGGCATTTCCGCGAACAAACTGCCCGGTATCACCATTTTCTGCATCCGGTCCCCCTTCCGCGCCGGTATTCACAACGGTGTCTGTTGCCACTGCGCCGGGTTTGACGACCTGCCAGCCCTTATCATTAATGACGGTTCCTGTGGCTATCGCACCCTCATGCATCCACTGCTCGCCACCATTCAGCGTGGTGTTCAGTGCCAGTCCCTTCAGACTTTGTCCGCCTCCTTCATTGATTATTGTGTCTGTAGCCTTTCCCCCGGCACCTACAAACTGGAGACCGCCGCTGCTGATGGCGGTATTACTGGCTGTGCCGCCATCCTGTACCCATTGCCCGCCGGTATTGGCCTCGTTATCCGGTCCATACTCCAGCCCGGTACTGATGGTCATTCCGTTGGTCGTACCGAAGACAATCTGGTTGTCATGATTTACCAGTGTCCCGCCGCTCATGGTTTCTCCCGCCTGTACAACCGTGTCAGCAGCTAGTGCCGGGACTGACGTGACAGCAGCAAGAGACAGAGCAACCGCCACACCGGCGCATTTTCCCCGTGAGCGGGCCAGTTCGGAGGCCACCACCAGGGTGCCCGTAATGTGATTCCATACCAGCCTGTAGCTGGTGTTCAGATGTCGTTTCATCAGCTTTTCCTTACAGAGGGTGAATAAAAAAGCCGGTACCCACAAAAGTGGATACCGGCAGGTACAAAACAGAGTTATCGGGCACAGCGATACGTCCCGGGCGTAAACGCTCTCACCCTTCATCAGGCAGAGAAGTATCAGTCCGTTGTGTGCAATTCCGTTCTGCATGATGAAGAGATTCAGCTGCCTTTTCGCAGGCCATTAACCACTATAAACGATCGATAGTAACGATCGATACCTGTTTTATCGATCGTTTTATTCTATTAACAGTAGAGCAGTCACGCAAGAGAAACAGGAGGGGGATGAGGTGTTTGTATCATGTTTTCAGTTGGTTAACGCAATGTAATCAGGCATTTCCCTGGCAGACTGTTCAGAAGAAAATCCAGTTCCATACAGCGCGGGCAACAGAGACCACCGTGTCACGGACGGCTCGCAGAACCGTGCGTGCAACAGAGGCAATACAGACGCTCTCCGCCGTGTCAAATATCCGGTCCACCGCACCGGTAAACTGTTCACGGGCCTGCCCCCGGACAGATTCCGTGCACAGCTCGTCCTGCAGGCGGGTCATCAGGGGACTGGCGGCATGGTCGGGAAGCGCTGTCATGAGCGCACTGACCAGCGTATCCAGTTCCCAGCCGGTGCGGGCCGATACGGCCACAACCGGATGTACGGGCCGGAACAGACGGAATACCGCCTCCGTTTTTTCGCGAATATTCTGTGCCTGTGCGGGAGAAGGCTGAATGCCGGCCATATCCCATTCATGGCAGGGCTCCGTTTTGTCGGCCTGCGTCACCACAAACAGTACCTGCTGATGTCCCCGGTGCAGGATGTGTCGCCAGAAATACTCATCCACAGACAGGGCCCGGTCATCGGCTTTAATCAGCCACAGTACCAGGTCCAGTTCTGGCAGAATGTCACGGTACAGGGTTTCATACTCTGCATCCCTGTCCCGGCTCTCGCCCACCCCGGGCAGGTCAGTGATAACCATGCTGTGACCGTGGCCACTCAGACGGAAGCGCCGCACTTCCCGGGTGCCGGCGTGAACATCACTGACCGGGGTGACTTCCCCCTGAAACAGGGCATTACAGAGTGAGGATTTACCGGCCCCGCTTTTCCCCATAATGCCAATCACGGGTTCGTGACGGGTGAGTTTACGCAGATGTTCCAGGATGTGACGGGAAAGTGAGTAAGGCAGGGCGGAAAGCGGTTTTTCAATTGCCTCAATGGCATCAGACGGATTCATACATGTATTCCTGGTGAAAAAAGACAAAACCCCGCGCACCGGAAAGGTGGCGGGGGATTCACAACGATAATATCTGTCTGAAATTATTTTGAATCGATTTGATCATTGTTCAACGGCAGGCTGACTATCCCGTAAAAGGGAAAAATCATTCCTCTGACAGCCTGATTATCAGGTGTGCTCATGTTTACTGATGTGAGTATTTTTTTTTCAGTGTTTTTTTGTAGGGGGCTGCCAGAGAGAGATTAAAATTACGTTTATAATTATCTTGCTTCTGCTGTGTGTTTTTTATAAGAGTGGCGCACGCAATGATACCTGTTGATACCGGGGTGTTTGGTATTTGTCTTCCGGATTATGTGCAATTATTATTGTTTTTGACAGCATTTTTCAGGGTGTGATTATTTATCCTGCGCCCTGGTTTTATATTTGCAGTGGTTCTGCAGGATGGCTGTTCAGTAATGTTAATTGTCCTGTTAAAAACCTTTGATAGAGGTACCATGCTGTTCCGGATAATATTGTTGAGATTTTATTGGTTGAGGGTGCTGAATAATGGCTGATTTTTAGTTCTGGTACAGAAATGCTGTGCTCGTTTACGTTTAATTTAAGCAGGATGCTGATGTAAAAAACAGAAGGCAGGTTTTTGTTGAAGAAAGGTTGTCATAACCCATTTTTATCACTGTCTGACAATTATGCGGGAGCATTCAAAGAAAATTGGTGTGTTTTATCTGTATCGGCAGGGGGGGATTATTTTGTTTTTCCTGATGTGTCAGCATTAAATGCTTTTTTGTCATTTATAAAAATGGCGTCATATCCATGAAATATCGTATTCAGGACAGGAATTATCGTCTTCTTTATTATTCTTCAGGAGGGAAGTCACTTCCTGAAGGTGTTATTCCGGGGGTTCTGTTTATGATTCTTCCCGGCAGGAAACCGGTATCTGCAATACCCGGGATGATGCTTTTTGTTTGTACGTGGTTGTGTAAAATTTGAACAGTAGATGTGCTCCGAAGGGAAGGAGGGGACACACAGATTCATTTTGTCTTTCTTCAGCAGCAAAACACACCGTGGTTATTATTTAACCATTAAATCAACAAAAATTTTTACCTCATATTGATTTGACTGCTATTTTTGCTATTAATAGCCAGAATTGCAGTGCTTTTATATCTGTGTGTAGTGAGGTTACTATGTCATTCGGTCAGCCTTGTGATGAGTTCCCCCTGAGTTCGCTGCCTCCACTCATTCGTGATGCCGTTATTGAAGCTCAGCAAATTACGCAGGCTCCCCTTGGGCTTGTGGCAGCGTCTGCCCTGGGCGCTGTTTCACTTGTCTGCCAGAATCTGATTGATGTCTGCAGACTGAATACACTGCGGGGGCCGGTCTCTCTTTTTTTCCTGACGCTTGCCGAGTCCGGAGAACGAAAAACCGCAGTGGACAAATTATTAATGAAGCCCCTGTACCAGCAGGAGATGCAGTTATATTCCAGATACAAAAGTGAACTGGCTGTCTGGAAAAACAAGGAAGAGCTTTTAAAGGCTCAGAAAAAAGCATTGTTGTCAAAACTGAATAAAGAACTCCGCAAAGGCGCGGATGAGTCAGAAACCCTCAGACAACTGGAAGTACTTCAGAAAAACAGTGCGGAAGAACCTGTGAGGTATAAATTCATTTTTAATGATGCCACGACTGCGGCAATTAAGAATCAGCTTTGTGGTAAATGGCGTTCAGTTGGTATTATGTCAGATGAAGCCGGTATTATATTTGATGGATATACCCTGTCTGAGTTGCCTTTTATTAACAAAATGTGGGATGGCTCTGTATTGTCTGTGGACAGAAAGAATGAACCCGAACAGATGATTGAAAATGCCAGAATGACGTTATCCCTCATGGTGCAACCCGGTCTTTTTGACCGATATATGGAGCGAAAAGGTTCTGTTGCCAGGGACAGTGGTTTTCTTGCCCGTTGTCTTATCAGTAAACCTGCAACCACGCAGGGGAAACGCTTTATTAACGGAGCTGTGATTCCGGGAGGATCATTAACGGCATTTCATGAACGATTAATGGAACTGGCCAGAGGCAGTATTGAAAAATCCAGTGAGGATGAACGGTATTGTCTGCATTTTTCGCCTGAAGCGCAAAAAATATTTATTGAGCACTATAATGTTCTGGAGCAGGATTTATCCCCTTCCGGACCCTTAAGCCCGTTTCGGGGACATGTTTCAAAAAAAACAGAAAACATTGCAAGAATTGCAGCGTTATTTCAGTATTTCAGCTATGGTGAAGGGAAAATCTCTGCCGATATCATGACGTCTGCTGTCGTAATAAGTTCGTGGTACACAGATGAATATAAAAAATTATTTGCGTTACCTGATGAATCTGAACTGCAGCAGAAGGACGCCGAGGAGCTGTTCGACTGGCTCATTGAGGAGTGCCGCGGAGAATGCCCGCCCCGTGTCAGGAAAAATTATATTCTCCAGTGTGGCCCGGGCCGGTTCAGAAACAGGAAAAAACTGAACGCATTGCTGAACATTCTTGAATCTCAGTTCAGGCTTTCTGTCGTGCCGGAAGGAAAAACCATCTATGTCCTGCTTCCCCAGATAGCCAGTTTAAAGTTGTCTGATGTTGCTGCGACTTTTACCGGGGGTTATTACTACAATAAGTGGAGAGCGAAGTAACCGGTGAGCAGTTTTTCCTCCATTATGTTTCAGGCTTAGATGATTGATTATTATGGGGATTTTTATCAACGATATTCAGATGTATGAATATCGATGATGAACTAAAGCTCAGGAGCTGCGTGGTGGTGATGAATCAACAGGCATATAACTGATACCCGCCAGTCAGAAGTTCCAGCCTGCGATTTTCCTGTCTGCGTGCCCGCAGTCCGGCGTTCAGGTGCAGCGTGTGACAGAACTCACGGAGAGCGAAACGGCAGGCAGACAGGCCGTTCAGTCAGCCCTGCACCTTGCCCGGATACCAGCTTCCCTGAAGCAACCGGCATCAGGTGCGGTTATCGTCAACCGTTGTGCGGTATGCCAGGAGCACGTACTGATCCATCAGATCCGTCAGTGCTGCGTTCTGCTTCTGACGGTCGATGATCCATTCCTCCAGCTCTTTTTCTGATTTGCGTTTCAGATTCTCTGTCCAGTCTTTCAGGCTGTTGCCGATCATTAAGTCATACCAGCACAACCAGATCAGCTTGAGGCGCAGTTCGGTACCACTGAACTGACGGAAGAGGCTGATCAGTCTGTTTGCCAGAGAATGCTGTCCCAGGCGCTCACATTCAGACAACAGAACACCTTCCAGCATCGGATGATGCACAAGCAGATGTTCACTGGTACATAAACTTACCACCAGATCATCGTCCAGGGGCGGTATGGTTTTTTTATCATTACCGTTAATAATCCGGTGCAGGCTCTGGGGAACAATGGCAATCTCCGGTTTTTCACCATTGAATGACACCCACCCGGGCGTCAGATTATGGAAGTAGTAGATATTCGGATGACACACGCCCCAGGATACGGCGTGCCGGGTGAAGCCAGTCAGCCATTTCTGGTAGCTTTCGTGCAGCGATTCGTAACGGGTCTGATACTGTGGTTTCATTTTCATATTCTTTACGGGGTATAACAGGCAGCAGAATGCCCCGGCAGGCCGGAGATTGCGCCTGCTGCAGGCGAACGGATAACGGTTAAGAATTACGGACGGGACTGAGCAATCCGCGCCTGCAGCCAGGCTTCCACTTCGCTTTTCAGCCAGCGGGAACTGCGACCCAGTTTGATGGGGGCAGGAAAGGCCCCATCTTTGATGAGCTTATAAAACCACTTATCGGTTAAGCCAGTCAGTTGAGTGATAAATGCCATGTCGACCATCTGGTCATCCATCAGCGAAACTGGGGTATTCATGAAAATGTTCCTCCGGATGTTGTTAATCTCAACCGGCGTTGGTGATGAAAACAACGCACCACCTTCACCGGCATAACAACCGGGAAGAAACGTAAAAAATGAGTAGGGGAATGTTCCTGCCGGGAGATAAACAGGGAGCATGATGCTGAGATACCCGGTGGCCACCGCGAAGCGATGCTTCTCGCGCGTACGCACGACAGAGAAGGGATGATTTTCGGGAGGATGAGGGGAATGCCGTCGTTCTGATAATTGCAGAGTTATTTACGGGGCGGTTACGATGGGGCAGCCCGTGTCCGGTGGGCAGGCGACAGGTATCACCGATGGGATAAGACTGTCTGATTGGTATTAAATATATAAGAGAGAGCAAACACATGAAACACATGAGATCAAATACATGAGTTCATATATGTGAAATAAACACTGTGAGTGTGATCAGTGGGCATGAGAACGCAGTAGCAACAGATTGCGTTGTACCCACAGGGCTATCTCTGATAGCTGGCGTATAACCTGCGTATATAAAACGTACCTGCAACACACGTGAACAGAGTGTATTTGAGCGGTAAGCGTATCCGACCTGGTGAGTGTCAGTCTGAGATACCGGTTAAGTGGTGGCACAGGAGTAATGAGTTTGGGGAGGGTACCAGAATGCCAGTCTGGTGCAGTATGCTGACAGTATCACGTTAATTGCAGCATAAAGTGATGAGAGGCTAATGGAAGTTAAAACCAAAGCATTTCCGTCGTTGTTTATCCCGGGAGACGCCGGAAAAAGTGATTTCCCACACACGTTATAAACTTCCCCCTGCGAAGCTGAAAGCCTTCAGCTCTGCGGTAGACACCGGCTGGCAGAACTGACAATGAACAAGTTTTACGATCGTGTTCCCGCTTCAGTCCGGAAATATGTCACCTGAACGTTCGGTAATCACAGCGGAATTGCACCAGGTGTTATCTGCTCTGTGTGATTCTTTTTGGGTTTTCTCAGATTGTTAAAAGCTGAATATGTTCCTGTTGTCGGAAACCAGGATAATACCGGGAACGTTAAGCGGTATAGCGACAACAAAGAATTCGAAATCAAAAGGGAATGGTGTCCGGAGGCGTGGGCGGTAATGGGCAGCATTCCGTATTATGAGTAATCGCGTTATCACAATCCCTGCACACCGTTTTGTGTATCACCATCACTCCCTCCTCACAGCCTTACCCGTAACCGGTTTTTTACATTAAAAAAACAACGCTGAAAATTCAACCGTCAGTCCGGAGACGACCGTTCGGGTTATCACAGAGTGCCTGAGACATTGCCCGGTTGGAGATGACTTCAGGGACTCTGCACATTTTTTACAGCGTGGTTATTCCGTATGAACGAAACCATACGGAGATTTAACCATGACATACGAGTACAACCCCTTCTGGCAACAACGTATCCGTGAGACGGTGCTGCGCGCACTGGATGTTCATCCCCGTCTGACGGCATTGCGGGTTGACCTGCGTCTCCCGGATGTACCGGCAGCAACGGACGCAGCTGTGATATCCCGCTTCATCAATGCCCTGAAAGCCCGAATCGACGCTTACCAGAAGCGTAAGCGCCGTGAAGGTAAACGCGTACATCCCACGACCCTGCATTACGCCTGGGCCCGGGAATTCGGGGAGCTTAAAGGCAAAAAACACTATCACCTCCTGCTGCTGGTCAACCGGGATACCTGGTGTCGTGCCGGCGATTACCGCGCTCCGGGATCACTGGCCGGGATGATTAAACAGGCCTGGTGCAGTGCCCTGGGGGTGGATGCCGGGCCTTATGCCACGTTGGCGCATTTTCCTGACACGTCGGCGGTGTGGCTGGAACGCGATGATGACACTGGCTTTCAGCAGGTGCTGGAACGTGCTGACTATCTGGCGAAGGAACATACCAAAGCTCACGCCACTGGTGAGCGCAACTTTGGCTGCAGTCGTAGCTGAGCCCGACAGACGAGTTATCTGACCTCAGTGTGATGACGCGCTCACGGCCACCACACTGATTTTCCCTTCTGAGACCGGACTGAAACCGCCATTCACACCAGACCAGGCTGCCCGTACCGGGACGGCTGTTGCCTGCGTGTCGTCTGGCGCTAAGGAACATATACTATGTACGCAAAATCTTTTCTCGCACTTGATGGCAACGGACGTCTGACCGGTGCCCGTACCGCACAGACTGCACCTTATGATCGCTACACCTGCCACCTTTGCGGCAGTGCACTCAGATACCACCCGCAATACGACACTGAACGTCCCTGGTTTGAACACACTGACGACGGGTTGACTGAGCACGGTCATGAGTGCCCTTATGTCAGACCGGAACGCAGAGAAATACACTTGATTAAACGTCTGCAGCAATTCGTACCGGATGCCTTACCCGTAGTACGTAAAGCCAGCTGGTACTGCAGACAATGTCACCACGATTATTATGGGGAGCAGTACTGCACACACTGCCAGACCGGGCGTTTCAGTGAGGAGGTGGTAGCAGGATGAACGGCATAAAAATGGGGCTGGGGATCACGCCGGGTGAGCACATTATCAGTGCCAACTCTGCGCTCAGCAGAAATATCCGGCATTGTTTCTGCCTTTCCTGTCGTGGCCGGTTGATTTTGCAGACAGATGCTCAGGGGGCGTGGTTTGAGCATGATTTACATGCCCTGAGTGCGCAACAGAAGGCGGCCTGTGTGGTGCTGAATCCGGAGAAGTCCCACCCTTACATTGAGGATATGGCGATGTTTTTATCGCCATTACCGGTTGTGCTGGAGTGGCATTGTGTGATGTGCGGGAGGCTTTTTCCCGGGAAAAAGTTCTGTGAGGCCTGTGGTACGGGGATTTATTGCAGAGCGGTATGTACGAAGTCTGTTTACAGCTACCAGCCAGATTTGTTCCTGGACTGCGAAGATGCGATCGCTTAATCCCGGATGCCCGCTCTGCTCAGGGCGTTCAGAGGTATCGCCAGTCTGTATTTTATCCGGTGTTTCGCACCTGCACCGTGCAACGACGTGACACCGGATGTCTGCAGTTCCTCTTACCGGAATAAAACCCGGGGGATTGATTGTGTCCGTGGTGCGAAATCGCACCGTGAATCGCTGATTCGCCGAATCCGCACTGTGGTGTCAATCAACCACACGCGAGAGTCGTCTCAGACTTCGCCTGCCTCAGGACGATTTCTGCATAGTTAATCCCGGGGCAACATTTATGGAGGCCCTGTGCGCTCTGATGGCCGTCACTTCTGACCCGGACCATGCTCCTGATATGTCGGAATATAACGTGATGTTATGCCTCAGGAGGCATATTTCGATGCCCCTGATCTGGAGCGGTTGATTCTGGATGTCCGGAGCAATCCGGGCTTTGTGTCACCGGGCGAATCAAATCAGAACCAGAAGCAGATCACCCGGAATGTGGAACGGGGTTCATTGGTTACCTGACAGCGAAGACATACTCAAAGAGCTGATCTGAGCGTTCAGTGATTTCGTCCGCGATCCGGAAGCCCCTTATCTCGCTGGTAATCCCGGGTATCCCGGATCTGCAGAACCGTTCTGAAAGCACGGCTCAGCACCTTCCCCCGCATTTGTATATTCTTCATAAATCTCTCAGAGGACATTCTGACCATGTTGACCACAACAAGCCACGACAGCGTATTGCTGCGTGCCGACGATCCCCTGATCGAGATGAGTTACATCACCAGCTTTACCGGTATGACTGACAAATGGTTTTGCACGCTGGTATTGTGGAAATCAACCCTGTCCCGGGTGTTGGCGACACTCCCGTGAACCTTCCAGCAGACATTCTCCGGTCAGCCAACAGTTTGTCATCATTTCCTGACTGATTCGTCATTCCTTTCGTATCGTCAGTCACAGGTGTTTGTATCGAACTGTGCCGATGTTGATGCGCGCTTTCCTGTGTGTCTGCACTGGCTTTACAAAATTTAACAGGGGTAAAACAGTGCAGATAACCGAAGCGTTACTTTCAGAGCCGGGGGAAATCCGGCGTTTTGTTCAGCAGACGGGAACATCAACGGGCAACAGATTCTGGTATTCTGTACTTCCTTTTACCGACAGGTGCACGAACGTATTACTGAGCGTAATCACACGGCCAGTCCGGCATCACCGATGGTATTACGCGGGTTGCGGGAACAACACGGAGGAGCAACAATACGATGCCTGTTGCTGCTCAGCCAGGCGAGTAGTATTTGCCATCCGCGAACCAGTGCCACGGTTGATGAAGAATGTTCGCAAGTGGTGGATTTACTGCAACAGACCTGGCTGGTGATAAGCACTGGCGGATAATGCCGGGTGGAAAGGTGTTTTAAGGTTGTCCGGGGTGATACAGCCGGCCAATATGTTGTGTTAAAAACAGTCGCATTGTCTCTGGGGTTACCGGTTGTGACCGCCATTACCCATCGTCCGGTACAGCGCTGTACATTGATTACAGCTCAGTGAATCAGCGCTGTTGTGCTGTCAACGATGTTTCTGGCTTTTCATCAGTTATTCAGCATCATCAGCCGGGGGCTGCCTCTCTCTGTTCCTGTGTGTCACTTCCCCACACGGTTGACCGTTCAGGTCGAAACGGGCACCACCTGCCATTAACGCATGGTAATAGCGCGGAGATTGCACATAAGACGCCACGGTGTTTTATCAGCAGGCTTCTTTTTATCGTTCAGCTGTGATATTCGGTCACTGGACTTCACGTTGTGTCCGTGTTCGTTTTATCCTGTAGCGACGTTGCTTGTGGCTTACTAACAATACCCTGCGGTTAACCGTCAGCGTTACCATCAGTATTGTTACCTCATGCTGTCAATGGAAGTGGTACCTCATCCGGTATCTGAAAATGTTTTCCGGTGGATGGCACAGCGAATTTCATGTAAGACATGTTGCTCTCAGGCAGCATAGATATCCGGGATCACATGGCGGGAAATAGGATTCAACATTAAGGAAGAAAGACTATAGTTTGTCGTGGCCTGCAAAAAGAGAGCTGACAATACAAAACTGAAAAACGGAAATTACGATTTACGCTTCGTGTGAAGAATCCAGATGAGAAGCTGTCAGCAGGTCATAATTAGTGGCAGAATCGGGGCATAAACGAACTATACCTGTTAATAGATATAAATGATTCTGAAGAGGTAAAGTTTTTCTCTTGAAAGTACACATGACGGATGCGTCTTTTGGTTTTGTTATACATTCCATAGAAAAAATCTGAAAATTCTCTCAGGGCATTGAAATATATTGAGTGATTTGTACATAATTCTTTGTGTGTTGTTTCATTGTTTAGTGTAAAACAATGCAGTTGACCAAACTAAGACTGTTTTGCCCGCATAAGAGGCGGGCTTTTTTTAGTGTATCTTCGCATGAGCTATTGCTGTCTGTTGACCTTTTTTCGCGCTTACGTCATTGGTGATGGCTCAGTCGAAGGTATATTTATGATGTCAGAGAAGGAATATGGTCGCCCATTATAAAATTATGGCAACAATAATTAAGCCGGGTTGTCTTCCGACGCAGTGGATCCGTTACTCGGAGAGAAGGATGACTGAGGTTGTGTGTCAAAAAATGTTTTCTCTTCTCATTGCCGGAAGGATACCGGATGGCCAAATATCACGTCAGCCTGTCGGGACTTCTGGGATCTGAGCTTACCCGGGGGGAGGGGTGCTGGTGATGGTTATAAAGAAAACAGAACCTGTGGAGGCTGCTTTATTTACGGCCAGTATTCAGGACAGAAATCTGAATTCTCCGGAAGATATTCGCACTGTGTTTATGTCGGCCACGGGAATAAGTAAGGAGGAATACGATCAGAAAATTAACAATCGGGAAGGGAATGAGATAGTGGCGCTTCAGGAACGGCTGTTTAAAGAATACAGAGTAACAGGAACTCCTTCAGTTAATGTTCGGGGCAGAATCATATTAATAATTCTGCATTTCATGCGGCCACAGCAGAGGCGTTTCTAAATCGCTATGTCACAGTCGTATGTCAGCTACTGACTACCAGTGAGAATTCGGACTCACAAGTAGGAGATATATCAGACGGTGCAAATATTAGTATTGATATTTCTGTTACTGGCAAATGCCTTTATTACCGGTTTCTTTATTGGAAGCATGGTTATGTTTTTTTTCGTATATGACTGTACAGTATGATGATGCAAAACAATGAATCTTAAACATCATTTTGAGAGAAGGTCTGCGTTGCCGACGGCTTTTATTCTGATTGTTGTTGCTGTTCTTACGTTGTTATTTCCGGAAGTTTGGTATCCGCAGGAAAACGCATGGCAGCTTTCAGTAAAAAAACATATCCCGGGAATAAATGGGGGATTATCAGGACTGACCAGGAATCCGGACAGTGAGACATTATTTGCCGTCACTGATCATCCTTCCTCTGTGGTGGAACTGGATCGCGACGGTAATGTTCTCCGAGTTGTTTCTTCGGCAGAGGATCATGATTTTGAGGCTATTGAGTACCTTGGGCAGAACCTTTATACCCTGTCCCGGGAGCGTGAGCGGACATTGGGCACGTACCGGATTGACGGGGATACGCTTCTGTTATCCCCGCCGTTATATGCACTCACTCTGAATATCAACCGTAACAGCGATAATGCTGGATTTGAGGGGCTTGCCCGAGGGATGACAAATAATAAGCTGATGGTGGCGCAGGAAAAAAAACCACTCCATCTTTACACCACCGATCGTACAACAGATACGATGACAGTCAGTGATGCGCTGACCCGCCAGGTGGCTCTACCGTGGTTTCTGAAAGATATCTCCGGACTGCATTACGACCGAACCCGGAGGCAGCTGTATGTTCTTTCTCATGAGTCAGCAATTGTTCTGGTGTCAGACCTGTCCGGTGGGAAGAAAGTGATGTTGTTACGTCGGGGTTTTCACGGACTTAAAAGGGACATCCCCCAGGCAGAAGGAATAGCTTCAGACGACAGGGACACACTGTGGATAGTCAGCGAACCCAATTTGTTTTACCGGTTCAGCCGGGGCGTGACGTCCTGAAGCTGGGCCATATTTGTGGGCAGCGTGGTTGTATGCCCTTTTCCGACAACAATGAACATCCGTATGTTCGGGGAGTTGATAATGAAAAAAATAATTTTATCTTCACTGTTCCTGTCAGTGTCCACACTTTCTGTTGTGCCAGTCGCTCATGCTGACACGCATTCCCTGTCCCTGGGGTATGCCCAGAGCCGCATAGAGCACTTTAAGGATATCCGTGGTGTGAATCTGAAATATCGCTATGAGGCTGAAACGCCGGTGGGACTGGTGGCGTCATTCAGCTGGCAGTCCGGTAAACATGACGAGTCAGGTGGTCTTCCCGGTGGGGCATCCTGGCACAGTAATGTGAAAGCGAAATACTGGTCCCTTCTTGCCGGTCCGAGCCTGCGGGTTAATGAGTTCGTGTCACTGTATGCACTGGCTGGCGCAGGGACTGCCAGAGTGGATGTGAAGGAGCGTATTCGTATGGCTGATTACCGGGAGGAGTTCAGCGGCTCGCAGAGCCGGACCGGGTTTGCCTGGGGGACCGGGGTTCAGTTCAATCCGGCGGAAAATGTGGTCATTGATGTTGGTTATGAAGGCAGCAAAATCGATGCCATGAAGGTGAATGGTTTTAATCTGGGAATCGGATACCGTTTCTGACGGACAGATAAGTTGACTGGGGGCGGGATAATCTGCCCCTTTCTGCGAGGGATAAAGTTGAAACAGAAAGGAAAACAAATTAACGGGTCTGGTGGTTTTGTCGGCTTTATCTGCATGACGGGACTCTGGTTTGTGGTCTGGTATATGAGTGACCTGTTGCAGCGATATTACTGATTTGCTGTTCCGCAAGAAACCGGCTGCACAGCTGTTTGTTGTCTGCATGGTGGTTGATTATGACATGTGAAGCCTATTTTATTGTGTACCTGGAAAAGGGAAGGCTGATGAGGCTGAGTAATGACATCACTCTTTTCAGCCGGAATGAGGGACTTTTTTTTGTCAGGAGCCGGAGGAGTGATGTGTTACCCTGCAATGTTCCTGGCGCTCATCTTCTGACTATATCCCGGGAGCTTCTGTGCCAGTTTATCCGGTTACTTGAGGTGGATATATTCAGGGTTTATGTCCCGGTCGATATTCCTGCATATATTACCCGCCCATGCCCGGAAGAGACGGTTTCCCGGGAGGTTATCCGGGAGTTATGCATATCCGTTGATAATGACAATAAGGGGGTACCGGCTGTACGGAAGCAGCTCCTGCTGATGACGCTGATGTCAGCTTTTCTTGAAAGCAGCGACTTCCTTCCCTTGCTGAAATATGCTCTGAAAAAAAGCATGAGAGAGCAGGTGATGGCTGTTGTTACCAGTGATGTCAGTGAAAACTGGAATGCAGGGAAAGTTGCGGCCAGATTGTGTGTCAGTCCGAGTTTGCTGAAGAAAAAACTGAAGGGTGAAAACACAAGTTATTCACGGGTTGTTCTTGAATGCCGGATGCAGAAAGCCCGGGAGTTGCTGAACCTGCAGCGTCTGTCGGTGAAGCAAACGGCAGGTCTGTGCGGGTACCGGAGTGTGTCTTATTTCATTGCTGTGTTCAGACGTTATTATGGCTGCACACCATGTGAATATGATACTACGGAGACACAATAAATAAACAGAAGGAGAAGCAGGAAAACAGGGAATGTTTCTGTCAGGGATGAAAATAATCATCGAAGTTTTGAGTATTTCCTGGTTAACTCTTTTATAGTGCGGTATAACATTCCTGTATGGGGCAGAGAGCAAGGAGGGAGGTTATTTTCCGGGCTTGCAACATTCAGTGTTTCTTTTAATTCAAAAATAAACGCTCCCATCTCATCTGCGCTACCAGTCAGACGGTTAAAAATCATCAAAAAATGATTAATCAGATGATCATCAGAGATGTCCGGATATCTTATCCGATGGTCAATTTCACTCCACCCCTCTTCAAAAATCGTTCTTATCTGAATTTCAGTAAAAATCTCATCTTTTATCGGTCTTGTTTTTATAACGTAATGAGCAGAGCGGTACCCTGCATCATGAAGTTTTATCCTGCATCCTTTATTACTGTAGAGGTCTGATTCAGACTCATCACCCGTCCTCAGATAAATAATGGGTTGCTCCACCTGCCTCCACATGGTGTTGATAAAATGATGAATGGACTGCCAGTCCTTTTTGAAAAGATGCAAGACCCGGATTCCTATCAGGTCTGTCACTATTTTCTGATAATTGTCGACGGAAATTTTGTTGTATTTTTCAGAGCCGCTGTTCCTTTTTCTTATAATTTTTGCCATAAGATGTTCAGGTTGTTTTATGCGCCATCTGACGGAATGAACTTCATTAACCTGCTGCAGCATGGATGACAGGAGTATTGCTGTTTCTTTCAAATAGGGAGTACGTTCTGTATGTGATATCCCAATCTGTAATAGCACATCCCAGGACATGTCTGCACGTCTGAAATCGGATAATGTGATGTTATTACGGATAAGGAAGTCGTCTCTTTTCAGGTGCTGTAAAAGTTTTGTTTCCGTTCTCATAGTAGGAAGATACAATCTGAAATTATATAGTAAATAATTATTTTATTTCTTTGTGGTATTATCGGCAATGGAAATATTCCTAATATAAGAGCTGTTGCTGAGAGGATGTGTGGCGTAACGCTATTACGAACAGTAATAAAATCCCCTGTGTAGAGACAGGGGGGAATGTGGATTATTTATCAATAATAGTTTCAGTATCAGTAATTATGCCATCTTCAGCACCTTTCAGAGCAAGGTTTGCCTCATAGCACTTTCCGTTCATCTAACATTTCTCTGGCTTTATCCACCTTTGCGATTGTTTGTTTTAGCGGCATTAGCAACTGTGTTTCGGTAACATCGATGCCGGCAAGATGCAGGGTTTCAATAGCGCCCTGTTTACCTTCTTCCATTCTCCTGTTAGCTCGCCTTGTCAACTGATATATCCAGTATTGCCGGATGAGTATATTAAACCCATTGTTATCACAATCCGGGCTTCTGCACATGTATTCATTATTATGAATACATGTATATTGATCATTGTACCTGCTGAAAATGTTAGCTTGCTTTGCTTATTTGTTTTTTGTGTATTATTTATTTTTGACCTATGTTGTGTTTTTACATAAAAACAAAATAAGTTAAACAATCCATTTTTTGATCAAACAACGATCTTTTATCTTGTCTTGTTTGTGTTTTTTGGTTTTTTTGTCTGATGTGTAAGTTTTTGTTGGATTGTTGTGCTGCGTTATCTTGTTGTTTTGGTATAAAAGATCGTTTTATTGCTATTTCTTGGAATAAAAAACCGTGATAGATTTAATTTCGTCGAAGGGGGATGGGCTCTGTAAACATTATTTCTTGACTCTTGGAAAGAGTATTCATGTTCTGTGAGGTATGCGGATGTTAATACCTGGAAAGGTGCCGGAAGATTTTTTCTGGGCATTAATAGAATTATCTCCACTTCGAAGTGAAAAAGTTGTTCGTGCGCTAAGGGATTTTCTGGTTCTGGGGTATACCAGAAAAGAAGCATGTGAAAAATATGGTGTGTCTTATGGTTATTTTTCAGTGGCACTGAAGCGAACCCGACATGTTAATAATATTATTTATCAGTTGATGCATAGTTACATATCAGAGTTGTCCTGTAAGAGCAGGGAAAGAAACAAGAACGATACGTGTTGATATTAGCGCACTTTCTGAGTGTGCTAATGCCAGCGCAGTAATTATGCTGGTTTTTTCTATTGTCAATAAAAGGAACATTTAAATGAAAATGATTAAAACTGTAATGGCAGGTGCAGTTGCCATGGCTCTGGTATCTTTTGGTGCGAACGCAGCAACAAATCAGGGAAGTGGTACCGTAAATTTCAAAGGTGAAATCATTGATGCACCGTGTGGTATTGCGCCTGAATCAGCTGACCAGACTATCGATTTTGGTCAGATTTCAAAGGCGCACCTGAATGCTAAAGGTACGTCTGTCAAAAAAGACGTTGATATTAAACTGGTTAACTGTGAACTGGGTGGGGCACAGAAGACTGTACAGGTCACTTTTAATGGACAAACCATTGATGCAGGTAAGAAGATGTTGGGAGCATCTAATACTGGTGCAGGGATTGTAATGGTTGGTCAGGACGGCAAGGATGTTGTATTTGGAACCGCCACTGCAGCTGTACCGGTAATGGATGGCAATAATACACTGCATTATCAGGCATGGGTCACTGCGGCTGATGCGAATGCCCCGGCTGTCACAGAGGGCGCTTTCACTGCTGTTACTGATTTCACCCTGGCATATCAGTAATCGTTTCGCCCGGATATGATAAGACAGAGGCCTCAGGCCTCTGTCCTTCAGAGCTAAAGCGGCATGAGGAATAATGGATGCTCTGGCGCATAATTCTTTCGATAATACTTTTATGGAGCGGGGTACTTCACTCTGCTTTGCTGCCTTCTTTTCCCCCTCCGGGGATGAGCCTTCCGGAATACTGGGGAGAGGAGCATGTATGGTGGCATGGTCGTGCCAGTTTTAAAGGAGAGGTTATTGCTCCGGCATGTACGCTGGCAATGGAAGATACATATCAGGCAATCGACATGGGGATAACGCCAGTTCGCGATTTGCAGGACAGTTTTTCCGGTCCTGAGAAGCGTTTCCGGTTGCGACTACGTAACTGTGAGCTGGCGGGAACAGGTAAACGGGTTTATACGGCGAGCCGTGTCCGGGTGACCTTTGATGGTCTGCAGGGGGAAACGCCTGACAAATTCTCGCTGACCGGTCAGGCAGAAGGTATCAATCTGCAGATACTGGATAACCAGGGCTATCCGGCCCGTGTCGGTAAAGTGATGCCACCATTATTGCTGAACGGAAATGAAGAGGGACTGGATTACACCCTGCGGGTTGTCCGTAATGGTCAGCCGTTAAAGGCGGGGGATTATTATGCCGCATTACGTTTTAAGGTGGATTACGAATAACAGGGTGAACAGAAATAACAACCGGTAACAGACGGAAGCTTCCCGGTATTTAATTAACTATTCCGACAGAGGAACGGAAATTAAATCCTGCATGCAGGAGGGGATGTTTTGTCTTTATTTCCGGGAGCAGTCTGTATTAAAGGTGGTGGCTGATAATGAAAAATAATACCTCTTTTGCTGTTAACAGCATTACATATGCGCTGCTGCTTTCTCTGGCTGGCGCACCGGCTTATGCCGTCGACTTTAATACAGATGTTCTGGATGCAGCAGACAGACAGAATATAGACTTTTCCCGTTTCTCTCAGGCCGGGTATATTCTTCCGGGTCAGTATCAGATGGAAATTATGGTGAATGACCAGGGGATTTCACCGTCGGCATTTCCGGTGACGTTTCTGGAGCCGCCGGTTTCCGGTCAGGACGGAAAGAAGCCATTACCGCAGGCCTGTCTGACGCCGGAGATGGTCAGCAGGATGGGACTGACCGTGGCTTCTCAGGAGAAGGTCACATACTGGAATAACGGGCAGTGTGCGGACCTCAGTCAGTTGCCGGGAGTGGAAATACGCCCGAATCCGGCAGAAGGGATGCTGTACATCAATATGCCGCAGGCCTGGCTGGAGTATTCCGACGCCTCCTGGCTGCCGCCGTCCCGCTGGGATAACGGTATTCCGGGGCTGTTGTTTGATTACAATATAAACGGGACTGTCAGTAAACCCCACAAGGGGAAACAAACGCAGTCTGTTGGATATAACGGTACTGCAGGTGTTAATTTTGGTGCCTGGCGTTTCCGTGCAGATTACCAGGGGAACCTGAATCATACCACTGGCAGCGGACAGGGAACGGACAGTCAGTTTACCTGGAGCCGTTTCTACATGTACCGCGCCATCCCGCGCTGGCGCGCCAACCTCACTCTGGGTGAGAACTACATCAATTCTGAGATTTTCAGCTCCTGGCGTTATATCGGCGCCAGTCTGGAAAGTGATGACCGCATGCTGCCGCCAAAACTGCGCGGTTATGCACCGCAGGTCTCAGGGGTTGCGGATACGAATGCGCGCGTAGTGATTTCGCAACAGGGGCGCATCCTTTATGACTCTACCGTGCCGGCTGGTCCGTTCACCATTCAGGACCTGGACAGTTCCGTGCGCGGTCGTCTGGATGTGGAAGTGATTGAGCAAAATGGCCAGAAAAAAACGTTCCAGGTTAATACTGCTTATGTTCCGTATCTGACCCGTCCCGGACAGATACGCTATAAGCTGATCTCCGGGCGCTCCCGTAGCTATGAACATGCCACAGAGGGGCCGCTATTTATTGCCGGAGAAGCATCATGGGGGATCAGTAATAAATGGTCGCTTTATGGTGGTGGCATTGTTGCCGGAGATTATAACGCACTGGCTGTTGGTATTGGTCGTGATCTCAGTCAGTTCGGGACATTGTCGGCGGATGTAACGCAGTCAGTGGCTCGTATTCCCCGGGAAGAGACAAAACAGGGAAAATCCTGGAGTCTGCGCTATTCCAAACGATTTGATGATGTGGATGCGGATATTCAGTTCGCAGGATACCGCTTTTCTGAACGTAACTATATGACAATGCAGCAATACCTGGATGCACGCTACCGTCATGATTTTACGGGACGTGAAAAGGAGCAGTATGACATTTCACTGAACAAAAGCCTTGAGGACGGCAAAACATCTGTCAGCCTTCAGTACAGCCATCAGACCTACTGGGATCAGCGAACGTCAAATTATTACACATTATCGCTGAACCGTTATTTCGATGCGTTTGGTTTAAAGAACATTTCTGCAGGGGTAAGTGCCTCCCGTTCCCGGTATTACCAGAAAGGAAGCAATAGTGGGGGAACATATAACGATTCTGTCTACTTACGCCTTTCTGTGCCGTGGGGAACAGGCACGGCCAGTTACAGCGGCAGTATGAGCAATGACCGTTACACCAATATGGTGGGATACAGCGATACAGTAAATGGTGGACTGGACAGCTACAGCCTGAATGCGGGGGTTAATACTGGTAACGGTCAGCCATCGCAGAGTCAGATAAGTGCTTATTACAACCACAGCAGTCCGCTGGCAAACCTTTCAGCTAATTTCTCTGCAGCGGAGAATGGTTACACGTCATTCGGTATGAGCGCATCCGGTGGTGCAACGATTACCGCGAAAGGTGCGGCCCTGCATGCAGGGGGCATGAACGGAGGAACCCGGCTGTTGGTGGACACCGATGGTGTCGGAGGCGTGCCTGTCGACGGCGGCCGGGTCTCCACCAACCGGTGGGGAATTGGTGTGGTGACGGATGTGAGCAGCTATTACCGCAACACCACCTCAGTGGACCTGAACAGGCTGCCGGACGACATGGAAGCCACCCGCTCGGTGGTGGAATCGGTCCTGACGGAAGGGGCCATTGGTTACAGGGAGTTTGAAGTCCTGAAAGGAAGCCGTCTGTTTGCCGTGCTGCGTCTGGCAGACAACAGCCATCCGCCGTTTGGTGCCAGCGTGACAAACGCGAAAGGTCGTGAACTGGGAATGGTGGCAGACAGTGGTCTGGCCTGGCTGAGCGGGGTGAATCCGGGTGAAACCCTGAATGTCGGCTGGGACGGCCGGACACAGTGTGTGGTGGATATCCCGGCAAAACTGGACCCGGCACAGCAACTGCTGCTGCCCTGCCGTAAGGCGAACTGACGGAACGAGAGGCTGACTGCCGGTCATCTTACACCGGCCGGCAGTCAGTAACCCCGTACAGGCATGAATCGATAAGCGGACGGTGTTGCACCACAGGCGACACCGGAACCAGAACTGAGAGAAGAAAAGATGCTGAAAATGAAACCGGCGCTGAAAAAAACGCTGATGGCGGTAGCGTGCCTGAGCGCAGTACCGGCAGCCCAGGCTGCCATCTCCCTGGACCGTACGCGTGCGATTTTTAACGGTGGTGAGAAATCGATGACGCTGAATGTGGCCAATGATAACAAACAGCTTCCGTACCTGGCCCAGGCCTGGATAGAGAATGAGAAGCAGGAAAAAATCACCACCGGACCGATTGTGGTCACGCCGCCGGTGCAGCGTCTTGAGCCGGGAGCCAAAAGTATGGTCCGTCTGGCCAGCACCCCGGATATCAGCAAACTGCCACAGGACCGGGAATCCCTGTTCTACTTCAACCTTCGTGAAATTCCTCCGAAGAGTGATAAGGCGAATGTGCTGCAGATAGCTCTGCAGACCAAAATCAAGCTGTTTTACCGCCCGAAAGCCATTGAGGCGAAACCCAATGCAGTCTGGCAGGACCAGCTGGTGCTGAACAAAACCAGCGGAGGCTACCGGATTGAAAACCCGACGCCATATTACGTGACGGTGATTGGCCTTGGCGGCAGTGAAAAACAGGCGAAGGAAGGCGAGTTTGAGGCCGTGATGCTGGCACCGAAGTCCACGCAGACGGTGAAATCCGGAACATACAGCACGCCGTACCTGAGCTACATCAACGACTACGGCGGACGTCCGGTTCTGCAGTTCAGCTGCAGCGGAGACCGTTGTACGGCAGTGAAGAAATAAACGCGCAGTGACAGGATTAACCGGAGGTGCCGGAGATGAACAGGACAACAACAGGGCTCTGTCTGGCTGCGCTGCTGGTGAGCTGCAGCATGAACAGTGTGCTGCGGGCAGACGAGCTGGTCATGCGGGATAACTTCTTTGTCGCAGATGAGACCCGTCACCAGTGGGTGAACGAGCACAATGGCCGTACCGGGATGCTGACAGTCCGTGGTGCGCTGCTGTCATCCCCGTGCACGCTGGAGACGAATGAGGTGGAGCTGCCATTACAAAAAAGCACGGAAGGCATCATGACGCGTTATGCGCTGAAGCTGAATCTGCTGGGATGTGGTGACGGTGGTGCGGTGACCTCTGCCACTTCGGTGGCAGGGCGTGACAGCATGATGGTGATGCAGAGTGCCCTGCTGACGGGAGTGGAGGACGGCGTGCTGCAGCCGGAACAGCGGATGGTCAGCACGGGGCGTGCTGTTGTGTACGGTGGTGCGAACCAGTTCACTTACTGGCTGAGTGAGGCACAGCAGCAGGCACTGGCGGGTCAGCAGGCGACAGACCGTGCGCAGGGGAAACCGTACATGAACCCGCGGGACAACACGGCCCTGTTGCGTCTGCGGCTGGATTATGAATAAGAGAAGGGAGGTGGGGGGATGCAAGATAACCGAATATCCGGAGTGTTAATTTTTGCCCTGTTGACAGCGGTGGTACATCCTGTTTCCGGGCTTGCTTCTGAGCTGGGATTTAAGGGGAATCTGCTGGACAGGCCATGCCAGGTGGCGGCAGAGAGTTTGCAGCAGGAGGTGGTATTTAAAACGCGACCGGCAAAAGACTTCTGGTATTCACCGGGATATTCGCCTGCAGAATCTTTTTCTGTAAAGCTGGTTAACTGCCATCCATCCACTATGGGAAAAGTCGTCCATCTGACATTCGGTGGTGTATCTGAGCCGGCATTACCGGGTTATCTGCAGGTGGGGGGAGTGAATCGTGGGCGACTGGGGATTGGTATTCTGGATACGGATGGAGAAACTCTTTTGCCACTTGGCGGTAGCCATAATAAAGGAAACGGGACTGAGGTGACCCGGGAGAGTGTAACGCTGACGTATCGTGCCCGGGTTCAGGCAACGCCAGATGCTATCAGAAACAGAAGTGTGGAGCCGGGTGATTATGATGCTCAGGCAACGTTTGAACTTTATTACCAGTGAACACAATAAAAAGCGAATGATAAAGGAGCTGAAATGAAAGTCCGTAAATTAATGATTATGGCAGTCCTCTGGGGGGGGGTTATCACAGAAGGACAGGCGGTGGATAACCTGAAATTCAAAGGCAAACTTATTGTCCCTGACTGCACGGTGAATAATGGTAATCCTGTTGAGACAAATTTCGGGGATATTGAAATACAAACACTGGCTGCGGCTAATACGGGATATCACTGGGAAAATATCCGGGTGCCTGTTAATTGTCCCTATTCTCTGGGAGTACCAAAAATCCGGCTGACAGGCAGCCAGGCTGCCGGGGCCCGTAACAGTATCAAAACCACCAGGTATGACACTGAAAAACTGGTGATTTATCTTCGCCAGGGGACGAAAGATAACCTGGGGAAAGAAATTAATCTGGGGAGTTACCAGAAGATTGCCGGTAATGCTATCAGTAATACCGGGGGAACGCAGTATGAAATCAGGCTGGCTGCGGGGGTGGGGCGTGAAGGTGGTATGGAGTTGCTGACTGCCGGACCGTTTGAGGCTTCAGCAAGTATGGAAGTACGTTACGAATAAGCGGATGCAGGGGGAGCATTCCGTGAGACTCAGGAAAAATATTTTGTTTTTGACGGGGATTTGTTATCTGTTTTTTTATTTCTGCGGATACGCAGAAGCTGCAGAGGATGATGGTGTTCCGGGGATTTTGCGTTATGCCCGTACTCTGGATAAACCTGAGGCGAAGGAAGGCAGTAAAAAAAACGGGGGGGACGGAATAACTGAACCCGGGAGAGTGTCGGTTAACGGTGCTGACCTGAAAAAGCGCCTTGCCCGTAGTGAGGAAGATATCAGGCAACTGAGACGTGAAAACAGGCATCTTCGTGAGAAGATGGCCGCGTCAGAAAGAAAGGGGGATAAACCGGATGGGGAAATGTCCCCGGGACAACAACGACAGAGCCTGCAAAAAATGCACGAACAATGTGCTGAAGAGACAACACGGTTAAAACAGCAACTTTCAGAGAAAGAAGGATTACTGGCGACTTCAGACGGTAAGAAACTGGCTGAAATGCAGTCCAGAATGATAGTGGTTGAAAAGGATAATCAGAGACTGAAATCATCACTTGATGACATAACCCGGCAAATGAAACTGATGCCAGTTGTTGTTCCGGAACAACTGAATACCCCACAGAATCAGCAGACTTATGCAGCCGGCGTTATGATGGGGCGGGATATATTGTCTCTCCAGGCAGTAAATGCTTTTTCGGGTCAGAAAACGGATAACCGGATTTTACTGGCAGGAGTGAGAGATGCACTGAATCATAAGGAATTACTGAATGAAATGGTGCTGCAGAAGGCATTGCGTCAGGCCGAAGAAGATATTCGCAGGGCGCGTCTCGATACAGCCAGAAAGTGGAAAAAGGATGGGGAGAGATGGCTGGCCGACTTCAGGAAGCAGAAAGGAGTACAAAAAGATAAAAGCGGTTTCTGGTACAGGATTGATTACGCTGGTGATGGGGAACTGATAAACGGGGATGATACGGTAGTCGATATTGTTGTAGTGGAAAAACTGACAAATGGCACCGTTGTTGAGGACATGGATGCCCGGGGGGCAGTGATATCCCAGCCTCTGAATGAATATCCTCCGTTGTTTCGCGCAGCCTTACACTTACTGAGAAATCATGGAACGGTTACGGTAGTAGCCCCGCCAGAACTGGCTTATGGTGATGAGGGATATCCTTCAGGGATCCCTCCCGGAGCTACGATGATATACACCATCAGGGTGGAAAGTGTGAAAGATATGCACGTTGGTGATAGTGGAGCAGTCAGAGCGATTTCATCCGAAAAGACGAAAGGAACCCTGAAATGACAGTATTAATGCGAAAAAGTCTGATGTGTTTGTTTACCGGAGGTGTGTTGTTGTTTTCCGGAGTGGTATTTGCTGTAGATGTACAGATTAAAATCACGGGTACGGTTCAAATCCCTCCCTGTCGTGTTAATGAGGGAAGGGTTATTGAGGTTGATTTTGGGGATATAGCTGTTACGGATGTGGCAAATGAGCGTAACCGACAGGTAAAACAAATACCTGTTACGTGTGATAATAATCAGGGGGATGCCTGGATTAAGGTTACAGGAAGCAAACTTGGGAGCAATGATAATATATTAGCGACCAATATTCAGAATTTTGGTATAGCCCTTTATCAGGGAGAGGGAACGTCAACTAAATTGATATTGGGTGATGGACGGAGTAATGGGCAGAATACAATAGGTTACCGCCTGACGAATGGATTTACCGGTAGCCATTTTACATTTACTGCAGTGCCATTTAAAAACGGTAGTAATGATTTGGCGACGGGAAGTTTTAGCGCTTCAGCAAATATGAGTATATCTTATTTTTGATGTGAGTCTTTTAGTGCTTTCCGGTAGTTATTGTCTGTGATATTAAATTTTTAGCCCATGTGGCGGTGTGAGATATGATACGACATTCAGTGTTGGTGTGTTTGATTTTTTTGTTTTCACTGTTACTTGGAGGGTGTGATAAAAAACAGGGGGTGAAAACTTTAGCGCAGAAAACGGAAGTGGTTCCAGTAAGTATTTCCGGAGACAGAATGAATGATGTGGAAAAAATGGAAAGGTGTCGCCGGGAGCTGGACGCACTGAAAAAAATAGATTTATCTGTTTATAACAGACGCAAGCAGGAGTTTGATAAATTACTTTCTGGTGCAGTAATTTACAATGGCGTAAGAGGCGATGTCGGGAATTACACACAAAGGGCAGTGGATGCATTTTATTTGTTCCGGACGGATAAATTATGCTCGGATATATCAAAAGATGTTCTTGATAGTTTAAGTAGAGTGCGTTAGGTATGGGTGTGGGGACTTGATGATGATTAACAGAATTTGTATTGCTGTATTTTTTAGTTTCTTATGTGAGGTAAGTTATGCGAAATTGAATACTTTTCTTGAAAACTCAAATTTGACGACATCTTTTTCTGCGGTAGCAGATATACCTCCATTTATGAAACAAGGAGATACTCTCAGCATTCGAACTCTTACACCGCCCGGCTCAGGAATTCTTTATACAGGAACATTAAACTGGACTGTGGGGGATACTGTTTGTTCTTCTCCGTCAATAAAACCGTATAAGTACGAAGTTTACCATTGGCCTGCTTATATAGAAATGGAGAATATGAGGCTGGATCTTATAGACTCGGAGTCAATGGGGATAGAGATCGGTACAGCTCCGCGTATATGTGCAGATTATCAACCCGGAGGTAGCGCAACCGGGACCCAGAGTAATCGAGTCTTTGTTGGTAGTGGGATGAAGAGAGTATACCGGGTATCTCAGATTTATCAGGCAGGAAGCGCAAGTAAGATAGTTAATATACCTGTAATGTCAGGCCGTTCTGAATATGGTGAGTCAGAGATAATCTCCAAGCTAAGGAGCTATCTTCCTATTTTTAGACCGGTTTCAGTGAATCTGACAACCACCGTAAAAAACTGGTGTTCTGCGTCCGTTGGACCCGGCAAGAATATCACTCTTTCCCATGGAACGCTTATGCCTGCTGAAGTTCCGGGGAACATATCTACATCAATAATGCAATTGTCATGTCAAGGGGAGGGGGCTGATTTTAAACTAAAATGGTTTGGGGGGGGAGATGCAGGTAATAGCAAGGAAATTGAGTTGGGAAAAGGCATTTCCAGTACGTTAAAAATTAGCGGGTTATCTGGTGATGGAAAAGTATATGTTCCTGCAAATAGCACAGTTTCTTTAACTGTTAGCTCAACCCTGAAGCTTTCTGGGGAACTTGAAGCTGGTAACTTTTCGGCATCCCAAATTTTAATCATTGATGTATCATAATGTTGTGCGTGCTTATTATCCCTGATAAGGGGGGTATAGCTATTATTCTGATTGAAGACGTGCTAATAAGGATGAGTATTTGGTTAGCAAGTGTGGTTCCTTACGAAGTGCCTGGTTTGGAGTTAATGTTGATAGAGCAGTCTGCCAGGAGAGCGATGATTAACGCTGGTGCCTGGTTTGCTCCTGGAGATACATTAATATAATGACTGAATAATCAATATAAAGTTAAGATTAAGATAGAGATACGCATGACTGCTATAGAAATTGTTCTCTCGAAAATTGTGTTCGCTGTTTTTTTGTTATCCGGGAGGAAATGTTAAAAATATTAGGGAGGTAAAAAGTGACGGATGTATATAAGGAAATTGTGGAGTATATGGCGTATCAGAAGAGTTCGGGGACAAAGGAAATTTTCAGAACACGTGAGGTCGCTGATGCTGTTGGATTGACGATATATCAGACTCGTCTGCATCTGGAGGCTCTTCGGTTACTTGATGTTGTGGAAAAAATTAATTCAGGAAAAGGTGTGCCAGGAATATGGAGATTGCGGTGAAAGGCATACCGGTACCAGGGGAAAGGTTTACAGATGAAAATTACAGATATGGCAAAGGATGGTCTTGAAATTACTTTATTATATTTGTCTTGTTTTTATGGCATTTACATCGTTATTCCTTTGCGTTATGGCACTTTTTGTTACAGATTAGTTATAACCAGAGAATATCTGTTATGGGTGTGATGTACAGGATAAGAGCCAGTATGCTCTGCGTCCAGTAATATTAAAACTCACCTAGCTTACAGGTGAAGAGTATTTCTGTGAAGATAAGTATAGTCCGGAGCATGAATATGCGAAAGAGTTTATTTTTTTCTCTTTTTTTGTGTCTGGCGCTGCCCGGCACAGTATATGCAGAGGAAAACGCAGCCTATTCGGTACTGGATAAGCCGGTGGCGAGTGCTGTTCAGAATAATGAAACGGTGGTTGAGTTTTTTTCTTTTTATTGTCCTCCCTGTTATGCCTTTTCTCAGGATTACGGTATTGATAAAGCCATCCGCGAAAGCCTTCCTCCGGGGAAAAAACTGGTCAAGTATCATGCCGGTTTTCTGGGAGAGCTGGGAGAGGAGCTGACCCGGGCGTGGTCTGTGGCAATGGTACTGGGCGTGGAAGATAAGGTGGAGCCGCTGTTATTTGATGCCGTGCAGAAAACGCGGAGACTGAAATCAGCAGAGGATATTCCGGGGATTTTTATCCGTGCGGGTGTTTATCCTGGAGAATATATGCGGGCGCTTGCCAGTAAGGAAGTGGCTGAGATGACAGAGAAGCAGAAACGTCTGTTCAGGGAGTATGGTGTGACCGGCACCCCGTCCGTGTATGTCAACGGCAGATACCGTATTGAGAACAGTGCATTTCAGGCAGACAGTGTGGAGGCTTTCCGTAAAAGCTACGTTGCTGCGGTGAACGCACTGACTGACCGGACAGATAAATAAGTTGCTGTAATCATGGAGGCCGTATGGGTTGCCGGGTGCAGTGGCTATGAAACAACAGGCGTAATACATCTGTTAAAGGGCTGTGGTGTCAGTGTCAGGCTTTTCAGACCGGGGGAGCGGCTCCGGGCCGGAGATACACTGATACTTTGTTTCAGTAGTGCACCGTTGCTGGGATGGTGGCGGTATCTGAAGATAACACAATGGGTGGCTTATCGTTATGATATCCGGCTGATTGTCCTGTGTCCTGATGAGGTCTGCCGGACAGATGTTGTATGTGGCAGAAATATAGTGACAGTGAATGGAGAACGCAGTTGTATTCATTTGTCCCTGTCATTACAGCAGACCGTACAGCGTTGTCTGCCGGATGGCATGCCGGAGTCTCAGTGGGATTGTGTGAAATCCTTTCTGGAAAGAGCCTCTCAGACCCTGCGGATTTTTCCCGTCCAGGAATCTGAAGATTCAGCGATTCGGAGAGCATATCAGAAGCGTGATTTGATGGTTCAGCGTCTGGGGTTTGTTTCTTTGATGAGGTTGAAAGTTTTTATGGCTGGTCATCTTCCATGAAAATACGCAGACAGTACAAGCGCATGGAAAGAGGATTACTTGTACAAGACCTTCTGAGCTTTTTCTGCTGTAGCTTCCGTGAGGTGGGGAGGTGTCGGGCAGATGAGAGAAATATCAGATGGTGCAGATTTTCGTACTGTTGTTCCTGTTAATAGCGAATGTTTTTATTATCGGCCTTCTTACCGGAGGGATGATCATGTTCTGGGTTATATGTGATTTTATAATTCAATGAAATATAATGTATTTTAATCACTGTTTTGAACAAAAATCGGTATTGTTGACGACTTTTATTCTGGTCGCTGCGGCGGTTGTTACATTTCTGTTTCCGGAAGTCTGGTATCCTCAGGAAAACGCATGGCACCTTTCTGCAAAAAGAGCTATCCCGGGAATAAAGGGGGGACTGTCAGGACTGACCCGGAATCCGGACAGTGGGACATTATTTGCTGTCACGGATCATCCTTCTTCTGTGGTGGAACTGGATCGGGACGGTAATGTTCTCCGGGTTGTTCCGTCAGTGGAGGATCATGATTTTGAGGCTATCGAGTATCTTGGGCAGAATATTTATACCCTGTCCCGGGAGCGTGAGCGGACATTGAGCACGTACCGGATTGACGGGGATACGCTTCTGTTATCCCCGCCGTTATATGCACTCACTCTGAATATCAACCGTAACAGCGATAATGCTGGATTTGAGGGGCTTGCCCGGGGGCGGCAGCGTTGAATGGCGACTACATATGGGATATGATCCTCATACCTGTCAGTTCACTGATTTT
>ERZ1026894.440-NODE-440-length-30758-cov-13.960818_pt1 | contig 30758 bp, 26 predicted proteins | sample MGYA00380177_ERZ1026894 | MGnify/ENA primary metagenome ERZ1026894 (study PRJEB33269, sample SAMEA4719813) | human gut metagenome | biome: human-associated habitat; feature: organic feature; material: feces | place: Cameroon | collected 2013-10 ... | reverse complement strand
GGCCCACCAACATCGGGTGTCTATTCCCGTTTTGTCGTTTGGGGAGACGGAGGTCGCTGCGGGCGATTTGTTGCATGGCATGCCCGATAATCCGATTGTGCAGGAGTCGATCAATATTTACAAGCAAGAACTGGCTTTGGACTAATAGTTGATTGTTGAGAGTCAGACGTAGAGAAAACAATAATTTGGGATGTTAGAGAAAGATAATAATATGGATAAGGGGCTGCGGTTTAGCGTGGCCATGTCGATCTATAAGAATGACGACCCGGGGTATTTGAGGACCGCCATTCGTAGCACGTATGAACAGACGTTGCCGCCGACGGAGGTGGTGATGGTGGGCGACGGTCCGTTGCCCGAGGCGTTGCTGGCGGTGGTGCGCGAGCTGGAAAGCACATACCCTTCGTTGCGGTTCCTGCCTCAGGAGGTGAACCGTGGGTTGGGCGAGGCGCTGCGCATCGCATGTGAGAACTGCCAGTACGACTACATCGCCCGCATGGACTCGGACGACATTTGCATGCCCGACCGCTTCGAGAAGCAGATGCGCGTGTTTGCCGACGATCCCGAGGTGGGCATGGTGGGCGGCATGATCACTGAGTTTGTGGGCGACCCGACAAACATCGTGGACCGCCGTATGTTGCCGCTCGACAACGCCGGCATCTACAAGATGATGCGTACGCGATGTGGCGTGAACCACGTGACGGTGATCTTGCGAAAGGCCGACCTCATGGCGGCGGGCAACTATAGCGGTCGGTTCCGGCAGGAGGACTTTTACCTCTGGGCACGACTGATGAAGAACCACGTGAAGATACGCAACATCGAGGATGTGGTGGTGAATGTGCGGTCGGGAGCCGACCAGTTTGCACGACGTGGCGGACTGACCTATTTCCGTGAGCACATGAAGGTGTTTCGCTATATGTACGACGAGCACCTGATTTCCTTGCCCTACTTGCTCATCAACTATGGCTTGCGGTTTGCGCAAGTGGCGTTTCCCACCCGACTGAGAACGTGGGTGTACCAAAACTTGCTACGTAGCAGTCATTGATGGCCGACGACCGCGCCCTTCCCGCCTTCACCCTTTTCACCATTACCTATCAGCGAACGGCTGAACTGGGAAGGCTCTTTGCGTCGCTATGTAGGCAGACGTGCAAGGATTTTGTGTGGCTCATCGTGTCGGACGAGACGAACGACGCTACCCAACAGGCCGTGGACCAATGGCGAGGCCAAGCGGACTTCGATATCGACTATGTGGAGCTGGCGCATGGGGGCAAGACGCGAGCCATGCTCGAGGGATTCAGCCATGTGCGCACGCCCTTGATGATCGACATTGACGACGACGACGAGTTGGTGCCGCATTGCGTGGAGGTGTTCAAGGAGGCGTGGCAAGCGGTGGAGCGCCAAGGACGTGCCGACATCGGCATGATCAACGCCCTGTCGGTCGACGACGAGGGGCGTGTGGTGGGCCGCGTGGCCGCCCAGTCGGGCTACGAGGACTCCGACTATATCACGATGGAGTGGACGCAAGGATGTGCCGCCGAGTACATCATATCACGAAGAACGGTGACGGTGGCCGACGCCGCTCTGTTCGACGACCGTGGCACGTGGCTGGCCGATGAGGTGGTGAACGTGCGCGAGAGTGTTTACTGGAACCGCTTGGCGCGAACGTGGAACACGCGGTATCTCTACCAGCCGTTGCGCATCTACCATACCACTGGGGTGTCGCGCCTCTCCGCCCAACGCTTCGACCGACAGAAATGCGTGGACTATGCGTTCTCCAACTATGTGATGTTGCGTGAGCTGCGTGGGCGTTGGCACGAGAACCGCCGCACTACGCTGAAATACATGGCCGAATGGGTCTACTGCGTGCTTCGCGCACCATCGATCCTCGTCTCTCTGTTCGCCCGCAGAGAACACAGATGCCATGCGGGGTGATTTTGTCAAAAGAACAAGCGGGAATTATTGTTCTCCCACAGATCGCACAGAGCAACACAGATGCCATTCGGGGTGATATTTTAAGGAACACGAATCTCACTCTATCGAATGTCGACTGAGAGGAAACACCGCCGGTGTTTAAATCTCACGAATGACGTGCGAAGCACACTGACCAAAGGGAGGTAATTTCACTGATGCGCACGGATGGGTCTTTTCACGGATCCTTTACTCTTGCTCCGCTGCCTACTGCTTGGTCTTTGATGCGCCGCCGGCGCGACGGATGAGCACGGATCTATCGCAGACTGGACGTGAAATGCATCTGTGCAAATCTGCGGGATCTGTGGGAGACAACTAAGCGCCCTATGCGCTTGAAAAGCAAATGAGAGAATTCGCCCACAGATCGCAGAGCAACACAGATGCCATGCGGGGTGATTTTATCAAAAAACACTGATATCACTGATGCGCACGGATGGGTCTTTTCACGGATCCTTTACTCTTGCTCCGCTGCCTACTGCTTGGTCTTTGATGCGCCGCCGGCGCGACGGATGAGCACGGATTTTATCGCATGCGGAGAGTTGTATGCATGGGAGAATGCCACATGACGGGGCCTGCTTGATATGCGTTCAAACAAGCACGCCCCGAAGGAGGCAGAAGTCCATAGCCCAGTGGCAAGCGAAGCGACGCCCTGGGTATAATGGACCGTGTAGTTTGCGCCCTGCTGTAAGGGCAAAAGTGCTGAAACAGAGCGTGCTATGTTTACTTTTGCCCCTACAGGGCGTAGCGTAACGTGGCGGTTTACCCAGGGTGTCGCTTCGCTTACCCTGGGCTGAGGAGGTCATTGGGCCTTCAGCCCGCTTGGGTTGACAGGACTATGCGCTACCATAGGCTTTTCAGCCCGCTTCGTTTAACAGGGATGAGGAGAGAGTCACACGACCTTGGTATGCGAAGAAATCCCTTTGGAATCTGTAGGCCCAGGGGCCATCAAAAAGAATAAGAAGGAATAACTGATCCGTGATGATGAATCCGTGTGCATCGGTGCGATAAGTGTTTCTTAGACCTAAAGGTCATCGCCGTAGGCGGTGGACCTTCATGCAAAATCCACATAAACCTTCTGTGGAAGGTATCGCGAATAGCCATTATAACAAGATATGCCTTCATTGTTGAAAACAATCAAGAACGCGTTGTGCCGACTGTTGCAGGCTCGGTGGGCCGTAGCCTTTTGGGTTGACGGCCGCCTCATGGTGGTGGGCAATCCCTACCGCGACCGTTGGTTTGCCGACCCTTTCATTGTCGACGCCGACAACAAGGCGATAACGTTGTTGGTGGAGGACTTCTCGTTGCAGACATTGAAAGGCTCCATCTCCGAACTCACCATCGACCGTGCGACGTGGAAGATATGCCAACGCCGCCCCGTGTTGGAGGAACCCTTGCAGTTGAGCTTCCCCTATATCGTGCGTCGCGAGGGCGACCGGGTGTGGTTCATGCCCGAGAGCTCGCGGGCCAACCGCCTGTCGCTTTATTGCTACAACCGCGCCGATGGCAGCTGCCGGCGTGAGCGCGACTTGGTGGCGGTCGACCTCTCCGATTCGATCATGCTGGATGGCTATGTGCTGGCCACGCAGGGTGAGGGGCTCAACGGCGACACGCTCCACCTTTATCGCAAGCAAGGCGAGAACTATGTGGCCTCGCAACCCATTGTGTTCAAGGAGCGTGTGGCGCGCAACGCGGGTGCTGTCTTCGAGCATCAGGGCAAGCGCTACCGACCGGCGCAGGTGTGCAACGAATGGTATGGCGAGGCGCTCAGCATCCAAGAGGTCACGGGCGAGGCGGGCCAATGGACGATGGCCGAGGTGCGACGACTGACGCCTCCTCCAGGGTTCGAGGGATTGCACACATTGAACACCTACAACGACCTGTGGGTGACCGACCTGAAATATTATCCACATCCGTGGCTCTCCAAATGGGCCTATGTGATGATGGGACGAACCGACCTATGAGAATAGCCTACATCATTCCTTCGCTTTACCGCATGGCGCCCAACCGTGTGGTGCAACAATTGGTGGAGGGCATGATGGCCCGTGGCCATGAGTGCCACGTGTTTTATTTCGATCCCGTCACCACCGACGCCATGGCGTTTCCCTGTCGCGTGACGCGCATCAGTCTGCTGAGGGCCACCGATCTCACGGGCTACGACGTGGTGCACACGCATGGTCTTCGCCCCAACCTTTATGTTTGGATCCATGGCGTGCCGAGGGGCGTAAGGGCCGTGGCCACCATCCACTCGTATGTCTTCGAGGAGTTTCGCTTTATCTACGGACGGGTGTTGGGCTGGATCTTCGGCCACCTCTTTGTGCGCACGCTCAGTCGCCATGACAGGGTGGTGGCGCTCAGCCGCGATGCGGTCGCCCATTATGCGCATTGGATTCGCCCATCACGCCTCACCTATTGTTATAATGGTGTGGAGGAACCGACGGTCGACGTGCCGCCCGATGCCGACGACTGCCGTCGCATCCGTGAACACAAGGGCGATGGCGTATTGGTGGCCAACATCTGCTTCTTCGACAAGATCAAGGGACTCGATGTGCTCATCCGCGCCCTGGCGTCGTTGCCGGCCCACTATCGGTTGCTGCTCATCGGCAACGGGGCCGAGGATGGAGCGTTGCAACAGTTGGCGCAACGTCTTTGCCCCGGTCGTGTGCTCTTCCTGGGGCGGCGCCCAAGGGCTTCGCGCTACCTCTCGCTGGTCGATGTGTTTGCGCAGACATCGTGGAGCGAGGGGTTCTGCTTGTCGATGGCTGAGGCCGCGCTGACCCACACGCCCATCGTGTCGTCGGACATTCCCGGCATGCGCGAGAAGTATGGGGCCGATGAGGTGACCTATTTCCCTGCCGGCGATGCACCGGCGCTTGCCGCCGCCCTTCGTGAGGCGGTGGGCGATGAGGCGAAGGCTGATAGGGCCTATCGCAAGGTGGTGTCGCAGTTTGGGGTGGAACAAATGATTACTCGTTATGAAACGATTTACCAAGGCTGAACAACTCTTTTTGCATCTTTTCCGACGTGCGCTGTGGGCCGATGTGCCAACGACGCCCGAGGCGGAGGCACCGATGGCCGATGAGGCTACGTGGCTGAGGGTGGTCGACGTGGCGGTGGAGCAAACGTGCCAAGGACTTCTTGCCGACGCGTTGTCGCAGATGCCCACCGATCGCCGACCGTCGAAGCCCATCTATTTCTCCATGGTCAATATGACGGCCGAGGCCGAGGACCGCAACCGCAACATGAACCGTTGCCTGCATGGGCTCTTCCCTATGTTGGAGCGCCAAGGCATACCGGCTTGGCTGCTCAAGGGCCAGGGGCTGGCGCGATGTTATCCGCAGCCGTTGCACCGCATGTCGGGCGATATCGATGTGTTTATTCCTACTGCAGAGGCGTTCGATCGTGCCGTGGAGCTGTTTGCCAAGCACTTGCCGGGCGACGGACTGGAGGAAGGGCATGAGCGCACATTCCATGTGGACGATATCGCCATTGAGTTGCATAGCCTGATCGTTACCGACCTCAACGGTCGCTTGCGCCGCAATTTCCCTGCGTGGTGCCAACAGCAGTTGGCGAAGCCACCCGTGATGTGGGACGACGTGGTGTTGCCGCCCGTATCGTTCAACGCCATTTTTGTATTTGTGCATCTGGCACGCCATTATGTGGGGGGCGGCATTGGCTTGCGCCAAGTGGCCGACTGGATGCGGTTCCTCTATGTGCATCGCACCGGGGGCGACAGTCCACTGGACGTTGCCGAGCTGGAGCGCGACATCGAACATTTAGGAATCAAGCGTCTGTGGCAGGTGTTTGCCACTTTGGCCGTCGACTATTTGGGGTGCCCCGCCGAGGTCATGCCGCTTTACGACCCGCGTCATCATCGGGACGCCGCCATGGTGTTGCGGTGCATCTTCGATGAGGGCAACTTCGGCCATCACGATACGGCTATGGACCATCGCCCCGATGGCTTTCTCTCGGGCAAGGCGTTCTCGTTCTTGGTTCAGGTGCGCCGTATGGTTCACAAACTCCAGATCTTCCCTCGCGAAACGCTGTTCTGCTTCCCCATCCTCATCCGCGATGGCATGGGAAGAATTGTGGGGCGAAAAGCTTAACTGCATCTCATTTCTTGTTATTCGGGCTCACGCTATTCGAGCCTTCGCTATTCGCCGTCGATAATCTACGGTGTCCCGTTCCTGTGGTTTGGATTTACTGAACTCTCGTGTTCAAAAAAAGACATAACGAAGTCCAACTCATCTGGAAATCCGAGATGTCTGTGGGAGACAATTATCAAAAGAACACGAATCTCACGAATCTTACGAATGACGACTGAGAGGAAACACCGCTGGTGTTTAAATCTCACGAATGACGTGCGAAGCACACTGACCAAAGGGAGGTAATATCACTGATGCGCACGGATCTTTCGCATGCGGAAAGTTGGATGCAAGGAAAAACATCTGTGCAAATCTGAGAGATCTGTGGGAGACAATTAAGCACCCAATGCGGAAAAAGCAAATGGGAGAATACGCCCACAGATCGCACAGATCAACACAGATGCCATGCGGGGTGATTTATCAAAAGAACACGAATCTCACGAATCTTACGAATGACAACTGAGAGAAAAACACCGTCGGTGTTTTAAAATCTCGCGAGATTTGTCGTAGACCCACCGACCGTAGAGAGGTAATGCATGTCCTATTAAACACCTTTCAAATGGTGGATAAGCCTTCGATGGGCATGGTATAAGATGGGGATGTGCCAATATCACCTCATTCTAACCGTGAACTGATGCATGGATTGGGTGTGGTGGTACGTGATGGTCCACTGATGGTAATCGCAGATGCTTTTAACGATGGCCAAACCTAAGCCGTTGCCCTTTTGGTTGTGTGGGTTGCGATAAAAGCGTGAGAAGATGTGGGCTGGGTCGAGTGGGGTCTCGTCGGAAGTGTTGGCAATGGTCAACCCATTGTCGGTGAGATGGATGCGGATGATTCCGTTAGGCTTGTTGTGCCTAACGGCGTTCACCACAAGATTGGTGAGCATGCTGCCGAGAAGCACATGGTTGCAGGCGATGGCGGTGTCGTGACTGTCGTCGTGCAGTTCGATGCGGATGTCGCCGACTATGCTTTCGAGTTGTGGTAGGAGCTTGTCGATCTCTTCGGAAACGACTACGCTTGTTTTCTCCTTAAACTGGTTGTTCTCTATTTTCGAGAGCAACAACAGGTTGCGACTGAGTTGCGACATGTGGCGCAACTCATTGTAGACCTGCTGAATCTCAGACGCTTGCCGTTCGGTAAGCGTTTCGTCTTGCATCAGGTTGTCGAGCTTCACTTGGGCTATGGACAGTGGCGTTTGCAACTCGTGTGAGGCGTTCTCCGTAAATTCTTTTTGTACCTTATAGCTCCTCACGCTGTCGGTCATGATGCGTGTGAGGGTGTCGTTGAGTTGTCGAAACTCGGTGATGTCGGTTGTGGTCAGCTGTGGCACCACGCCGCTCTCCACCTTGAAGATCGACACCTCGTGGAGCGTTCGGCGAAAGGGCCGCCATAGCCGTTGGGGTACCCACCTCATGATGATGAGCACGCTCAGGGTGATGACGATGACGATCGAGAAGAGTTGGATGAGCAAGCCCGTGAACGTGTCTTCCTCCAAGTCGATGTGTGGGTCGTGGATGCCATATTTGCTTACGAGTTCGATGAGATCCTCGGCGTAATAGCGCACCGTGATGTAATAGAGCAGCGGTATCGACAGCACGAGCATCGCCATCAGGCAGATGGCGAAACGCGCCATGAGTTTGTGGGCAAGCGTTCTCTCCTTCATATTCTTATTGCATTATTCCTCCCATTGGTAGCCCATGCCGTAAACTGTTCGGATGCACTTGCTGAGTCCGGCGGCTTTCAGTTTGGCCTTGAGGTTCTTGATGTGGCTGTAGATGAAATCGTACGAGTCCATCATGTCGGCCATCTCGCCACTGAGATGCTCGGCTATGGCCGCCTTCGACAGCACCTTATGGCGGTTGGTCACGAAGAACAACAGCAGGTTATACTCTGATCGAGTCAGGTCGAGCGGTTGGTGGTTGACCTGCGCACACTTCTGTGGCAGGTCGATGGTTACGCATCCCGCCGTGATGGTGTTGTCGACGTTAAACTCCAATCGGCGTATGAGGGCGTAGATGCGCATCGACAACTCGGGCAAGGCGAAGGGCTTGGGCAGGTAGTCGTCGGCGCCAATCTCCAGGCCGGTGAGCTTGTCGTCGAGCGAGTCCTTGGCCGATATGATGATGACGCCCGTGTTGTCGCGTCGTTTGCGTATGGCCCGCAGAATGTCGAGCCCATTGCCGCCCGGCAGCATGAGGTCGAGCAATATGCAATTGTAGTCGTACACGCTCGTCTTCATCAGGGCGTCGTTGAAGTTGAAAGCCTGGTCGACGGTGTATTCCTGGCTTTCGAGAAACTCCTTTATGCTATCCGAGAGTCGTCGCTCATCGTCAATCAACAGTATCTTCACATTCTTCATAACGGCTGTTCTCCTATTTTATTGTATGGTGGGCCATACCTTCTTGTACCACGCATAGAGGCGCTCCACCCCCTCGCGTATGTCGATTGTTGGATGAAAGCCAAAGTCGTGTTCCAAACTGGTGGTGTCGGCATCGGTGCGTGTCACGTCGCCCGGCTGCATGTCCTTCATGATCATTTGCGCCTGGCGCCCCGTGGCCTCCTCAATGGTATGGATAAAATGGATGAGTTTCACGGGATGCGAACAGCCGATGTTGTAGACGCGTGCCGGAACCTTGTCGGCGTAATGCGCCTTGACGACACACCGTATGCCCTTCACGATGTCGTCGATGTAGGTGAAGTCGCGCAGCATGTTGCCTTGGTTGAACACCTCTATGGGTCGGCCGTTGGCAATGGCGTCCATAAACTTGATGGGGGCCATGTCGGGGCGTCCCCACGGCCCATACACGGTGAAGAATCGCAACGCCGTGGTTTGGAACCCATAGAGACAGGCGTAGGAGTAGGCCATCACCTCGTCGCTCTTTTTCGTGGCGGCGTAGAGGCTCACGGGGTGGCTCGTGTCGCAGTTCTCCGCAAATGGCACCTGCTTGCCCATGCCGTAGACGCTGCTCGACGAGGCAAACGCCAAATGCATCACCCCATGGTTGCGGCATCCTTCCAAGATGTTGAGAAACCCCATGACGTTGTTCTTTACGTAAGTGTAGGGATTGTCGATGGAATAGCGCACCCCGGCTTGTCCCGCCAGATGGCACACGTGGGTGAACTTCCCATTGGCCATCAGCTCTTCCACGGCTTTGCGATCGGCGATGTCGATCATCTGAAAGGTTACGTTGGGCCAGACGCTGCTCGGGGTGGGAAGGGCGCCGTATGCGTGGATGCCCAAGTCGCGCAATCGCGTTTCCTTGAGCCGTGGCGAGTAGTAGTTGTTGAGGTTGTCGACACCTACGATTGTGGTATTGGAATCTGTGGCGAGGGCCTTGGTCAGCGCATGGCCGATGAAGCCCGCTGCGCCCGTTATGAGTATTTTCATGATTGTTTTTTTCTTTGTTGGTTGTAGAGCGCGATGTTGCGCGAGTAGGTGAAGAATCCCACCGACTGTCCGATGATGAGCACCGGGTCGTGACGGAACACACCGTAGCTCACGATGATGGCACACCCCGCCAGACTGATGATCCAGAAGCCGAGCGGCAGCACCGACTCGTGGTGGCGGTGGCTGTAGCGCCATTGGTAGACGAAGCGCAACGTGAACACCACCTGCCCGGCCGATCCCCACAGGAGCAAGGGAAGCGGCACATCCCCGTTGTGGAGAAACGATGCCGCAAACGCCGCGCCGTCGCTGGCCATCATCACCACGGCCACGGCCGGCAGAGCGCCGATGGCAATGCGCAAGCCCCGTGGCACCCGTTGCCACACACACTTGATGTTGAGGTTCCAGATGTAAATGTAATAGGATATCATTTGTCCGAGGATGATGGCGAAATCGTTGCGCAACCAACCATAGGCAAAGAGCAGGATGCTTCCCACCAGACTGCATATCCAATAGATGTTGGGCGACACCACACGATGGGCTTTCTCCGACAGGATCCATTGCAGCAACATGCGTGCTGAGAAGAAAGCCTGTGCCAAGAAACCGATGGCGTAAATCCATATAGCTGTTGTTACCATAGAGGTTGTGTTTGCCTGTTAGATGGCCTACGAGTTGATCTTGTCGCTCAGGTTGCTGTTGTCGATGGAGTAGCGTATGTGCCGTGCTTTCATCCAGCGGAAGGCAAGGCAATCGATGAACGGACCTTTCAGTCTGTTCCACAGATGGTATTTCGACACACCCGCCGTGCGTGGGTAGTGGCGAACGGGCACCTCTTTATATTGACCATTCTCAAGCGTCATCAGGGCGGCGAGGAACCGGTGCATGCCGTCGAAGAAAGGCAGGCGTTTGGCATAGTCGGTCCACATGATTTTTAGGGGACATCCCGTGTCGGTGGCGGTGTCGCCCGTCATGTGTCGTCGGAAGTGGTTGGCTATGCGCGATTGCCACCGTTTGAAAGCCGTGTCCTTGCGGTGCGCCCTAATGCCCGACACCAGTTGGTGGTTGTCCGTGTATTGCAGCAGCAGGTTGAAGTCTTCTGGGTTGGTCTGCAAGTCTGAGTCGATGTAACCCACGAGCCGGCTCTGCGAGCAGTCGATGCCCGCCTTCATGGCCGTGCTCAGTCCGTGGTTTTCGTTGCTGCTGATGAAGAAGCAATGGGCGTTTCGGTTGCATATCTGCCGAATCTTGGCGAGGCTGCCGTCGGTCGATCCGTCGTTGACAAACAGGGCGCAGGTCTTCACGTTAGCCGTGGGGATGTAATGGGTTAGCGCCTTCTCCACGCGGTCGAGGTTGTCCTCCTCGTTGTAAACGGGTACGATGATGGTCAGTTCGTAATCTTGAGTCTTGTTCATGTTATCTCGTTTGATTTGTTATCGGTTTTTAATGGGCTTGTTTTCCTTTGATGAGCAGTACGTGCCCCCTGAGGTCGTCGGTGTAGTGGCGATTGGAACGTCGATGCAGGTTGTTGTCGAAGCAACCCAGCAGGCAGGTGTCGGCCTCGGCCAACAGCGTGTTGGGAATCGACGTTTTTGCACTGTTGGCGATGACCAATGCGAAGGGCATGTGGGCTCGCACCTCTTGGGGGTTGTTCAGGTCGATGGGCAGTATCTTGCGATGGGCGTTGTAAACCAGTTCGATGCGGATGGGTGTGCGTTGGTCGTGGAAGAGCGGCAGCTCTTGCGTTTGCGGTGTGTCCACGGTGAGCGCTATGCTATGGCTGTCGGGATTGCCCACCGCCTGTGTGATGGCGGGTAGGAGCAGCATCTCGGTGGTGGCGAAGACGATGGCCACCGCCCTTACCTGTATTATGGGTTGACGGCTCGCCACGGCCCGCATCGTGTCGCATGCCGCAAGCGAGAGCAACGCGGCGGCTACGAGTCGCAGGGGGAGGCTGATGACCGATGCCGCATGCAGACCAAAGAGTGCCACGGCGGCTCCGAGCATCACCACGATGAGCAAGACTGATTGTGCCACGAAGAGTGTGCGGACGAAGCGGTCGGCCTTGCCCGAGGCCAGCGTGTCCTTGAGATGCGTCAGGAGGCAGGCCACCAGCAGGGCGCATGGGGCCAGCGAGGGCAACAGGTAGCGCATCTTCTTCTCGGGCATGAGCGAAAGCAGCACCAACGAGCCCACCGTCCAACTGAACGTGATGAGGTAGGTGCGCTTCATGGTGATATGGTGCTTCCAATAGGTGAGCGCCAAGGCGGGAAGCGCCCAGGCGCCCATCTCCAAGAAGAAACGCCAATAGTACCACCAGGGGCGAACGTTGTGGTTGGTCCACGCCCCAGTCTCTTTGGCCATCACCGCCGTTACCGCGTCGCCATGCGCTATCAGCAGGAAGGCGTACCACCATCCGCCCACCACAACGGCTACGCCGAGCATCATTCCCAAGTAGGGCCATTTGCCGCGTGTGGTTATCGAGGGAAGCGTTACGATGGACAGCAGGAACGGTAGCAGCAAGGTGTAGAACGACACGGGTCCTTTGCTGAGCCACGACAATCCCAGGAACAATCCCGCCAAGGGCAGTTGCCAACGGTAGCCACGCTCTTCGTTCAAGGCGCGCAGCAAGAGGTAAATGGCTCCCATCATCAGCGCATGGCAATAAATGTCCCATGTGGCCGACCGGCCCATGAGCACCGTGTTGTAACAGGTTAGAAACACCACCGTGGCAATGATGGCATAGTCGGTGCGTCGCGCTATGTAGCGGGCGGTGAGAAACAGGAACCACGTCCATAGGCATCCCATGGCTCCGGCGGCCAGGCGTTGGGTGGCTAAATTGTAGGGGCACACCGCCTCGATGGCGCCTGCCACCCATGTGGGCAACGGTGGTTTTTCCAGTCGCAGCTGGCCGTTCATGGTAGGCACGAGCCAGTTGCCGTCGCTAACCATCTCGCGTGCCGTCACTACGTTGCGTTCCTCCATGATATCGGTGGGAAGCGCTCTGGTGTTGGCGAAGAATGTTACGAGGGTGAAGATCACCAGAATGGCGAGCGTGGTTGAATGAGAAGTTTTCATGATTCGTTTCTATGAATGTGAAGGTTGTTGCCGCTTGGCCCCTAAAAACGAATGGCCGCTTGGGCGCCGAGCGTCATGATATGCAGGTATTCGCTGCTGTCGATGCTGTGTGGTGGTTGTATGTTATAATCGAGAAAGATGTTGAACCCTAAGTTGCGGTGCGTGCGCAGGTTGAGGCTCACGCCCGTTCCCATGCCCCATCCACTGTTTGATGGAATGGTGAGGCCTGCCACGTCGGTGTTGTCGTAACAGGTGTAGCCCGCCAAGAGCTTGGCGCCCACGCTCCACCGTGTGTTGAGGGGCAGGTTGAAGTAAGGCCCCACATAGGCGGCATAATAGTCGAGCGTGTTCTCGGCAGCCTCGTCACCATTGATGATGAGGCGCATGTTGGATACGGAGACTCTGCTGCCCACGCCCACATAGCGGTTGATGAAATAGGCGCCTTCAAGGCCGAGCGTGGTTCCCGTTGAGGTTTCGAAGGAATAGCCATCGTTGATGTCGTAATGGCTTAGTGGTAGGTTGAAGCCCGAGTAGAAGCTGAAGAATGAGGGGCTTGTACTCCAAAGTTGGGCGTCGTCGTGTGGCTCCGTCTTGTTGAGTCCTCGCTTTTTCATGATGGCGTCGGCTATCCAATAGCCAAACTCGGTGGATATGATGCCCACGCCGGCACCCACCATCACATCGGAGAGCCAATGTTTGTTGTTGGCCATGCGCATGAGGCCCGTGGTGGTGGCCACGCTATAGGCTCCCACGCTCACCCAGGGCGAGAGGTGCCCGTACTCCTTTGATAGCATGGTGGCGGTCATAAATGCTGTTGCGGTGTGGCCTGAGGGAAAGCTGTGGTAGTTGGAGCCATCGGGTCGCCACACATGTGTGGTGCTTTTCGATACCTGCACCGTTGTGGCCATGAGCGCGGTGGCCAGCGCGTCGCTCAGCAGCATGCGCCCCCACGACGAGCGTGATGGCAAGCCAGCGGCCTTCATTCCCACCATCAGCGCGGCCGGCGCAAACTGGGTGTAGTTGTCGAGCGAGCGATGGAAACGCGGCAGAAAGTCGTTGCGCAATCGGCGAAACTTGCGGTCCTGGTGCTTCTCGATGAGTCCACCCACGATGAGGGGCACGCCAATAAATGTGGATTTGAACAACCTGCTTTGGATAAGCAGGTCGGTCTTTGCGCCCAGTGTAGGCTTGGTGTAGGCCTCCTGCATGTTGCCCCTTTGCCAGTTGGCTTTGGCGAGTGTGTCTGTGCGTGTGCTGTCGGTTGGTCTTGTGGCCTCGCCTTGCGCGTTACACGCCAAGGTTTGGATGATGAGCCATGGCAGCGTGTAGAATAGTTTATTCATCTGTTTGTTGCCTATTGTAATGTGAATCGGTGACAAACGTACAAACAAACTTTGTAGACATTTTGTAGGACTTCTCCAAAATGAGGGAAATCCAAAATTCCTCCAAAATGTTAGCGATAATTAAGTTCTTGGTGTGCTTTTGGGGACCGATTGCGATAATAATTGCAAAATATTACCCCAAGGTAAGTTACCCTAAGGTAATATTTTGTATCTTTGTAAGGTCAATCGCAAAAAGGCTTTATCATTATGACTACATATCCTTCACCTTTTCAGTTTGGAACCTTGGCAACGGAAGATAATTTCATCGATCGTGTAGAAGATCGTGCGTTGCTTAAGCAGCTTTTGTCTTCCCACATCAATGTAATGCTGATATCGCCTCGTCGTTGGGGAAAATCATCGCTTGTGAAAAAGGCTATGGACGAGTTGGCGGTTGACGACAAGAATGTGAGGGTGTGCTATATTGATGCTTTCAGCATTGGCTCCGAGGCAGAGTTTTATCGCACTTTTGCCAGCGGGGTGATAGCCTGTGCTTCGTCTAAGATGGATCGATGGATTGATGATGCCAAGAAATTTCTGACAGGTGTCATTCCGCAGATTGTTGTGAATGACCAGCTTACTGATTTCATGGCTTTCGACTTGAAGTTTGTGCCCCAAGAGCGCGATAAGATGACCATCCTTCAGTTGCCTGAGCTATTGGCCAAGGAGAAGGGCATTAAGATCATTGTTTGCGTGGATGAGTTCCAACAGTTGGCAAACCTGCCCGAGTATAAAGACATGGAGGGTAAGATGCGTTCTGTTTGGCAAACGCAACAGCATGTGTCTTACTGCCTATATGGTAGTAAGCGCAATATGATGCTTCAGATCTTTAATAATTCAAATAGTCCTTTCTATCGTTTTGGACAAGTGATATTCATGAATAAAATAGCCAAGGAGCATTGGGTTCCGTTCATTCAGTCGTCTTTTGAAAAGACCGGAAAGTCCATATCTTGTGAGTTGGCAGAGAGAATTTGCGATACGGTGTCGTGCCATTCGTGGTATTTGCAGCAGTTGTGCTATTTTATTTGGAGTTTTACGCTTACTGAAGTGACGGAGGATGTGTTCTCCTTGGGTTTGAAGCAGGTGTTGAACATCAATACGCCTATGTTCCAAAATGACACCGAAACCCTTAGCTCCACTCAGATTGAAATGCTGAAGGCCATAGTCGATGGCGAGCAGCATTTCTCTTCCCAGGCCGTGAAAGACCTTTATAACTTGGGCAATCCCAACACGATCGTCAAGAACAAAAAGGCCCTTCAAAACAAGGATATTATTGAGAAGGAAAAAGATTCGTTTGTCTTTGTCGATCCCATTTACCGGCTTTGGTTCAAGGGTGAGTACTGTCGGATGCGGCAGTAGGGTGGGGATGTAGCTCCGCTTTTAGCTCTTGGTATAGGTCCACCGGGCTAAGGTGCCAATATTTGGTGCTTTCTGTCGATAGCTTCTTGTAGAGTTGCGAATGATAGATGCGTTCGAGGCTCTCTTGGATGGTGAAGCCATAGTCGTGGTTTAGGTATTCAACCATCCAACTGATTTTCCCTGGAAGAATCAAGTGCAAGTTGCTTTGGCTTATTTTGAACATGTTCTTATCCTATTTTTGTTGCTTCAACGAAATTTCTGTCTTCAATAAACTCGTCTATTTCGGCCACGAGCCATTGGCGACTTTGGGTATGAAGTGGCTCAAAGCATTTGCATAGATAATCGATCACGCCATATTGCGAAAACAGGTCGATGGCTTGTTCGCCTGTCATTTGTTTGGCCGCTCCGTATTCTTCTATGCAGAATGCGACGAAGAGCGCTATGTCTTTCTCTTTCTTATTCATCGTAAAGTTGCTTTCTGAGGGTTAATCGTACCATATCAGCCATGACGTTGGCTTTCGTTTCATTGCAAAAATAGGAAGAAAACATGAAACGCACAAGCAAAAGCCCATATTTTAGGCATCCGGTGTGTGGTCCACCCTATATAATAAGGTGGGCAGGCTTGTAATGATAGGCTCGGAGGCTTATAATAATAGGTGTTGGAGACACTTGCTTTTTCTTCATGTTATTGTAACCGGGACTCAACGGTTTTGTAACAATGGCTGTCTACCTTTGCGGCGTGATAAGAAAAGCATTTTTATGAAACGAAACAAGGTGACAGTTGTAGGACTTATGATGCTTGCCATTCCCGCAAGCGTCTCCTCGCAAGTAAAAGCAGACTCGGCCCATGCCGTGGCCGACACCACCAAGCAGGTGCAGAGCGCAGCCGACCGCCAGTTGGGTGAGCTCACCGTAACCGCCGTGAGGCGCACCGACACCGAGGCGGCCACCATCCAAGAGGCCAAGCGTAGCGCCAATGTGGTGAACAACGTGTCGGCGCAGGAAATTAAGCGCACCCAAGACTCCAATGCCGGCGAAGTGATACGCCGCATTCCTGGCGTGAGCCTCATCGACGACAAGTTTGTGATGGTGCGCGGCCTTCAGCAGCGTTACAACAACGTGTGGATCAATGGCGGTGCCGTGCCCAGTTCGGAGGCCGACAGTCGCGCCTTCTCGTTCGATATGATTCCCAGTGGTCAGATCGACAACCTCATGATTGTGAAGACGCCAGCCGCTGAGTACCCCGCCGACTACACGGGCGGTTTCATCATGGTGAACACCAAGGAAATACCCATCTCTAATTCTCTCCATATCACCGTAGGCGCTGGCTGGAATAGTCAGTCGGCCCTACGGGATTTCTACTCCCAGAAATCATCGTCGACCGATTTCCTCGGTTTCGACTCAGGCCTTCGCTCGCTCGATGGTGGGCTCGATAAGACGTTTGCCACACTCGGACAGAACAGTGGAGGCAACAACATGATCGACCTGCTCGGCAACCGTCTGAGCAACGACTGGACCATAAGAAAGCGCAAACCCCTTGGCGACCTGAAGCTAAGCGCCGACTATGCGCACCGCTGGAATCTGCGTGGAGGCAAGCTCGGACTGCTCGCCGCCCTCAACTACGCCAACGAGTATCGCGCCTATCGCGGCATGCTCAACAACTTCTTTGGCGCCTACGACACCGACAACGACCGTGTGAACCCGTTGCGCCTCTCCACCGACGACCAATATAACCAGAACAACCGTCTGGGCGTCATGCTCAACCTTACGTGGCTTAGCGCAAGTGGCAACACCAAGTATCAATGGAAGAACATCTTCAATCAGTTGGGCAACAGTCGTTACACCACCCGCCAGGGCCTCAGCGCGCAGTCGGAGCGTGAGCGTTCGGCCGAGTATTACTACCGCAGCCGAACCACCTACACCACCCAGATTACCGGCAACCATACGCTGAAGGCCGATGTGCTCGATTGGAGCGCGGGCTATGCCTACGCCAACCGCCGCTTGCCCGACCGTCGCCGTTACGTTCTTTACAACGAGGACGAGCAGCACCCCGACGAGTATGTGTGGCTCTACCAGAACGACATCTCGCGCGAGTGGACCTCGCTCGACGAGCATATCCTCTCGCTGCAGGCCAACGACACCCACCGCTTCCATTTCGGCACGTGGCAACCCACGGTCAAGGGAGGCGTCTATGGCGAGTACCGCAGTCGTACGTACAACACCCGCAACCTCTTTTATTGGTACAACACCGTGGGCAACACCCTGCCCGAAGGCTTCCGCCGCATGGACATGACAACGCTGCTCAGCGATCCCGCCAATGCCGGAGCCGACAAGCTCTACCTGTTGGAGGATGTGAACAAGCTCAACGACTATAGTGGCAACAACCTCCTGGGTGCGGCCTATGCCATGGCCACGTTGCCCCTCGGACCGCTTGAGGTGCATGCTGGCCTGCGCTATGAGTATAACCAGATGGAGCTCATCTCTAACACCCGTTCGTCTGAGACCAGCCATGAGAGCCATTACTATCGCCACGGCGACCTGTTCCCTTCGGCCAATATGACCTGGCGATTCACCGACCAGCACCAGGCGCGCTTCTGCTACGGCCGCAGCGTCAACCGCCCCGAGTTTCGTGAGGTGTCGCCATCGGTGTATTACGATTTCGACCTGGCGTCGGATGTGCAGGGTAATTTCAACCTGAAGAACTGCTATGTCGACAACCTCGACCTGCGCTACGAGTGGTATCCCAGCCGCGGCGAGGTCATCTCGCTGGCCGCATTCTATAAGCATTTCGATTCGCCCATCGAGTGGGTCTACACCCTTTCGGGCGGAACCGATGTCATCTACTCGTACAAAAACGCCCGTTCGGCCGACAACTACGGTCTGGAGCTCGACATTCGCAAGAGCCTCGACTTCATTGGCCTGCGCAACTTCTCATGGAGCTTCAACGGGTCGCTCATCCATAGCCGCGTTCATTTTGAGCCCGGAAGCAATGAGTATGACCGCCCCATGCAGGGCCAATCGCCCTACCTCGTCAACACCGGCCTGTTTTATAACAACCAGCGCCAGCACCTCAGCGTGAACCTGCTCTACAACCGCATCGGCAAGCGCATCGTGGGTGTGGGCCGTACCGAGGGGGGCGGCGACGCTTCGCGCAACATCCGTGTGCCCGACAGTTACGAGATGCCACGCGATGGTTTCGACCTCACCGCCAGCAAGCGTTGGGGACGGTGGGAGGCCAAGCTCGCCATTCGCGACCTGCTCAACCAGAGCATCGTGTTCAAGCAGTTCCAAACCGTGGGCGACAAGGAGATTCAACAAGTAACACGTAAATATAAGCCGGGACGTAACATCAACCTCTCGGTAACTGTAACATTATAAATTCAAAATCATGAAAACAGACAAGATGTTTTTGGGATGCATGGGCATCCTCGCCATGTCGATGATGTTTACGGCATGCTCAAGCAACAATGATGATCCTACACCTTCTCCCTCGGAGAAATATGTGTGGTCGGAAGACGGTGGATTCAAGGCCTGCGACCACGTGCTCTTTACCGACAACGGCCAGGAGGCCCCCAAGGGCAACGTCATTGGCAATGGTGACCAGAACTTTGTGTTCAAGGGCAACCAGACCCTTGACCGCGGCACCTACCTGCTCAAGGGTTGGGTGTATGTGGCCGATGGCGCCACGCTGACCATCCCGGCTGGCACCGTCATCAAGGGCGACAAGGACACCAAGGCCGCGCTCATCGTGGAGCCTGGTGGCAAGCTCATTGCCAACGGTACCGCCGACAAGCCCATCGTGTTCACCTCTGAGCAGGCTGCAGGCAGCCGTCGTCCTGGCGACTGGGGTGGCTTGATCATCTGCGGTAAGGCTCCCAACAACAATGGCGTGCTGGCCCAGCAGATCGAGGGTGGTCCGCGCACCAAGCATGGTGGCACCGACGCCAACGACAACAGTGGCTCGCTGCAGTATGTGCGCATCGAGTTTGCCGGTTATCCCTTCAAGAAAGACCAGGAGATCAATGGTCTCACCTTGGGTTCGGTAGGCGCCGGCACCACCATCGACCACGTGCAGGTGTCCTACTCTAACGACGATAGCTTTGAGTGGTTTGGTGGAACGGTCAACTGCAAGCACCTCATCGCCTTCCATGGATGGGACGATGACTTCGACACCGACAACGGCTTCTCAGGCAAGGTGCAGTATGGCTTGTCGGTACGCGACTCACGCATTGCTGACGCCTCGCAGAGCAACGGTTTCGAGAGCGACAACAACGCCAGTGGCTCTACCGCTGAGCCTTACACCACCGCTACCTTCTCCAACATCACCTTCCTTGGCCCGAAGACCTTCGACGCCTCCTTCACCAACGACAAGACGTATATCAATGGTGGTGGCATCAACCCCGAGAACGGTTCGTCGATGGGACTCTTCCAGGCAGCCATGCACATCCGTCGTAACTCACGCCTCAACGTGAACAACACGCTCGCCATAGGATGGCCCATCGGCCTTATCCTCGACAACGAGAAGGGCAACACGCAGGGTGCAGCCACCAACGGCCAGATGAAGCTCAACGGCATAACCTTCGTGGGCATGGACATCGTGGGTTCCGACTTCAACAAGGTGTATAAGGACGAGCTTTACGATTACACCACGAAGACCACCGACGCCACCAAGCCTTCGTTCACCAGCAACTTCTTCCAGTTGGCCGCCAACCAGAACACGGTCGTTGGCAACTGGATGGCACAGGCTTGGAACGGCATCGCTTCCATCCTCGCCATCAGCAAGCAGTATCCTGGCATCGGTGCCTTCCCCGACGGACAAGACTGGACCGCCGGATGGGCCAACTTCGATCCCCAGAACGCTCAGTACTAAATTCAAAACGAATTCCTGATTTGAGTTAATCTATAAAAACCCTTATCAAACAGTAGCGACGGACTCCAGCGTGATGCTGACGGTCTGTCGCTTTGTGTTTTCTGAGGGTGTGATTGCCTGCCTTGGCTTTTCTTACGCCTGTTTGATGAGGCGTTTTACCCGCATCTTCAGGCTCCAAGGCAGCATTTGTGCCATGAGTTGTATGGGGTTGAACAAGCCGAACCGTATGCTGCCTTTTAGGTTTCTCGCCAACGATGTGTTGCGGTATTGGTAATTTAACCAATAGTTTCTTCATAGCCAAATTTTGCACCTTTTAATTGGACCATGGACCTCTCTTGTCGGTCCATAAGCGCCGTTTGGATGGGATGGATGTGGACGAAGTGTTAAAAACCTTAAAATTATTGGGCGTTTTGAATTGATTGTCGTTGGAAAACACTATCTTTGCACTCGCTTTCCGAAACACATGCGGTGAAGCAACCTTAGGGTGGTTACCAGAGTGGCCAAATGGGGCAGACTGTAAATCTGCTGGCTCTTGCCTTCGGTGGTTCGAATCCATCACCACCCACCTCAATAGGAAAACGATAGTCCCTGTAGCGGAACCATTATGGTGCGTTACAGGGATTTTTTCGTTTTTTTCTCTCAATGTGTCGGCGGTTTGTGGGAAAAGCGTTATATTTGTAATCGAGTTTATGTGAAACTATCAACACAATCTGAAACCGATGCTTGGCGAAAGGCATCGCCCCCACGCATACAAATGACGACTATGCCCTATAAGGACCCCAACACCGCCCCATGTGGGATGAAGCAGGTCTCATCCCGCAGGTCATGCTCCACGCCCTCTCGGCGTTGGATCATGGCGGCTCTCTGCCTCCTCTTGCTCACCACGGCCACCCTCCCGGCGTGGGCCGAGGGGCGCCTTCCCGCATGGTACGAAACCACCACCCATCTCAACATGCGCAGCGGACCGAGCGTGCGTTCGACCTCCCAGTTTATCATGGCGCCCGGCACACGCGTGCTCGTCATCGGCCATCCCCAGGACCAGTGGGCAGAGGTGGTGTATGGCGGCGACACGTTGTATTGCGCCACCCGTTACCTGCAATATGCCGCCCCCTACGCTGTTAAGAAGGTGGCTAAGCATCGGTACAGCCTCTGGGGTTTTGTGCGCCAACTCCTCCTGACCTGCGTGGTGCTCTACGTGCTGCGCTGGGTGGTTATATGGGGCTTGTCGGTGGCCAGCACGCTTGTCTACAAGGTGTATTGGGTGGCCTGCATCCCCTTTTATTTCCTCAACTGGTTGCAGCGTTACGCCGCGAAGCCATGGCGGTGGTACTTCAAGGTCAACGCTGGGCGCACCGACGCCGAGAACCGCAGGCTGCGCAAGCAGTTGGCCTTTGCCCAGATACCGTTCTACATCCTGCTCACGCCCCTACGGTGGTTCAATGCGGTTTATTACAACCTCTTCATCCATTGCTCGTTAGAGTTTATCAACTATGCCCTTGAGGTGGTCGACCCCAGCCATCCCAAGGAGGGGGCCGACGACACCCTGCGGTGGTTCCTGCTCTTGCCTTGGCGCATCCTGAAGTATCCGTTGTGGCATGGCACGCTCACCCTGGTGGAGAGTGGCGTGTGGACCCTCGTCGACACCCTCGTGCCAGCCCTCACGCTCTACCACGGCACCGACTGCATGGCCAGCGAGAGCATTACTCAGAGCCGTGGGCGCGTGGGCAACAACAGTCGCTACACGGGGATATGGAACGTGGGCGGTGGCAACTACGCCGGCAACGGCATCTATTTTGCCCCCGACCGCGCCACGGCGCTCCATTACGCCTCGGGGTCGCTCGTGGTGTGCCGGGTTACGCTGGGCCGCGTGCTCGATCTCGGCATTGCGCCCCGCCGCATCTATAGCGAGTGTGGGTTCCCCAATGCGCTCAATGTGACCCGTTGGGGCCTCGGCCACGACTATGTGACGGGCGAGTGGTGGCGCGAGGACGCCGGATGGTGGGAGTATTGCATGTACGACTGGCAGAACCGCTACAACTATAGTTGGCGCATCAGGCCCCTGTACGTGTTGTCGCTCTCCGACGATATGTTGCAGCGCACGCCCGGCGGCATGCACCACTGGCTCTTCCGCCGAATGGTGATCGAGGACCTGTGGACCTGGTTTGTGCATCTCATGAATAGCAAACGAAAGTATTGAATAGCAAACGAACGTATTGATTAACAACCTTACCGTATGATATTAAAACGAAAGATCGACCTGCTGCTGGCCAAGAGCAATGGTGCGCAGCTCATGTGGCTGCTGGGCTTGTCGGTTGCGAGCCTGGCCATTGCCATCGTTGTAGCCCAGTGGGTGTTCGACGATGGAACGATTGTTTGGCAAGATGTTGTGGCCGTGTTTCTCGACCCTGGCTGCTTTGGCGGAGCGGGCGCCCACGACTGGTTCCGTCTCATCCTTGCCCTGCTGAGCGTGTTTCTCTTCTCGGCCTTGCTCGTCAGCGTGTTCACCAATCTCTTCGAGAACATCCGCGAGGCGGCGCAGGTGGGCGAGCGCCGTTACGCCTTGCGCGGCCATGTGCTCATCCTGGGCCATTGTGCGCAGTTGCCCGTCATGGTGCGCGCCCTCAATGCGCAGGGTCGCACGGTCGTGGTGGTCGATGAGGAGCGCCCCGAGGTCGACGCCAACTTCATCTTTTACAAGGCGGCGCGCCACAGCCATGCCGACCTCGCCACCATTGGCGCCGAGAGGGCCGCGGCCATCTATGTCATGGGCGACGCCGACGACCCGGCCCACGACACCAAGAACCTCAAGGCGCTGGCCATCCTCGACGACCTCTGTCGCCAGGCGCCCCAGCCCGTGCATTGCTACGTAACGTTGGCCGACTATGCCACCATCGAGGTGCTGCAATACCAGCGCAAGGCGGGAGCGACGGGCCAGTTGCTTGTCGACACCGTCAACGCCTACGAGTATGAGGCGGAGCAGCTGCTCGTAGGCGATACGTCGCCCGCCTCGGGTGCCTATTCGGCAACCGCCAGCCCTGCCCCGTCGGAGGTGTTCCTGCCCGTGCTGCGCCAGGGCGACGAGCGGCGCGCCCACATCGTCATTATCGGCACGGGCGCCATGGCGCAATCGGTGGCCTACACCGTGGCCCACCTGTGCCATTACCCCAACTATGCCGAGGGTGGGCAGCGCACGCGCATCACCTTCATCGGCGAGGGCATGGAGGCGTGGCAGCAGCACCTCGTGGCGTCGCGCCCCGCCCTGTTCGCCCTGTCGCACCACACGCTGGTGCAGGCCGACGGCCATGAGGTGGCGCATGCCCCCGAGGTTCCCGACTTCCTCGATGTGGAGTGGCAGTTTGTTGATGCCGCCCCGTCGGCGCCCCTGGCGCGGCGCCTCCTCACGCCCACGCCCCACGAGGTGCTGCGTGTGGTGGTATGCCAGGGCGATGAGCGGCAGGCCATAAACACCGCGCTCCACCTGCCACGCGCCGTCTATGGCGCCGCCAAGCTGGCCGTATGGCTCAAGCGCCCCTCCGAACTGGTGAGGCGCGCCAACCTCACGGGCATGTATGGCCACATCGAGATCTTGGGGCAGGGGCGAGGCATGCAGGCCGACCCGCTCTTCCTACGCAGGTCGTTGCGAGGCATGCGCGTCAACTTCGTCTACCACCGTGCCTACGTCAACCCGCAGGCCACCGATGAGCGGCAGGCGTGGTACGCCATCAGCGAGGCCGACAAGTATTCGAGCATCATCTGCGGCAACGCTCTGCTGGTGCGACAATGGTGCTTCGAGGGTCATAACCACAGCGAGGCCGACCGACGTGCGGCCTACGAGGCTGAGCACCGCCGATGGGTCATGTCGGAGCTCATCATGGGCTTCAGGCCCGCCGCCATCACCAACAAGAAGGTGTTTGAGCATGCCGACCTGGTGCCCTTCGAGGAGTTGAGTGCTGAAGAGCAAGAGAAAGACGCCATCCTCATCGACGCCATGCCCTACATTCTTTATAATGTGGAGTGTTGAATGTGGAGTGACATCTGTGTTCCTTAGACCCCTGAGACCATCGCCGTAGGCGGTGGGCTTATTGAGGTGTTCAACATGTGGAACGACCTTCATGCGGAATGGCCATGCGGGTTGCTTTTGCCAAAAAACACGAGACTCGGCGAAGCCCCACCGACCGAAGGGAAGTCAGAAACTATAAGAAGAGGAAGTAAGCCCCAGCATCGAGAAACTTGCACGAACACGGGGAATGTTACGAATTTTGGTGAAAAAGTGGTGTTGCGATTTCGATCCAACCAGCGACCGCAACCGACGTTTTTGCGCGATGGATATTTCCGAAATGAGCCACCGTGTTGCAAAAGACGCCTAACCGAGCCTCGGTTAGGCGTCTTTCGCAATGCCGTTAGGTAGGTATTGAGCCACCGTTAGCCATCTATCGCAATGCGAAAGATGCCTTTTGGAGGCGTGGAGTGGGGAGGGCGAGGTGAAGAATAAGGCCTTCGGGTTGTAATAGCTTTATTATTAGACGATTACAAAAACCTATGAGAATGGCGTATTTGCGTGCAAACCTCCACTCGCCGCCGAATAAATGTTAAAAACGGGAGATACCTGTAGCCTATTTTCAGCAGCATACTGTCTTGTTGTGGGATGCACCATAGCCAAGCTCATTGACGGCCACCCTGTGGTGGCCTGGCAATGCACGGAGCCAAAGGCGCGATGGCTCGAGCTATACAAGAAATTGGCTCAGGCGTCGCCCCCACTAAAAAGAAACGAAAGATAATGCGTGGTGCATGTTCCCAAAGTCATAAAAAGTTGATTCTTGAAAATCGGAGAGTAACGTCCCTTGTTGGTTGCATGTTGGGTTTCATAGTTGCCATAGGGCATCAATGAATATAGAAAATTCTGTTGTGTATGGCATTTTTACCCATTCAGACATTCGTTTATCGTGTTTTCATCCAATCCCTTTTCTCTCATCTTTTGGGCGATGCGTTCTTTGGAGTCTCTTGGATCTATATGCGAAAACAATATGTCGGCTAACCCATCGATTGCTTTGGAAATGCGGGCGCTCCCTTCGTCCGTAGCGACATCTATCCCACAGAACGTTGCTGTCTCCCTATGCAGACTTAAATAATATATGCCTCCAATGATGATTGCGGAAAGCGCAACAAAGTCAACACCTGAATGCGCAAACAATTTCCTGTAATTCTCAGTAAGAGGAGTAGTGAACATTTCCCGGATGGTTGCTGTGCGTTTGGTCGTATCGGTTGCCTCGGCAATCTCCCATCTGAGCAACTCCAACATAACGGACTTCCCCCTTAAAGAATCTATAAGTCCCTTAAGCAATGACTTATATTGTACTTTTGTTGATTCTTGTTTGGCTGCCTCTTTGGCAATATCAACTAACCAATAATCGCATGATTTGACAAACTCACTAAAAAACGCATCCAAATCCTTGTACCTGTTATAAAATACAGGTGGTTCAATCTTAGCTTTTTTGATGATTTCTGTAACCAAGGAGCCTGAAAAGCCTTTTTCCAGGATTTGGTCTACAGCAGCCTTTCTTATGTCTTCCGCTATATCTGCTTTAGTTCTTCTGTAACGTTTTTGGGGTTGAGATTCCATTCCAATCAGATTACTTTTCTATAATTAACTAATGTGTCTGCAAGATGGTCTAATTGCCACATCTCCTTGCGAGGCAAGGTCGCTTATCCTTATCTCCTTGGTTCTGACGGCAGGATAAGCAATATCGCTTGCAAATATACTATGTTTTTGCCACATATCAGCTATGTGATGTGCTTTTTTGTTGTCTCTGGCCGTAGTTGGCAATATGGGCCATTCGGAATTGCTAATGTCAAAAACCAGCGTTTTGAAGTTGTTCCCATAAACAATGTATATTGTCTTGCGTTTTTGGGTGGTCGGTCTTGCCTTGATTAGTTCTGTAGCTTTTTGCCACTTGTGGTGTTGTGGCCGCTGAGGTTCCACATGTCATGTTAACCCATTGTGAATATGGTAACATGATATGTCTTTGCGATTTCGTGCAAAAAATGGTTTTGTTTTTTGGTATAAACAATAAATGTTGTATATTTGCGCCATGGATATGCTGCGAATGCAGATAATGTCTTAATTCTGTTTGGAAATAATGATTTCATAGCCGTCAATACGCAATTGGCCAAACAATGAAAAAATAGCCAACAGATTACTACTGCCCAATGGTGTCTAAAAATCGTATAAACTAATTTTTTGTATCCACTTAATATGAAATTAAAAGTATTGTTATATCTATTATTCGGTTTGCCAGAGTTGCTACTTGCTCAGACCGTAACTCTTTCAGGCTATATGGAAGATGAATTTCTTGGTACCGCTTTGGATCATGTGGTTGTTTCTCTTCATGAAGGCGACAGTACGATGATTCAAGATTCGCTACCCTGTATCTCTTTCAACGATAGGAATGATAAACTTATGGCGTATCAATATCGAGCTACATTTACACCAAAGGAAAACACGACCTACATCATTCATGCCACGAAAGTGGGTTATGGTGATAAGTGGTTGCCTTTTACGGTGACTGACACGAGTAAGGATTTGAACCTTCCTGTAATCAAGATGCGACGTGAAATGGATAAAACACTGAAAGAGGTTGTTGTAAAAGCCACCAAGGTGAAAATGTATTATAAAGGAGACACTTTGATATATAACGCTGACGCTTTTAAATTGCCGGATGGCTCGATGCTCAATGACCTCATACGCCAGATGCCGGGCGTGAAGATGAATGCGATGGGAGAGATATTCGTGAATGGCAGAAAGGTGGATGAGCTGATGCTTGGCTCGCGTTCGTTCTTTAAGGGTAACCGTAAGGTGTTACTTGAAAACCTGCCTTACTATACAGTGAAGGACATCAAAGTGTATGACCGGCAGAGCGACATGAGCAAGGCGCTGGGCTACGACGTGGGTGCCAAGTCGTTTGTGATGGACGTGAACCTGAAACAGGAGTACCAGCGTGGCTACATTGCCAACGCGGAGACGGCGGCGGGAACCAACGACCGCTGGCTTGCCCGTGCGTTTGCCCTCGGCTTCAGCGACTATTACCGCTTCACGCTGTTGGGAAACGTGAACAATGTGAACGAGAGTCGCCACATCGGGGAGTCGGGCAACTGGACGCCCGCCACGATGCCGAAGAATATGCTCACGACAAGAAGTGTAGCCGGCGAAATTGATTACCATTCCAAAGGGCAAAAGGTGAAGAACAACCTGACGGCATCTTACACCTCGACCACAGACATCAGTGAGAGGAAGATCCATTATGAGCAATTTCTGCAAGGACTTACACCTACGTCGCTGACCGAGAGTTTCAGCCAGGCAAGCAACCGCCAATGGAATGCGCGGAATGCGTTCACGCTGACCAAGCCTTTCTATCTCTATGCCGTTGCTGATTTCAGCTATTCTAAGAACCATGGAGCGTTCAACTCAATGTTTGACCAGTGGAACGACACGCTGACGGCATCGCAGCGCAACCGTGGCTTCAACGAGGGGAAGGCATGGAACGGAAGCATTGAGGTGCAGGGCGCATTCAACGTGGGAAAAAATCAGAAGCATATCGACTTCTACGTCAAGGCACAGCACAGTGAGAACGAGGCGGAATCGGCCATGAGATACAGCACACGGCAATACGTGAATTTGCAGCAGAGCGTTCAGCACAATGTGAATGACATCAGCAACCGCACGACATGGGGCGCTACCCATTTGAATTACTTCATGAAGCTGTTCAAAGGTGTGGATATGCAGGTGGGTGAAAGCTTCAACCTGATGCGCAGCGATGCCCACGACAATCTGTTCCATCCCGATACGTTGCTGCTGCCCTCGCAGATCGACGCATTGACGGCCATTACAGATGTCAACAACTCATACGACAGCCGGACGAACGCCGTGGAGAATACGATCGGCCTTTCATTTTCGGGAAAAGGAAAGTACAAGCTGAATCCCAACGCTCCGTTCACCATCGAATATCAGCGCTGGAATGTGGGCATCAGTGTCCCCATACGCCATGAGTCGCTCAACTATCAGCGGGGACGTCTCGACACGCTGGCACGGCAAAACACGCTGTTCGTGAACACCTGGGCATCGTTCAGGCATGCCTCGCAAGACGGCAAGCGGGATCTCAGAATACACGCCAGTCACATGCGCAACGCAGCCAACCTCTCCGACCGCATCACCTATCGCGACGACAGCCAGCCCCTCGTCGTCAAGCTGGGCAATCCCGACCTCAAGAGCGTCGTCACCACCAACTTCGGCATTGACTATTCGAACAATGCCGGACGGAACCAGCAGCAATGGCACGTAGGCACATCGGCCAACATCTACCATCGGCAGACGGCGCAGGCAGCGAGCTACGACCCCGCAAGCGGCATCTATACCTATCAGCCCATGAACGTGAAGGGCGCCTACCGGCTGAATGCCAAGTTCGACTTTAGCCGCACCATCGACAAGGACCGCCACTGGTCGTGGCAGACCAACGCCGACGCGGGCTATCATCACTCCGTTGACCACGCCATGCTCACGGGCATTACGGCGAGCGAGGAAAACGTGGTCAATACCCTGGCCCTGCACGACGGCACTTATATACAATATAATAAAGGTACGCTGAACATCCGAGCCACGGGCGACATCCGATGGCGGCACTCGAAGGGTAAGATGTACGATTTTGTGACGTTGAACACCACCGATTTGCAGTATGGGCTCTCTGCCCGTTATACGATTCCGGCACTTAACACAACCCTCTCCGCCGACGGGAATATGTTCTCACGTCGAGGATATGGCAGCAGCGAGTTGAACACAGACCATTTCGTTCTGAACGCCTCCGTCAGTCAGCCTCTTTTCAAGGGCAAACTTATTGCGCGCATCGAAGCCTTCGACCTCCTGCACCAACTTTCGTCAACACATTACGAGGTGAACGCCCAAGGCCGCACCGAAACGTGGTACCGCTCCCTGCCGCATTACGTCATGCTGCATCTGGTGTATCACTGGAATAAGAATCCGAAAAAGAAGTAATAACCACATAACCACATTTGGCAACATGAAAATGATTTTAGTGACCATGATGGCCATCGCTCTGACGATAGGAGCGCAGGCCCAAGAAGAGCCCGTTGACACGTCCCTGTTTCAACCCCGGCTTCGAGATTCATTCCAAGAACCGCCGTTTCTACCTCAGTGCGGGCATCGGAGCTGCGCTGAAGGGACTGTACTATAACAAACTCAACTACACCAAGCCCGTGCTCAATCCCTCGATGGGCATCGACTACACCTTCTCGGCCAACAGCAAGCTGTCGTTCTCGACGGGCTACACGACCTCGATTGGCGACATGATGACGCTGCTGACTGAGCCTATGCAGGTAGACTATCGATCGGTGCGCACCTTATCGGGCATCATTGGTAAGAGCAACACCTGGCGCACGTCGGGCGAGTGGAAGTGGCAACTGCCCATGCAGTACTTTACGTTGAGCCTCGCCGCCAGCCACAGCGAGGGCAAGCAGAACACGCTCACGTCGCAGAGCGTCAGCGGCATCGACGTGAGCAGCACCGCCCTGTTGCGCGATAGCCGCAGCCGCTCCACCAGTTCTCCGTAGCCGCCTCGAAGAACATCCCCTCGCTCTTCGCCAAGTTGGGAGCCGACGGCCGCTACAGTTTCGGCGGCGACGAACAGGCCGTGAACGAGACCGTTGTGGGCACCCGCACGAACAGCTATGCCCAGCACGGCAACGCCACCATCACCCCCGTCCCCTGGCTCGAACTGCGGTACGACGTCAATTACGGCTGGTCGCGCTCCCGTTATTCCGAAAAAAGCAACACCACAACCTCCCTCTCCCATAGCGGCGCCGTCCATGTCTTCCCCATCGCCAACCTCGACCTCTCGCTCGACTATGACCACGTGCGCCGCCAGCTCGCCGCCGACCAATACAAGCGTATGTCGCTCTTCAACGCCTCCGCCCAGTATAAGCGCAAGCGCCTCGTGCTCCGCCTCGAGCTCGACAACCTCCTGAACCAGCGCCACTACGCCTACACCCTCTTCAACGGCATCAACACCTACACCTACGCCTACACGCTCTGTGGCAGAACCGTCGTGCTCAGGGCTACGTTCAAACTGTATTGAGTGTGAAACTATTGCTGTCTGGTAAAACTCCAAAGAGCGCCAATCACCTTCCCCCGAAGCCCGTAAAGTATGGGCTTCGGGGTTTGGTTTTCAAAAGAAAGCCCCAGCATCGAGAACCTCGCACGAACACGGAGGATTTTACGAATTTTGGTGAAAAGAGAAAATCATGGGAAGGACCTTAAAGTGGAAAAGTGGGAAAGTGGAAACATGGGGACGACCTTAATTCAAAAAAAACAAAAAGGGCGGGGCAACGGTACGCCCCCGAAGGGGCAGAAGTTCATAGCTCAGCGGCAAGCGAAGCGACGCCTTGGGGGGATAGCGATGGATAAGCAAAGCGCCCTGCAAGGGTAAAAGCATTGAAATAGAGCGTGTTATGTTTACTGTTGCCCTTGCAGGGCGTGGCGTGATAGGGTGTGGCGGTTTACCCAGGGTGTCGCT
>ERZ1026894.438-NODE-438-length-30782-cov-27.667426_pt1 | contig 30782 bp, 31 predicted proteins | sample MGYA00380177_ERZ1026894 | MGnify/ENA primary metagenome ERZ1026894 (study PRJEB33269, sample SAMEA4719813) | human gut metagenome | biome: human-associated habitat; feature: organic feature; material: feces | place: Cameroon | collected 2013-10 ... | reverse complement strand
AGAGCGCAGTTTGCAAGATCAACATCGACTCAGACTCTCGTCTTGCTTTCACAGCAGGTGTTCGTGAGACATTTGCTCTTCACCCAGAGTACTTCGATCCACGTCAGTACTGTGGTAAGGCTCGTGAGTACATGGTTGACCTCTACAGCCACAAGATCAAGGATGTTCTTCATTCAGACAACAAGTTGGCTAACCTCGACTAATCGTCGTCAGTACACAAATAAAAAGAGCGGAAGTCCGAAAGGATTTCCGCTCTTCTTTTTTTGCCCCTAAGAGGCATAAAAAATGAACATAGGTTCGTTGGCTGTTGAAAGTACTTGCGATGACCGATGAAAGTACTTTCGTTGACCATCGCAAGTACTTGCGTTTTTTGGGGCATTTAGGATGCTAAAATTTACCAAGTGATGTTCATACCGACAGCGATGCTGGCATTCGAGCTGAGCGGTATGCACTCCTTACTCATCTTACCTAACAGGTGATCCATGCCGATGAAGAAGTTATATCCCTTAGGATGTACGTTGAGCACCCAGCCCATGCTGGCAGTAAAACTGTTCACAGCGAAGTTCACACCACCATCGATCCACTTCAGTGGTGCCCAGTTTGCACTCAGGCGACCTTCAGTCCACGAGTATGCACCTTTGATGCGAGTGCTGCTCAAGAATCCGAAAGTCATCTTCTTGTAGCATGGCAGCGTATAGCTGGCGCCCACGTTGATGGTAGCTCCCAGTCCTGTAGTTCTGCTACCCTGGTCGCCCTCATCGGTGAGGTTGGCAAAGTCAGCCAACTGGTCGCCATATTTATCAGCCTTGTCGTCGAACACCTCGTTACCATTTCCTTGTTTCACGTCCATGTCGTTGAAACCGTCAAATACGAATGTGTCCTGTCGGTTAGCAGCCTGCATGTTGTTGTTCCAGTGCATAAAACCTAAGTCCATCACCGATGCGTTCACCGTCCAGCTGTCGTTAATCTTATACACACCTCCGAAGTCGAGAGCCATACCAAAGCCACTCAGCCCAGCGCCGTCCACGTCCACGTCGTTCACATATTCATATTCCCCTTTCGATGGGTCATTATATTCTTTGGTCTCCTGCTTGTAGCTGAATCCCTTCATCGACATGTTCGCCTTAGCCTTGGCGCTTACGAGCCATTTGTCGTTGGCAGTCAGGTCGGCTTTCACATCCTTCATCTCCACGTCAGCACGCGCTATACCGAAGAGCAGTTTCACCTTCGCACCCAGGCGCAGTTTCTTGTTGATTTGTCGCGAATGACCCAATGCCAGTTCTCCATACGCCATAGCGTGGGCATGTATGTCGCCTATATCATACGAGTTGTTACCCGTGTTCTTGGCGAACTCGAAGAGCTCGTAGGGTAGAGCCACGCCAAACGAGCTCTTTGCGTTAATCTCGATGGTGTTATAACCACCAAAAGCCTTAAAACCAGCCGACAGCAGGGCTATGTTTACATCACCAGCAATACGGTTGTTACCCGTGCTGAATCCATCCAGCGCATCGCTTGCCGAGATGTAAGGATTCATGAAGGTTGTCATCTTCTTGGCACCATTCTCCACGCCATACATAGGGTTTTTCATCACCACGTCCTGGTATCCGAAGTTACCATGTGTGTTGACACTGATGTTGCCAAGGGCAGGAATCGAGATATAGTTCTGTTCGTTGCCAAAGGCAGGGTTCAGGTCGTGGCGGAACTTGTAGTCTTCAGTGTAATAAGCAGAGTTGATGCTTTGTGCCATGGCACCTGTAGCGATAGTTGCCAGAGCCACTGTCAACAGTTGTTTCTTGATATGTAGTATATTCATAGAGCTTTCTTGTTAAAATAATAATAGGTGAGAAATGAAGTCGCTGATGCTCATTAGTTGAAGTCGCCGATGATTTGTCCGATGACCTTCACTTTGATGTCGCTGAACTTCAGCGTGTGTGTGTTCTTGTTGAGGCCGATGCCCGTAACGCTATTGCCGTTGGCAGACTTAGCGGCACCTTCCATTCTGAACACAATACCATCCAATTCCTTGAGAGCATGTTTCACCTTCGGTGTGATGCGCATGGTTATAGGTGTCGTAACCACAGCGTTGCCATCAGGCGAAGCAGCCACCTCTTCAGGTATCTCGATGTTCAACTTGTCGTCTATCTGGTTGCCCTGAGCATCCACAGCGTGTGCCGTTACCTTGAGGTATGCAGGCACTCTGTTCTCCACCTGTGCTGTCATCTCGATGTATGTACCCTCTGCGAAGTCGAGCTTGTCGATGTCTTCATTCCATCCTGTGAATGAGTCCTCATACACGATGTTGGCCTTTTCTCCGAAAGCCAAAGGTGCATGTACCTCGTAGCTTGGCTTTACGTTGTACACTCTGCCAAACTCAATGGTAGCCACTTCAGCCTTAGCGTGCGCCCTTACGTCCACTATCTTGGCGTGGTCGGGTATGCGGTTTATCAAGGTAGAGAGGTTGCTCACCTCATATACATTCTCTTCACCATATAGGCGGTTTAGCTCGTTGGTCTTCTTTCGGCAGATGCAAATCTTGCTGAGTCCATTCTTCGCCACACTCATTTCAGGGAGTGCGACACGAGCGAGTTCACGATTCTCTTTCGTAGAGATGACGGTGGCACTCACAGTGGCAGCCACATTCATGTTGTTGTTCACGGTGAGGATGATCTGCGGATTGTCGAGGTCGGCCACTACGTCGTCGTCATCGAGGAAGTTTGGCAGCCCCGTAACGTCTACTTCTCCTAAGGTACTCAGACTGATTTCTGGGTCGAAGATACCTGTTGCCGTTCTCAAGGTGATGATGTTGTTGGCAACACCTATCTGAGCCTTGATGTTTGTGTTTTCAGTCAGCACACCTGTCACGTTGCAGACGAAGGCGATGCTCAAGTAGCCTGTGAGGTCAATGTCTCCGTTGTTGATGGTGAGCTGTCCGTGGTCGTTCTGGTTAGCGAAGTCCAACTTGTTTATCTTGAGGTTCAACTCCAGGGCGCGTGACGTTGAGATACCTGTGATGTTGATGGTAGCACCATCAACGGATGGCACGCCATTCCCATTACCATTCACTCTCTTTATGTTCAGGTAGGCAGGCAGCGTAATGCGAGCCGACTCTATCGTAGGTACGGCAGCAGCAATATGGCTAAAGTCCAACTTGATGGTCATGTCCGTCTCGTCAATATCTGCCTCGTTGAGGCTCTTTACAGCACGATCAGTACCGTGATATTCAAACATGGCAATCTTGGTTGAAGTAAAGTGTATGCCATTTGCTGGCGCCCGCTTAGCTTTGGCAGCAGACGTTGCAGAGGTCAGGGCGATGTTGCCATCAAACAAGTTGCCCACTTGCAGGATGATAGGCGAGATGTTAGGATTAGCAGCTTCCACCTCTCCACCAGTGAGGTAGAACATGTAGTTGCCCGCTTCGTCGGTCTTCACACATCCGTCTTCTTCCAGGTCGAGTACGTCTTTCAGTGGTATTTCCTTGGTCGAACTGTTAGGTATTACTAATGACTTGCTACCGAATCCCATTGTGGCATCAATGTTCTTCATGTCGTAGTCGTTGTTTGTGCATCCCGAGAGTGTCAGGAGACCTGCTGCCAACCATACTGATGACATCAGTTTGTGTTTTAAAATGTGATTATGCATACAGTGTAGATTAATATTATTATTATTTGTAAAGAATAGGTTATAATAGATTTCGTTATAATTTCCCCCTTTGTATGCAAATATATGAAAAAAAAATAAATGGACCATAAAAAAATCCATTTATTTACTTAAAATGTTCTAAAAAACTTAATTTTACTTATTCTTTTAAAAAAGATGAGCGTAAAAACTTCCTCTTACATTATTATAAATAACTGAAGTTTCGCGTGTGGGGAAGTTAAGTGAAGTTAGTGATGTTAGAGAGAAGTTAGAGAGAAGTTAAAGGACAAATGTCCTACGTCTTACGGCAAAAGACTATTGTCTCTTAACTTCCCGAACGACCGTAGGGAGTGATAACTTCTTTAATTTCAATCAATTCCATCACTTTCGAAATTTGAGTAAATAACTTAATGTTTAATGTTAGAGGTTGGCACTGGGGAGGGCGTGGCATCTTGCCCGCCCAATGTTATTAATCTTCCATTCTCAGGAAGGCCTTAGGCAGATACTGGATGATGTCGCTGGCTATGAGGCTCTCCTTGCCTATATCCTTGACAGCCAAGTCGCCCGCAAGCCCATGCAGGTACATTCCCACGCGACAGGCAGAGGATGCTTCATATCCCCTTGTCAGCAAGGCAGTGATGATGCCTGTCAGCACGTCGCCACTACCCGCGGTAGCCATACCGCTGTTGCCTGTAGAGTTAAACTCAATATGGCCGTTGGGCAAGCATAAGGCAGAGAAGTGCCCTTTCAGTATGATGTATGCCTGCAAACGTTCAGCCAGTTCGCTGGCTTTCATGAGCCTTTCGTAGCAGCATGAGCTGGTATTCCCCGCCAGGCGGTCCAACTCCTTAGGGTGTGGGGTGAGTATGATGCCCTTAGGCAGCTGTTGCATCCAGGCGCGGTGACTTGCCAAGATGTTGATAGCATCGGCATCTATCACCTGCTGGCACGAGCAACGCCTGATTTGCGCTATCAGAGCTATGGCAGTAGCCTCACTGGTTCCCAATCCTGGTCCGATGCCGAGCGCATGATAGGATTCTGTGTCTACGGGCTGACTAAATATCGTTTCCTCAGGGTCCATTTGTTGTATAGCCTCAGGCACCTTGATCTGCATGATGTCGTAGTTGCGCTTAGGCGTATGTACAGTCACCTTTCCGGTTCCCGCTCTCAGGCATGCTTGAGTCGCCAAGACAGCAGCCCCTGCCATCCCATACGACCCTGCGATGATGAGCGCATGCCCCATGCTGCCTTTATGAGCGAAGTCATCGCGCGGTAGCATCATTTCCCGTATATCGTTCTCTTCGAGGATGCGATATCTGCTGTCGGTCTTCTGTATATATTCGGGTGATAGTCGTATGTCCAGCACCTTGAGCTTTCCCAAGTATTTCTGGTTGTCTGCCATCATCATCGACAACTTTTTCTGCTGTAGCGTCAGCGTCAAGTCAGCCTGCAGAATGTTGGCAGGAATGTTGTAAGTGTTGTCCTCGCAAATCAGTCCCGACGGAATGTCGATGCTCACAATCTTCGCAGGCGAAGCATTCAGGTATTTCACCATGGCAGCAAATCCCCCTGTCAGTGGCTTGTTGAGTCCACTTCCGAAGAGACCATCTATCACGACGGTATCGGGCGTCAGGGTAGGAGGGTCAAAGTTGACCGTGATTTCTATGAATTGCTTGATGTGCTTCCCCTCCACGAGACGCTTTTTGTTCAGCGCACAGTCGTTAGAAAGCTTGTTGTGAATATTGAATAAGTATGCCGTCACCTGATAACCATCTTCTGCCAAGAGTCTGGCCACGGCAAGCGCATCGCCTCCATTGTTTCCAGGACCAGCGAAAACAACCATAGGCGTTCTGTTCGACCATTCAGCCTCAATGCAGTGTGTGATGGCTTTAGCGGCTCGTTCCATCAAATTGATAGACGAGATCGGCTCATGATCGATGGTATATTTGTCCAGCTCATGTATCTGAGCACTCGTAAAAATCTTCATACTTCTGCAAAAATACGAAAAAATGCTCGATAACTATTAGTTATTCCGTATTTTTTTAGTAATTTTGCAGAAAATATTATTTTTGAAACTATGAGTATAGTTAAAATCAAGGACAAGACTTTTAAAACCTCTATTCCAGAAGAGGAGATTTTAAAGAAGGTGCAAGTTGTTGCCCAACGTATTAACCAGGACATGGAGGGTAAGAATCCATTGTTTTTGGCTGTGTTGAATGGCGCATTTATGTTTGCTGCCGACTTGATGCGTATGGTGACCATACCCAGCGAGATATCATTTGTGAAGTATGCTTCTTATGAGGGCACCAGCTCTACAGGCAACTTGAAGCAACTGATGGGCATCAACCAAGATGTAGAGGGTCGTCATGTCATCATTGTAGAGGACATTGTCGATACAGGTTTCACCATGCAGAAGATGATAGAGAGTCTCAAGGAGAAGAATCCTGCCTCTATCCACATTTGCTCATTACTGGTAAAGCCAGGCAATCTTCAGGTGCCACTTGATATCGACTATGCCGTGATGGAGATCCCCAACGATTTCATTGTGGGCTATGGTCTCGATTACGACCAGCAGGGTCGCAATCTGCGCGACATCTATACCATCGTAGAAGATTAAAGTAAGGATAATTATTTCAACAACATAAAATAGAAAATGAAGAATATTGTAATTTTCGGTGCTCCAGGTGCAGGTAAAGGTACCCAGAGCGACAAGATCATTGAGAAGTACGGTTTGGGTCATATCTCTACAGGTGACGTACTTCGTAACGAAATCAAAAACGGTACAGAACTCGGTAAGACAGCCAAGGGCTTCATCGACAATGGTCAGTTGATTCCTGACGAGTTGATGATCGACATTTTGGCAAGTGTATACGATGGCTTTGGCAAGGATCATGCAGGTGTCATCTTTGACGGTTTCCCACGTACCATTCCACAAGCTGAGGCTTTGAAGAAGATGTTGGCAGAGCGTGGCCACAAGGTAGCTGCCATGATCGAGCTTTCTGTTCCTGAAGATGAGTTGATGGCACGTCTCATCAATCGTGGTAAGGAGAGCGGTCGCTCTGACGATAACGAGGAGACCATCAAGAAGCGTCTGAATGTTTACCACACCCAGACATCACCTCTTATCGACTGGTACGAGCAGGAAGGTATCCATCACCACATCGAGGGCTTGGGCACCGTTGACGAGATCTTTGCTCGCGTATGCAATGTCATTGACAACATCTAATAGTCATATTTTTTTTAAAATGTGTAATGTTTAATGTTTAGTTGGGCTTGCGCCTTAGGGTGCAGTCTCACCTCAGGTTAGGCATTACACATTGCTTTCTTTCCTTCACACTGATCTTTCTTCCCGTCACACGGATGTGGAAAGAGCGGATATAGAACATTCAACACCAAACATTCAACAATAACATAAAATGGCTGAATCCAATTTCGTAGACTACGTAAAAATTAACTGCCGCTCTGGTAAGGGTGGCAAGGGCTCCATGCACCTGCGCCACGTCAAGTACCAACCCAATGGCGGTCCTGATGGTGGTGATGGCGGACGTGGAGGAAGCATTTATCTGCGTGGCAATCACAACTACTGGACATTGTTGCATCTGAAGTATCAGCGTCACTTCTTTGCCGAACATGGTGGCAACGGAGGTCGTGATAAGTGTCATGGTACCGATGGCAAGGACATCTATATCGATGTACCTTGTGGCACGGTCGTATATAACGCCGAAACAGGCAAGTACGTGTGCGACGTTACATACGATGGACAAGAGGTACTCCTCCTCAAGGGCGGTCGTGGTGGACTTGGCAACTTCCAGTTCCGCACCTCCACCAATCAGGCACCCCGCTATGCGCAGCCTGGAGAGCCTATGCAGGAGATGACCATTATCATGGAGCTGAAGCTCTTGGCAGATGTCGGCCTTGTAGGATTCCCCAATGCGGGCAAGTCCACCTTGCTGTCTTCTGTATCGAGTGCTCGTCCCAAGATTGCCAATTATCCCTTCACCACTCTCGAACCCTCTTTGGGTATTGTCGATTATCGCGACCACCAGTCGTTTGTGATGGCCGACATCCCTGGTATCATCGAAGGTGCCAGTGCCGGTAAGGGTTTAGGATTACGATTCTTGCGCCACATCGAGCGCAACTCCCTCTTGCTCTTCATGGTGCCTGGCGACACCGACGACATCAAGAAAGAGTACGAGGTACTCCTTGGCGAGTTGAGTAACTTCAATCCCGAGATGCTCGACAAGCATCGTGTGTTGGCAGTCACCAAGTGCGATTTGCTCGACGAAGAGCTTATCGAGATGCTGAAGGAAACCCTCCCCACCGATCTGCCCGTCGTCTTTATCTCTTCTGTCACTGGTCAAGGCATTCAGGAACTGAAAGATGTGCTTTGGCGTGAACTTAATTCAGAGAGCAACAAGTTGCAGGAAATCACCTCAGAAGACACCTTGGTGCATCGCGACAAGGACATGAGCCGATTCCAGCAGGAGTTGGCCGACGAGGGTGAGGACTTCGTAGAGTATATCGATGAGTCAGAACTCGAAGACGTCGACGACCTTGACGATTTCGAGTACGAGTAATATCATTCCTCCGATGCTAAAAGAGTATACCACAGCCGATTCTGTCGTAGCTTTCTCCACCACACGACAAGGTGGGGTGAGCTTAGGCGCCTACAGCTCATTCAATATCAATGAGTATTGTGGCGACACGGCAGAGCATATAGCCGAAAACCGTCGCCTCTTGGCGCAGCGCTTAGGTATAGCGCCCGACCATATCATCTTGCCCCATCAGGTGCATGGGGCAGAGGTGCGACAGATAGGTGCCGACTTTCTCCAGCTTCCCGAGAATGAGCGCAGGATGATAGTTGAAGGCGTAGATGCTCTTGTCACCAACCAACGTGGCATCTGCATAGGCGTATCTACTGCCGATTGCATCCCCGTTCTCTTATACGATGAGGTTCACCATGCTGTTGCTGCCATACATGCCGGTTGGCGTGGCACGGTACAGCGCATCGTGCAGACCACCATCGACATGATGCACCTTTATTATCACACCCAACCTTCTGAACTGAGAGCCATCATTGGTCCAGGCATCTCACGAGACTCCTTCGAGGTGGGCGATGAGGTGTACGAGGAGTTTTTACAAGAAGGTTTCGACATGGCTGTTGTAGCCTGTCAGCGTCCCAATATGAAGAAGGAGGGCAGTGTAGACCAGCCCTTGAAGTGGCACATCGACCTGCCACAATGCAATGCTCTGTTGCTGTGTCAGAGCGGAGTACCTGCCGACCGCATCCAGTCGTCAGGTATCTGTACTTATCAGCACAGCGATCAATTCTTTTCCGCTCGCCAGTTAGGCATTCAGTCGGGAAGAATCTTTACGGGAATCATGCTTCGCTAAGAAGATTCCCCCTCAAGAAATCAAATGCTTAAAAAAGAAGATATTTTCATGTACCAAGACCTAAAAATCAAACTTAATCACCTATATGTGGCGACCCTCGTTGTAGCTATGTTGAGCTGCGGCTTTGTCTTCGTCACGTCATTCATGCCAGCCAAGAATCAGTTTACGGCAGCCGAGCAACAGCAAATCAGCATTTCCACACCCGGTCTTTTTGCACAGAGCAACGCTTTCAATGTCGACTTTGAAAATTTCAAAGAGAAGGAGTATTCTTTTCCTCTTCCTGTAGGCAAGGCATCCTTAGTCAATAATCAAGTGTTACGCATAGAAACCAAGAAGGGTGATGCCGTCAAGGCGATGTTTGATGGTTATGTGCGTCTGTCGCGTAAGTCCGAGAGTTATGGTCATGTCATCGTTATCAGACACGACAATGGTCTCGAAACCGTCTATGCCTTCAATGCCGAGAATCTGGTGAAAGTGGGGCAGGGTGTAGAAGCAGGTCAGACGATAGCCATTGTGGGTGGCAAGAATACAGATGTATTTTGTGAAGTCTCCATCATGGTCAATGGTGCTCGCATCAATCCCGAGACATTGATAGAACTGAAAAGTCACAAGTTGCGCCGTCAGACGATGCAGTTTCGCAAGAGTGGAAATCGCATCAGTGTGTCGGTAGCAGGTGGCAGGGTTGCATCTTCTTCTGCAGAAAAAAAAGACAAGGAGTTCACCCTCGATCCTGACGAAGTGAACGACCCATTCCAGAAGTCCAACACCTTCAAACTCGATTTAGAGAAGATTTCCGAATCCCATTGGGCTTATCCACTGCCAGGCAGTAAGGTTATCAGTCCCTATGGTGGAAGGCGTCGCCATTCTGGTGTCGACCTCAAGACACGTCCCAACGACAAGATTGTGGCTGCCTTTGATGGTGTAGTGATAGCATCAGGTCCTTTCTATGGTTATGGCAATTGTATACGCATCAAGCATGCTTATGGTTTCGAGACACTGTATAGCCATCAGTCCAAGAACTTTGTCAAGAAGGGTGAAAAGGTGAAGGCTGGTCAGGTCATCGGACTTACGGGGCGCACAGGCAGAGCCACGACTGAGCACCTTCATTTTGAGATCTCTTTTAGCGGTCGTCGCATGAACCCGGCTGTAGTCTTCGATCATGCCAACAGAAGTCTTCAGCGCTCTACGTTGACCCTTACCAAGGGCAGCTGCGTCAAGTCTAAGAAAAACGGATAAGATACTCTCTCAAATACGACTTCTACAATGGCACAAGACGAATGAAGCTGCTGGATTACAACAAAATCTGGCAGCTTTGAGATATATGTATATTTGAGGTGAATGGGATAGAGGTGTATATGTAGATTAGCGAATTTGGCTAAAATTGTCAAATTCCTTAAGAAACAGTCTTTTTTTAAAAAGAATAGTATTATCTTTGTTCCGAAAAAGTGGAACATGTACCACTTTTTCGGAATGCATGATAGTTAACAGAAGCACTTATATCGACCAATTGATTCGTTCTAAAGGCAACGGACTGATTAAAATCGTTACCATCGGTTGCGAGAAGTTCCCACAACACGATTTGTACCCAACTGCGCTAAACGGAATAAAATAATTGGTACATCGCTCCTTGAATGAGAAAAACAGTACCTTTGCGAACAGGAATCCAAAACAAATTATAGATATGAACAAGCTTTTAATCATGCTATTTTCATTGCTTACTGTTGTGATATTAAGTAGTTGCGATGAAGTAAAAGACTCGCCCCTTTTGTTTAAGGCTACTTCAAACACTAATCCTGAATATATTAGTGTCGGCTATTATCCCGAAGAAGTAGGTGTAACTTTTTACCCTAAGGAATCGAAATACTTCATCTATTCGCACACTTATATTGATGGTGATTTGGAGCTGACATGCACTAATTGCGACAATGTTAACTATTCATTAGATTGCAGTTTTGGAATAGTAAAGAACAATGAAGGGAAAGATATCTCTGCTACCGAGGAAGAGGTTGGTATCTCTGTGAAAAATATCGACAATAAGACACTTTGCATTCACTTTGCCAAGTTGAAGGATGAAGATTTGCCATCGGGCTTCTTAGGCGCACAAGCCACTATAAAAGTATATGGTCGAGTAGGAGGAAAAGATGTAACAACAAATATTTCGGTTTTTCGCTCAAAGCATCGTTTTACACATGATGATGACATTAATAGAAAGTAAAGACACAAAGACAAAGAAACTTCAATGAAGCGAAAACCTCTCGGTGTCACAGCCTCCCAATCACCCTCGACTACGACAACAACATCTCAGACTAAGTATCTGAATTTGGCAAAAGCAGGAGAGCACGTAGTCCTAAAATCGCGTGCTGGCAGTTTCCGCATCTTCCCCGATGACGGAAGTGGCAACATTGAAACATCGCGCGACTTGATGAAAGAACTCAAAAACGCTTTGACGGAGGTGAAGGAAGTCATTGCCGGAAAGTGTAAACTCCAATCCGCTGATAGCTTGCTCAATGAGTTGTAATATTACAATATTAGTTTCTGACGATTTTGCACAAGAAGTAAAACGTCTCGCTAAGAAGTATCCAAGTTTAAAACAAGACTACAAGGTTTTCTTGTAGAGCATGATGTTTCATTCGCATAAGACAAGGGTTTTTCATATAGGTGAAACAAAGAGATATATTTTTAGTTCTGTTTACTAAAAAACAGAGAGATTATATTGCTCTTTTCAAATGATAATCGTATCTTTGCTACCGTAATATAAATATGGTGCAAAAAAGACTATGGACAAGGGATGAGTTCATCCTAACATTCAATCTTTACCTGAAGATGCCTTTTGGTAAAATGCATCGTGGTAATCCTCAGGTTGTAGAGTTGGCTAAGCTAATCGGAAGGTCTGCCAACTCGGTAGCTTTGCGTCTTGTTAATTTTGCGTCTTGCGATCCTGCTTTAAAAGCAAGAGGTGTTAAGGGAATGTCTGGAGGTTTGAAGCAATGCCTTTCTTATTGGGAGGAGTTTGCTAATGATCAAGAGAAACTGGTTTATGAGAGTGAAAAAATCCTTGCGCGTTACCAAAATATAGATATAGAAGAGAAATATAAGAGGCTTATTACAAGTATCAAAGCAAGGGGAGAAGATAAAATACGAGAAATAAAAACCAGGGTAAATCAAAATGTATTCCGTCAAATGATACTTGTCAACTATGACAATAAATGTGCTGTATCTGGTGTTGATATTCCTGAACTTCTTATAGCCAGTCATATCATTCCGTGGGCAGAAAAAGAGAGTGAGCGCCTAAATCCAGAAAATGGCATTTGCCTTTCTGCGCTTTATGATCGAGCGTTCGATCAAGGTCTTATCTCGTTTGATGATGATTATAAAATGATTGTATCTACTCGGTTAAAAAATCACTGTAGTAGTGATTATTATCAACAATTTTTTAAACCATATATCGGAAAGCCCTTGAACGAGGCTCTTGACTATATGCCACGAAAAGAATTTTTGGAATGGCATAGGGATGTCCTTTTCAACAGATAATTATAATCGGTATCATTCATAAAGTTTGTGAATTATGCTGATTTTATAATTTAATGTATTACCTTTATCGCTGAAATACAATTATTGAATAATTCGAATTAAAAATCCGAATTGTTTGGATTTGTAGTATATTTGAAGATTATGTAATAATAAACAGAAATAAGTATATTATGTCAAATATTATTTTAAATCCAGGTGTTTATGAAACGTTGATATCACAGGCTATACAAGATAAGCTTGATGAATATTCTGAATCTAAATTCTATATTAAAAAAAATTATATAGATAGTGCAGAGTCTTATAAAATGCTGGCAGAATATTTGACAGATATTGTTTCTGATATTCTAAAAAGTTACTTTAGGCGCAAAGATGCTAATGATACAATTTCTGCACAAGTAGAAGTTGTAAACCGTATTCTAAAATTTATTGAACAGGAATGGAATACAGAAGGAATAGAAACTACTCCTGATTTGCTTTCTGAGGAAAATAAATTGTTCTTTCTTCGTGGAATTTATGATAAGGTTGGTTTTACAGAAGAACAGATAAAGGCGAAAGCGAAAAATCATCCTGTTTCGGGATATCGAGTAAGTAATCTATTTACAGGTGGTAATGATCTTTCTATGGATGAAGAAGTTAGAAGAGACATTCAAACCGCTGATGAAATAGATTTTATTGTTTCCTTTATTAAATTTGAAGGATTGCGTCTTATCATTGATGACCTTCGAGAGTTTGTGAGTCGTCCAAATACCAGATTGCGTGTAATGACAACTACCTATATGGGAGCCACAGACCCGAAGGCTGTACGTATGCTGTTTAATCTTTGTAATCTTGGTAATGTAGAAATACGAGCTTCTTTTAATACAAAGCAAGAACGCTTGCATGCAAAATCTTACATTTTTACTCGTAAAAGTAATTTTGATACGGCGTATATTGGTTCCAGTAATCTTAGTCGTTCCGCTCTTACAAAGGGTCTGGAATGGAATATGCGTGTGACCACGATAGAGAATCCTCATATAATCAATAAGACCAAAGCAACTTTTGATAGTTATTGGAATAGTGACGATTTTGAAAAACTAGATACGGAAGAAGCTTTGAATCGGTTTGAAGATTCTATATGGAAAGAACGACATGTCAAAAATGGTAATGGATACGAAGAAGCGGATTATATAACTCGTTTTGAACGCAAAATACATCAAATAAAGGTGTTGGAGAAGTTGCAGTTTGAACGTGATATTGTTCATAGCTATAAGAATTTAATTATAGCTGCAACAGGTACAGGAAAGACAGCCATAAGCGCCTTTGACTTTAAAGACTTTAATAAGAAATATATCAAAGAACATGGACGTAATGCTCGATTGTTGTTTGTCGTTCATCGTGAAAAAATATTAAGACAAGCGAGAAGTACCTATCGTTCCGTTATGGTAGATAGTAACTTTGGTGAAATTTGGACTGGTAATATAAAGCCAGGGCGTACAAGCAATTTAGACCATTTGTTTATCACCATCCAGACGTTAAATAATAATTGGGATACATTTGACAGGATGGGAGTAAATTACTATGATTACATAGTAATAGACGAGGTGCATCATAGTGCTGCTGGTAGTTATCGTGAATTGTTTAAACGTTTTCAGCCAAAAATTTTTGTAGGTCTTACTGCTACGCCAGAACGAATGGATGGAAAGGAGATTCGTCCAGATTTTAATAATCGTTTTGCTGCTGAAATTCGATTGCAAGAAGCTCTTAACCAACAGTTGCTTTCACCTTTCGACTATTTCTGTATTACAGATGATAGTGTAGATTTAAGCCGATTAGCTTGTAGAGGTGATAAATATGATGTCGCAGGACTTAATCAAGTATACAATAATAATACAGAGCGTTTTGGTATTATACAAAAGGCACTTGATCATTATGTGAACGACCCTCATGACTGTAAGGCAGTATGCTTCTGTTGTAGTATTGAGCATGCCAACTTTATGGATAAAATGTTTAGGGAAAATGGCTATAAGTCAATGTCTGTAACATCTCGTAATTCTTCTGATCTTGTTGAGGCTTCAGAGAAGTTAGCACAAGGAAAGATTAATTATCTTTGTGTGGCCGATATTATGAATGAAGGTGTTGATATCCCCGAAATCGACACGGTTCTATTCTTGCGTCCTACTGAATCGTTGACAATTTTCTTGCAACAGTTAGGACGTGGACTGCGACTGGCTGATGGTAAGACTTGTTTGACTGTACTTGATTTTGTAGCGCAGGCCAATAAGTCGTATAATTACGAAAGTCGTTTCCGTGCCCTTGTTGGTCGTTCTTCTATGAGTATTGAAAAAGAAATCAAAAAAGGTTTTGTTTTCCTTCCTCGTGGTTGTACTATTACCATGGAAAAGCAGGCACAAGACTATATACTTAAGAATATTCATGAAGCGATATTTAATCTTTCGCGATTAAGAAAAGAGTGTCGAATGTTTACCCAAAATACTGGGCAAGCTCTTACTTATGAGAATTTTATTAACAACTTCAATCTTGATTGGCGTATAGTGTATAAATCTCCAGGCTCGTGGGCTCGACTAAAGAAACAATCAGGAATAGAAGTTGCAGATTTTGATGAGCAGAATAAATATACGAAGTTATTGGAGGGTGGTTTGTCTCGTTTATATCATACCAATAGTTATCAATATCTTACTTATCTTGGTAAGCTCATGGCAAACGGAATGAATCATCCTGCTAATGCAACTAAGAGGGAAGACAAGTTCCTACAATTATTCTATTATACGGTATGGATGGATGATGTTGATAAACTAAACAAGATGTATGGCCTTGCTTTTGCCAATAGGGAGGATGTCGTTCGTTCGGTAAGTCAGTTAAGTTGGTTTATGGAGGAACTAAATTTTATGGTGTCACTTCGTCTTAGTCAATTAAATCAGTCTACTCACTGGTTGAAAATCGATGACCTAGCAGAGATAGAACTCTATGGTTGCTATAGTTCTGATGAGATACACTTGCTCTTAGAGAACAAACTCGGTCGTTGGCAGGTATTGGGAGCGCAGTATAACAAAGAGCGAAAATTTGCTATGATATTTGTGACATTAAATAAATCAGACAAAGAGTATTCCCCCAGTACCCGTTATGAAGATTATGCTATATCACCAGAGCAATTTCATTGGCAAACGATGAATAAAGTTCGCCAAAATAGTGTAGAGGGTCAGCGTATTATTCAGCAGCATCAAAATGGATGGAAATTCATTCTTTTTGTTAGAGATTCTAAACAGGATGAATATGGTATTACTAATGCCTATTACTGTCTTGGCTTAATGGATGTTGATCGTTTCCATAGTGAGTGTCCGATGAATGTCATTATGAATATGCAAAACAATATACCAGGATTTATACTTGATTCAGCTAAAGCTATTTAATAAATATGATGAAACATATAGAGGTCGTAGCTGCTATAATTTTTGAAGGTAATAAAGTGTTTGCTACGCAACGCGGATATGGAGAATGGAAAGATTGGTGGGAGTTTCCTGGAGGTAAGGTGGAGCAAGGCGAGTCGCCCCGTGAAGCTTTACGTCGTGAAATACGAGAAGAGTTAGCAACGGAAATATTTGTTGGTGATTTGTTGGAAACAGTATCATACGATTATTCCGATTTTCACCTTACGATGCATTGTTATGTGTGTAGGGTGATAAGTGGTAGGCTCACTCTTTTGGAGCACGAAGCTGCAAGGTGGTTAGCAATAAATGAGCTACATTCTGTTAAGTGGTTGCCAGCTGATGAAATTGTGATAACGAAGATCGGTTTAATGTATAATAAAAGGTAGAAAGTTTTTAGGGCGGGCAAGATGCCACGCCCTCCCCAGTGAAGCTTGCTGTGAAAAGATGCGACACTTTTGTGAACTGTCGTTACTTCTGAATGGTGTTTAAATGTGTGGGAAATGGTGGGCGCTCTTCTTGGTAGGTAATATGATAGAAACTATAAAAAACAAAAAAAGAAGAGGACTATAAAGTCCTATCGGCTTTTGTGTGGGGTGTTTACTAAACTTTCGTTCCTTGTTACTTATTGTTGCTGTTTCAATAAAATCATGGATTACTTTTCCTTCATTATTAAATGTTCCTGTTGTTCCGTTATTAACCATAAAAATCCAAGTCTCCATGGAATGAACTATAAATTCATATTCCTCGGTAGAGGATTTGTTTTATGCCATACGCCAAAAGTTTTATAGTAAAATCTGGAAGAGTTTGCAACTTTGTTGTAGCATCCCCCAATGCGATGTAAGTATTTTTACCAATTTGCACAAACTCTTTAAATTCTTTAATTTCAGCCATGATAATATGTCTTCTTATTCTTTTTTACTTTCTTTCTCCTCACCAAACTTTCTAATCTCGTTTGTGAGTACTTCCTCTAATTCTTTCTTTGGCACTATCAGTTGATAGTCAGCCACGCCTATCGGCTTGCCCATGTCTTCAAGGGCAAGTTCCACTTCCACACGGTCTTTCTCCGCACAGAGGATGATGCCGATAGAGCGGTTTTCACCTTCGCCCTTTTCAAGACGGTCGAGCAAAGACAGGTAGTAATTCATCTTTCCTGCATATTCAGGCTTGAAAACACCAATCTTCAAATCGACAGCCACAAGGCAGCGCAAGCCACGGTGGAAGAATAGCATATCCACCTTGCTTTCTTTTCCGTTGTATTCCAGCACGTGTTGGTTGCCTATAAAAGTAAAGCCATTGCCGAGCTCCATAAGGAAGCGTGTGATAGCTTTCAAAAGTCGGTCTTCAAGTTCCAATTCCAGTATAGGACTTGTCACACCAAGAAAGCCGAGGTTATAACTGCTGCTGAACACCTCATTGGCATATTGAGCTTGTTCCATAGGAAGCGTGCGACTGAAATTGTTGTCAACCTTTGTTGCCAACTGCGACTCGTACATATTTAGCTTGATCGCATTGAGTAGTAAGTCGCGATTCCAACCTTTAGCAATAGTCTCTTGTGCATAATATAATGTGGCAGAATCATCCAAATTCTTTCCAAGTAGATATACATTATGCGACCACGGCAAAAGTGCAACGCTCCGTTGCACTTTTATCTCACTATCGCAATAGCGCAAATAAAAACGCTTCATGTACCATAGATTTCGAGGTGAAAGACCCATCTTCGGATAGCGTTCTTTCAAGTCTACGGACAACTGGCGTACCACGCCATACCCATGTGAGGCTTGCCTATGGTGCTGTTTATGGGCGGGCAAGATGCCACGCCCTCCCCAGTGAGGCTTGCTGTGAAAAGATGCGACACTTTTGTGAACTGTCGTTACTTCTGAATGGTGTTTAAATGTGTGGGAAATGGTGGGTGCTCTTCTTGGTAGGTAATATGATAGAAACTATAAAAAACAAAAAAGAAGAGGACTATAAAGTCCTCTTCTTCATGTTGTCTCTTTAATTAAGATTCCATAGGAATCAATGTGACTCGCATGGGGCTCGAACCCATGACCCCAACATTAAAAGTGTTGTGCTCTACCAGCTGAGCTAGCGAGTCAATCTCCAACCTTCTGTACGAAAGCGAGTGCAAAGGTACGATGTTTTTTTGGATTTACCAAATATTTATCTTATTTTTTGCTATTTTTCTTCATTTTCTGGACTTTCGACCTGTGGTATATTGGCTTCTTGGAGTGATTTTGTGCGATAATTGGGCTTTTCGCGCGTTACATATCTCTGCCAATATGCAATGAGAAGGGTGGTAAGTGGAAGTGCCACGATGAGTCCTAAGAATCCTAATAACGCTCCCCATACAGAGAGGCTGAGCAAGAGGATGGCGGGGTTGAGGCCCATCGCCTTGCCCATAATCTTGGGCGTTACCACCATGTCGGTGATGATTTGTACGACACAGAATACCAGGAACGCAAGGCCAAAGACTACCCAAAAGTTCTGACCCGTATCGGCTGCCTTGAGCATGGCAAGGAAAGCGGTGGGTATCAGGGCAAAGGTGTGAAGATAGGGCACAAGGTCGAGTATGCCTATCAGTATGCCTAAACCGATGGCCATGGGGAAGCCGATGATGGTGAAGCCGATGCAGAACATGATGCCCATACATAGGGCTACCATGCCTTGTCCGCGGATATAATTGTTGAGCTCTCGCTTGACATCGTTCATCAGTGACTGCCAGAAGGGACGGCTCTTCTTGGGGAAGATGCGCACCCAATTGGCGGTAAGTGTCTCGTAGTCGAGGAGGATGAAGAACATATATAATAAGGTAATCATCGAGGCGATGATGCTGATCAGAATGTTGGCGGTCTGTCCTACTACGGCAAAAACCTTGGGCATCGTTGTCTTCAGGGCATCGGAGAAGTCCTTGCTCTTGAGGAAATGCTCTATTTGTTCTTGATTGTTTTGTAACCACTCCTTGATGACTGCTGTGAGGTTGTTGGTGTGGGTGGTCTGGTGAATCCATCGGGTGAGGACGTCGCTCAATTTGTCGAACTGGTCTATCATCGGGGGGATGATGAGCCACAGGATGCCTCCGATGACACCTATCATCGCCAGCATGGCGAGGATGATGGATAAGGCTCTGATGTGGATGTGGAGCTTGTGCTCGATGAACAATACAAAGGGGTAGAGCAGATAGGCAAAGAACCATGCGATGAAGAACGGCAGCAGTACGCTACTAAGATAATTGGTGATATACAGGATGCCCAATGTCAAGATGATGATACCTGCCCAACGGATAAATTTGTCGAATGTAATCTCTTTGGCCATAGCTAATGTCTTTTAGAATGTTTAAAGATGGGCTGAGGATTCTGCCTTTGCCTCTGCTTCGAGACTTCGCTGGTAACATTCTCGGCATAAAGGTTCGTATTCGTCTTTCTCGCCGAGAAGTACTCGCTTGTCGTTGTGGATGAGGCGGTGGCTTACGTATGCCAATGAGCCGCACTTCACGCAGATGGCGTGGACCTTGGTCACCTCGTCGGCAATGGCGCATAGTGCTGGGATAGGACCAAAGGGGATGCCCTTGTAGTCCATGTCGAGACCTGCCACGATGACACGTACGCCATTATTGGCCAGTTGATTGCATACTTCAACCAGGCCGCTGTCAAAAAACTGGGCTTCATCGATACCTACTACGTCGATATCGGAAGCCAATAGCAAGATGGCTCCAGAGGAATCGATAGGAGTTGAACGGATGGAGTTCTTGTCGTGGCTCACTACGTCTTCTTCTGAATAGCGTGTGTCAAGTGAAGGCTTGAAGATTTCTACCTTCTGCTTGGCAAACTTTGCTCGCTTCATTCTTCGGATGAGTTCTTCGGTTTTTCCGGAGAACATCGACCCGCACACCACTTCTATTCTTCCAGGGCGGTGTGTCTCCCCAATAAGATATTCTGTCATTTCGGTGACAAAATTAACAATAAGGTTTTAAAAATTGCAAAGAAAACCCTTTTTTTTTTGCTAAGAAAGATTTATTAACTACATTTGTACGCTGTATGGGCATCTTATATATAGTACCTACTCCTGTAGGAAATATGGAGGATATGACGATGCGAGCTATCCGAGTGCTGAAAGAGGCGGATCTGGTGCTTGCGGAGGACACTCGCACTTCGAGTGTTCTGCTGAAGCATTTTGATATTCGTAATCGCTTGATGGCGCATCATAAGTTTAATGAACATGGTACGTCTGCGGCTATCGTGGAGCGACTGAAAGCGGGAGAGACGATTGCGCTCATCAGCGATGCGGGAACTCCCGGTATTAGCGACCCTGGTTTTTACTTGGCGCGGGAGGCTGCTCAGGCGGGAATCACCGTGCAGACCTTGCCGGGTGCTACGGCTTGTATACCTGCCATCGTGTCGTCGGGATTGCCTTGCGACCGTTTCTGTTTTGAGGGCTTCTTGCCACAGAAGAAGGGGCGACAGACGTATATGGAATCGTTGAAAGACGAGACGAGAACGATGATTTTCTATGAGTCGCCTTATAGGGTGGTGAAAACCTTACAGCAGTTTGCTGAGGTCTTCGGTGAAGAGCGACAGGTGAGTTGCTGCCGTGAGATTTCTAAGCTACACGAAGAAAGTGTGAGAGGGACATTGGCTGAGGTGATAGCTCACTTTGTGGAGACTGAACCCAGAGGGGAGTTTGTCATCGTATTGGCTGGAAAAGACCCGAAACAGCTGAAGGAGGAAATGAAGGAACGTAAACGAGAGGAGAAAAAAAAGCATAACAAACAAAGTGTTAAAGGAGAATAATTATGAAAAAGTTATTTTTTATGGTTTGCTGCGCAGCCTTGTTGATGACAGGTTGTAAGGACGGCAAGAATGCTCCCGGACTGGCGAGTGTTCAACAGACAGACTCGCTGAACGATGTTATCGCTCAGAAAGATAGTGAGATCAACGAAATGATGGGCACTCTGAATGACATCGAAGAGGGTTTCAGACTCATTAATGAGGCTGAAAACCGTGTGGCCTTGTTGAAAAATGGTGAAGGCACCAACAAAAAGCAGAACTTGAAAGAGAATATCCAGTTTATTGCTGAGCGAATGAAGCAGAACAGAGAGTTGATTGCTAAGTTGCAGAAGCAGTTGGAGAGTAGTACCTTGAAGGGTGGTCAACTCAAGAAGACCATCGAGAACCTCACTACTCAGCTGGAAGAAAAAGATAAGCAGTTGCTGGCTCTCCGTGAGGAACTCGACAAGAAGGATATTCATATCTCTGAACTCGATGAGACAATCGGCAACCTGAATACGAATGTAAACAATCTGACCGCTGATAATCAGCAGAAGGCGGAGACGATTAGCTCTCAAGATAAGCAGTTGAATACTGCCTGGTATGTGTTTGGTACTAAGAAGGAACTCAAGGGTCAGCGCATCTTAGAGGGTGGCAAGGTGATGAATGGCAACTTCAACAAGAACTACTTTACCAAGGTGGATATTCGTAACACCACCGAGATAAAGCTTTATTCTAAGTCGGCTAAGTTGCTGACTGCTCATCCTGCAAGCAGCTATAGCTTGGTGCGTGATGCAAGCCAGCAGTATGTGCTGCGTATCTCTAATCCACAGATATTCTGGAGTACCAGCAAGTACTTGGTTATCTTGGTAAAGTAAGAGATGAGGATTATCTCTTACGCTCAAAAAAGCTTACCATGAGTGCTCGGCACTCTTCTTCTAATACGCCCGAAGTGACTGTTGTCTTAGGATGCAGCGCTTCGGGCGCATATTTTGTATATCCCCTCTTCTCGTCGGAGGCTCCATAGACTACACGGCTGATCTGTGCCCAACCGATGGCGCCTGCGCACATCGTGCAAGGCTCTACGGTGACGTAGAGGGTGCAGTCTTTGAGGTATTTGCCGCCCAGCATGTTGGCGCCTGCGGTGATGGCCTGCATCTCGGCATGTGCGGTTACGTCGTGCAGCATCTCGGTGAGGTTGTGGGCTCTTGAGATGATGCGGTCTTGGCATACGATGACGGCTCCTACGGGGATCTCGTCTTCATCGAATGCTGCTTGTGCCTCTATGAGGGCGCGTCGCATGTATTCTTCGTCTTTCTTGTTGGTTTCGTTCTTCATCGTTTTGTGTTATTGGTGTTGAGCTACAAAAGTAGCATAAAAAAATGAGAGCGAAAAGAAAATGTGGTGGAAAAAGTTTGAGTTTAGCGATAAAAGTGTTATTTTTGCAGATAATAGCTGCTGAGTGGATTGGTGGCAAAGATGAGAATACTGCATGGCAAAACATAACGAACTGGGAAAATGGGGCGAGGCTGAGGCTGTCCGATTTTTAGAGGCGAAGGGGTATGCGATATTGGAGCGCGACTGGCGTTTTGGTAAGCGTGACCTCGATATCGTGGCGCTTACCGAGGATGCTTGCACACTGGTAGTGGTGGAGGTGAAGACTCGTGGCACCGATGATATGAAGGCGCCCGAAGAGGCTGTGGATGTCAAGAAGATGCGCAATCTTGCTGTGGCTGCCAATGCTTATGTCAAGGAGCATGTGGTGGCGCAGGAGGTGCGATTTGATATCATCTCTATCGTGGGAACGGCTGACAAGATGGAGCGTATTGACCACTTGGTGGATGCTTTTAACCCGATGTTGGTGCTGTGAGGTGTCATCCCTATATATAATAATAAGGTAACTCTATATAGAAAGAATGAAAACAAAGATAATCAAGTTGGAGGAGACGACCTCTACCAATACGTATTTGAAAAACTATATCCCTGCTGAGGAGGATGAGATGGTGGTGGCTGTGGCTGACTATCAGACTACCGGGCGTGGACAGGGAACGCATACCTGGGAAAGTGAACGTGGGAAAAACTTGCTTTTCAGTATCTTGGTGCGACCTACCTGGGTGCCTGTGGGGAACCAGTTTCTCTTGTCGATGGCTGGGGCTATAGCCTTGAAGGATGTGCTTGATGGCTATACCGAGGGAATCGCGCTGAAGTGGCCCAATGATGTGTACTGGTATGACAAGAAGATTAGTGGTACGCTGATAGAGACTTCGGTAGACTCGAAGGGTATCAAGCGGTGCGTGTTTGGTATAGGTCTGAACGTGAATCAAGAAATCTTTGTAAGTGATGCACCTAACCCTGTTTCGCTCTGCCAGATTGTGGGGCATGAGGTGAACTGTGACGAGGTGCTGCAAAAAATCATTGATGCTTTCGCAGGGTATTATGAATTGTTGCGACGTGCTGACTATATGGACATCTCTGGTATTTATCATCAGGCGCTTTATAGACGTAAGGGATACTGGTGGTATGAAGACAAGGATGGTAAGTTTGAAGGGGCGCTGGTAGAGGTGGAGGATGATGGTCATCTGATTCTGCACGACAAGCGAGGGGTGATTCGCTCGTATGCCTTCGGTGAAATCAAATTTGTGCTGTAAGGAGGGATGGTCCTGATATTCTGCAAAGACAGGTGATGACAGGTCTTTGGGGTAATCATGTAATTACATTATAAAACATAAATCGTATGGCAAAATTTAAGAGAATACTGCTCAAACTGAGTGGTGAGAGTTTGATGGGAAGCCAGAGCTATGGTATCGACCCTGAACGTTTGAGCGACTATGCGCGCCAGATCAAGGAAGTACATGATATGGGTGTGCAGATTGGTATCGTGATAGGTGGGGGTAATATCTTCCGCGGATTGAGTGGCAGCCAGAAGGGATTCGACCGTGTAAAGGGCGACCAGATGGGTATGTGTGCTACCGTTATCAACTCTTTGGCATTGAGTAGTGCTTTGGGAGCTTTGGGGGTAAAGAATAAGGTGCTGACTGCTATTCGCATGGAGCCTATCGGGGAGTTCTATAGCAAGTGGAAGGCTATCGAAGCTATGGAAGATGGATATATCTGTATCTTCTCTGCGGGTACGGGTAGTCCTTATTTTACTACCGATACGGGGTCTTCGTTGAGAGGTATCGAGATAGAGGCTGACGTGATGCTGAAGGGTACACGCGTGGATGGTATCTATACGGCTGACCCTGAGAAAGATCCTACGGCTACTAAGTTTAGTGACATCACATACGATGAGATCTATACCAAGGGATTGAAGGTGATGGACTTGACTGCGACTACGATGTGTAAGGAGAATAATCTGCCCATCTATGTCTTCAACATGGATGTTGTGGGTAACCTCAAGAAGGTGATGGATGATGAGCAGATTGGTACGCTGGTACATAACTAATACTCATCTTCGCTAAATACAAAAAAGGCTTGCTTCATCCAAGAAGCAAGCCTTTTTCATGTCCTATTAATCTTATTGAACTTGCATGAGTTCAATGCTCTATATATCTTTATTTCCTTATTTGCTTATTTCTTTCTCATGTAGATGATAAGGGAGATGATAACGTACATGAGAATAATGAGCCACCATATCTGCAAGAATCCTGGGAGGCCTAAGTTGATGACTGAAACGCCTAAGGCGGTAAAGGTGAAGATGATGAAACCATACTTCACCTCGTTGCCCTTCAAGGACCATTGCTTAAACTTCAGGGCAAAGAGAGGCAACTCGCATACCAGCAGATAGCTGGTGATGAGGATGAGCGCTAAGACGATGTAGAGTGACCAGTTGTAGCTGTTGAGCCAGGGAAATTCGCATACGATGAGCGAACCCCAAAACAAGGCATTGGCAGGGGTGGGGACTCCGATAAAGGAGGATGACTGGCGCTCGTCGAGATTGAACTTTGCTAAGCGTAATGCCGAAAAGGCTGCTATGAGATATGCAACGTAGGGCAGATAGCTTCGAAGAGGCTCTAAGAAAACGGGATATTCCATCACGTAGAGTTGTGAGAACACAATCGTTGCAGGAGCTACACCAAAGGTGACATCGTCGGCCAATGAGTCGAGCTCCTTGCCTATGGGCGAGGATACGTGAAGTAATCGGGCACTCATGCCGTCGAAGAAGTCGAACATGGCTCCGATGAGAATCCAGAGTAATGCCATCTTGGCTGAACCACCAAAGGCATACGAGGTGGCTACGCAACCTGATATCAGATTGCAGCAAGTAATTGTATTTGGAATATGTTTCTTAATGCTCATTTATTTCAGTTTTGCGATGATTGTCTGATCACCTGTAGTTGATTGGCCCATCTTTACGCAGACTTCGGTGCCGATGGGCAAGTATACGTCTACACGTGAACCTAATTTGATGAAGCCTAAGTGCTCGTCGATGTAACATTCCTCTCCTTCCTTGGCGTAGGTGACGATGCGGCGAGCTACGGCACCTGCTATCTGACGACACAATACATCAACACCCTTGGGGGTGGTAATCATCGTGTCGGTATGCTCGTTCTCCTCACTGGCCTTGGGTAACCATGCTTTGTGGAAGTTGCCGTCTACATGCTTTACAAATTTTACTTTACCGTCTACTGGAAACCAGTTGGCGTGTACATTCCAAAGACTCATGAAGATGGAAATCATTAAACGGCGATCGTTGAAATAGGGGGCGTGGTCTACCTCTTCGATGACTACGATCTTGCCATCGGCAGGGGCTACCACTAAATCTTCGGTGTCTTCTACATTCAAGTATCTAATGGGGCATCGATAGAAGTTGAGTACGATTCCATATATCGTACCAAAGACTACTAAAAATGTCCAAAAAGGAATCTTGTTGTCAATGGTGCTCCATAAGATTGCGGCGATTGCTACGATGGCTATCATCCCATACACGAGTTGGTCGGTACCTTCACGGTGTAACCTAATTTTCTTTAGTTTCTTTATTCTTTTTCCCATAAGGTAGGATTGAGTTTTTAATGCTGCAAAGGTACACCATTTTTGTCGGTTTTGCAAATTTTTCTCATTTTTCTTTTGGTTATGTCAACTTTTACACGTAACTTTGAACTCAAATTTTGATTTTTGCATTAAAAAATGGAAGATTTCATTCATTTACATGTTCATACCCAGTACTCTATTCTCGATGGTCAGTCCAAGATTCCACGTCTTGTTGACAAGGCTATTGCTAATGGAATGAAGGGTATGGCTATTACCGACCATGGTGTGATGTTCGGAATCAAGGAATTTGCGGATTATTGCGCCAAGGTAAACAAGGGCCGGAAAAAAGAGGGATTGGAACCTTTCAAGCCCATCATAGGGTGTGAGATGTATGTCGCGCATCGCCGTAAGGAAGACAAAGAAAAGGAAAAGGGCGACATGAGTGGTTATCACCTGATTGTGTTAGCCAAAAATTACAATGGATATAAAAACCTCATCAAGTTGGTGAGTAACTCGTGGGTGGATGGATATTATATGCGTCCACGTACAGACCGTGCTGAACTGGAGAAGTATCATGAAGACCTCATCGTGTGTTCGGCATGTATTGCGGGTGAAGTTCCTCGTAAAATATTACAGGGTGATATTGAGGGGGCTCGTGAGGCCTGCGAATGGTATCATCGGGTGTTTGGCGATGATTACTATCTGGAGCTGCAGCGACATGAGGTGACCGACCCCAGTGTGCTGGCCAATAGGGAGGCTTTCCCTTTACAGCAGAAAGCCAACAAGGTGCTCATCGAGTTTGCGAAGGAATATGGTATCAAGCTGGTGTGTACCAACGACTGCCACTTCGAGGACAAGGAGACGGCTGAGGCCCACGACCACTTGCTCTGTCTGGCTACGGGTAAAGACCTCGATGACCCTAATCGTATGCGATACTCTAAGCAGGAGTGGTTTAAGACTCGCGAGGAGATGAATGACGTCTTCTCGGATGTGCCTGAGGCGCTGTCTAACACGGTGGAGGTCCTGGACAAGGTGGAAATCTACAGCATCGACAATGGGCCTATTATGCCTTTCTTCCCCATTCCTGAGAGTTTCGGAACGGAGGAACAGTTGAGACAAAAGGTGTCGGAGGAAGAACTGTATCATGAGTTTACTACTGATGAGAATGGACAAAACCAACTCTCGCCAGAGGAGGGACAGAAGGTGATTGACCGTCTGGGGGGATATGACAAGATATACCGTATTAAGTTTGAGGCGGAATACTTGCGACATCTTGCTTATGAGGGTGCAAAAAAACTCTATGGCGACCCATTGCCTGCCAATGTGGATGAGCATGTGAACTTTGAGTTGCATGTGATGAAGACCATGGGTTTCCCGGGATACTTCTTGATTGTGTCTGACTTTATCAAGGCGGCACGTGAGGAACTGGGGGTCATGGTGGGGCCTGGACGTGGTTCGGCAGCGGGTTCTGTTGTGGCTTATTGCTTGGGAATTACTAAGATTGACCCTCTGAAATATGACTTGCTGTTTGAGCGTTTCTTGAATCCTGACCGTGTGAACCTACCGGATATTGATACCGACTTTGATGATGATGGACGTGGTAAGGTGCTGAGATGGGTGATGGATAAGTATGGGCATGAGAACTGTGCGCATATCATCACGTATGCCAGTATGGCTACCAAAAACTCTATCAAGGATGTGGCGCGCGTGGAGAAGCTGCCGCTCGACAAGGCTAATGCTCTGTGTAAGGCTATTCCTGAACGACTGCCTGAGGGGGCCAAGATGAATCTTACCAACGCCATCAAGTATACGCCTGAGTTGCAACAGGCGGAGTTCTCTTCTGACGTGAGAGAGAGCAATACCATCAAGTATGCTAAGATGCTTGAGGGTACTGTGAGAGGTACGGGTATTCATGCTTGTGGATTTATCATCTGTCGTGACCCTATTAGCAACTGGGTGCCTGTGTCTACTGCCGACGACCCTGACTTCCCTGGGTTGAAGACGGCGGTGACGCAATATGATGGTCATGTCATCGAGACGACGGGACTTATCAAGATGGACTTCTTGGGACTGAAGACGCTCTCGGAGATGAAGGAGGCCTGCAAGGTTATTAAGCAGACTACTGGAGATGTCATAGACCTGGATACGCTTCCTATTGATGATGAGCTGACCTATCAACTATATCAGAGAGGACAAACCATCGGTACTTTCCAGTTTGAGTCGCCAGGTATGCAGAAGTATCTGCGTGAACTGAAACCTACTGTCTTCGAGGACCTCATTGCCATGAATGCCTTGTATCGTCCGGGACCAATGGATTATATTCCGTCGTTTATTGCTCGTAAAAACGGAAAGGAACCTATCGAATATGATATCCCATGTATGGAGAAATACCTGAAGGATACGTATGGTATTACGGTATATCAGGAGCAGGTGATGCTTCTCTCACGACAGTTGGCTAACTTTACACGTGGTGAGAGTGATGCCTTGCGTAAGGCGATGGGTAAGAAGAAAAAGGACATCGTTGATGCGATGAAGCCTAAGTTTATCAAGCAGGGACAGGAAAATGGACACGACCCGAAGGTGCTTGAGAAGATTTGGGGTGACTGGGAGAAGTTTGCTTCTTATGCCTTCAATAAGTCGCACGCCACCTGCTATTCGTGGGTAGCTTATCAGACGGCTTATCTCAAAGCGCATTATCCTGCTGAATATATGGCGGCGCTGATGACGAGACGTTTTGCGCAGATAACGGAAATCACGAAGCTGATGGAGGAGTGCCAGTCGATGAACATCAAGACTCTGGGACCGGATGTCAATGAGAGTTATAGGGCTTTTGGTGTGAATGAGCATGGTGAGATTCGATTTGGATTGTCTGCTATCAAGGGTATGGGTGCGCCTGCTGCGGATGCCATTGTGACAGAGAGACAGAAGAATGGACCTTATAAGGATATCTTTGACTTTGCACAGCGTATAGACTTTAGTAATGTCAACCGTAAGGCTTTCGAGAGCCTGGCTCTCAGTGGTGGATTCGATAGCTTTGGGATTCAGAGAGAGAACTTCTTTGCGCTGAACTCGAAGGGCGAGATGTTCCTGGATACCTTGGTGAGATATGGACAGCTCTATCAGAGGGAACAGCAAGAGGCTGTGACTTCGCTCTTTGGGGGACAAGACGCCATAGAGATTGCTACGCCTCCTATACCACAAGCGGAGGGATGGAGCACCATTGAGAAGCTGAACAGGGAACGTGACTTGGTGGGCATCTATCTGTCGGCTCATCCGCTGGATGACTATAGTGTGGTGCTCAACTCGATGTGTAATACGCATTGCTCCGAACTTGGGGATAAGCCTACGCTTGCTAAGAAAGAGAATATCGTCTTTGGAGGTATCGTCACTGGTGTGAAATCGAAGTTTACCAAGAAGGGTAATCCTTGTGGATTTGTTACCATTGAGGACTTCGAAGGGTCGGGCGAACTGGCGCTCTTCGGTGAGGACTGGGGACAATGGAAAGGTATGTTCACTGAGGGATGTACGGTTTTTGTTACGGCTAAGTGTCAGTCGCGTTATGGTAATGATATGTACCTCGACTTTAAACTGTCGAGTGTGGAATACCTACAGACGGTGAAGGAAAAGAAACTGGATAAGTTGACCATCACCATAGACAGCGATATCATTGATGATACTTTGGTGAGCGATCTGAGTACGCTCCTGGAATGTAATAGTGAAGATAGTAACACGCAACTATTCCTCCGTATTCATGAGGTGGAGAGTAATGACTATATCTTGATGCGTGCGCAGGACAAAACGGTGAATGTGGACAAGAATTTGATTCAGTTTATTGATGATAATCCGAAAATGTCGTATACGATCAATTAGGACTTTTGGCACACTTTTTGTCTTGGATGATGTCAGAACTGAATGATTTCTCATTCGGTATCACTGAATGGAAATACAGTAATCATAAAAATAAAAAAAGTAAATATGGAAGTAACGATTACAACTGAGAATTTAGAAAGCTATAAGAATGGTGAGTTACCATTGGTAGTTGACTTGTGGGCTACTTGGTGTGGTCCTTGTAGAGCACTGGCTCCCATCGTGGCTGAGCTTGCTGCAGAGTATGATGGCAAGATAGTAGTAGGTAAATGTGATGTGGAGGAGAATGAGGATATCGCCATGGAGTTTGGTGTTCGTAATATCCCTACAATCCTCTTCTTTAAGGATGGCAAACTCGTTGACAAGTTTGTTGGTGCTGCTAAAAAGGCTGTCCTTGATGAGAAGTTTAAGGCTCTTCTCTAATCCCATATCTCTTCATATAAAAGCATGGCGGAAAGCCATGCTTTTTTTGTCTTTTATCGAACTGGGGAGGGCGTGGCATCTTGCCCGCCCATAGCCAAGTGTTAAGTCTGCAAAAGCATTTTTGGCTTTAACTTCCCCAACTATAAGCATTTAAAAGAAGCGCATATATTATATAATGTACACGTGTGGGCGAACTTTATATTATATATGCGCTTTGTTGGTTTGCTTTTATTGCAAGGGTCAGAAGGTGATGGTGCGAGAACCGTCTTCCTCGGTGACGATGTGAACCTTGGTGACATCTTCGGGCAAAAGGTCCTCGATGAGCTCGGGCCACTCTAAGAAGCAGAGGTTGCCACCGTAGAAATAGTCTTCGTAACCCATGTCGTATACTTCGTCTATCTTCTTGATGCGGTAGAAGTCGAAGTGATAAATGGGGTCGCCACTGCCTGAAGTGTACTCGTTGACGAGGGCGAAGGTGGGGGAGGTGATGACATCTTCTACTCCTAATTCTTCACACAGGGCCTTGATAAATGTTGTCTTGCCTGCTCCCATCTTGCCGTAGAAGGCAAAGACTTTGCTTTCGCCCATGTTGGCCAAGAATGTCTTGGCTGCTTCATGGATGTTGCTTAATGAGTCAATTTTGATTTTCATATTTCTTTTTTTAAATCCTTGTTGGAGTTATATAAGTTATTCAACTTCCGTACATACGAAACTTCCGTAAGTAATGCTACCTCTTTCTGGGTGAGAGGGTGATGATAGGGATGAGCATCTC
>ERZ1026894.434-NODE-434-length-30820-cov-10.565643_pt1 | contig 30820 bp, 40 predicted proteins | sample MGYA00380177_ERZ1026894 | MGnify/ENA primary metagenome ERZ1026894 (study PRJEB33269, sample SAMEA4719813) | human gut metagenome | biome: human-associated habitat; feature: organic feature; material: feces | place: Cameroon | collected 2013-10 ... | reverse complement strand
CTATATTACACTTTTCTTCAAAATATTATTAATTACAAAGAAAAACTTTGATTTTTAGTTGCACATTTCAATTATTATTCGTATCTTTGCAATGTAATTAAGTAACAAGGTTAATAACCCATTAAGCCCTACGCATCACGGATAAGCGAGAATTTTATGAAAGAACTTAAAGTTGGAGAAAGAATTGTTTTGGATATTGTGGAAACCGAGACTATGACTTGTGAAGGTTGCTTCTTTGACAGTAAGGATGTTTGTGAAGTTGGGAGAAAATATCCATGCGCAAGAAAACTACGCTCAGACCGTAAAAATGTAATCTTTAAAGAAGTTAAGGAGGAGTAAAGCGTAAGACACAGAAATATATTATTGGTGACTTTGCAAAAGTCATTCTTGATGATGAAGTACAAGTTGTAAAGGTTATAGGTAATACCTATTTCTGCAATTAATAAACAAGCCCTCGCCAACACGGACAAGGCATAAGATATGAAAAATATCTATGGAGAGACAGTTAAACCAAAATATGAGGTTGCTCTCAAACAACACGTAAAAGGTAATGTGGAAAATGATTACGAAAGCGTAGAGTTCCATGATGCCGATAATTACAGAGAAGCTGTTAGAAAAGCCAAGAAATATTCGTTAAGCATTGGTTCTGAAAACATGCGTTTTAAGGAAACAACAACTTTAGATGCTGGTCTTGCGCAGGTGACTATAGTTTGTTATTATTCAGACGATACATCTGACTATAATGATGTATGGCAAGAAGAATATATTAATGGTAAGAAAACAAGAAGATATTAATTATGGGAAGGATATATAATGTTTATGTCTCCAATGAAGACAAAATTCGTGTCTATAAATATCGTTCTTCGGCTCTACAATTCGCAAAAAGAAGGATAAAAAAATTAGAACCTGAACCTGATATTTGTATAGATATTTACGAAATCGAAGAACTACCAAAATTTTGCAAATCGTTAATTGCACGATTTACAACTAATAATAACACTTAAGCTCTACACATCACGGTTAAACGGAAATATATAGCACGTCATTCTGACCAACCGGAATGTTAAGGGATTATTAAAACAAGAATAAAATACCAGATATGAATAGTAATAAAATAAGTAAACGAGGTGGCGCAAGAGAAGGCTCTGGACGAAAAGCACTAAATCATGTATATTTACACATTAGAATACCTAAAGATGTTGCAGAGGTTATAAAACAAAAAGCTAAAGAAGAGAATACTACAATAGGTTCTTGGATTGTCAAGAATTTAAGTATATAAATACAGGGTGTATCATAAGATGCACCCTATATATATTACCAAGTGATTATCTTTCCGTTATTACATACGAGCTTTCCGTATTGTATGTTCCCTACTCTACGAAGCCAACCATGCAGGTTCACACTTTGCTTTGGGTCATTATTCACAATCGCATTGAGAAAGGCAATACGTGACACCTTCAGTTTGTCGAACAAAGCCCATTGACCTTGCTTGTATGAATTGATAGCTGTCAAGGTTATGTTACCCATGATACCATCAGCTTTTGTTCCTACGATAGTCTGAATCTTCCGTACAGCTCTGCTCGCTCCGCTATTGTAAGCAAAATCAACCAAGAGGTTAGCAACCGACTGATTATTGATTTGGTCAGCCTTGCAAGCATCCCAACAGTATTTCTTGAATATGTGATGCCATTGTTCATCGGTTATCTTCTTCAAGTCCGATGCGGTCTTACTATCACCATAAACTTTACGGAACGTCTCTAGAGTCACGCCTTTCATCGTTGCGCCTCCCCTATCACTCTTTTTGTTAGAATATCCACCCTCGAATGAGAGGATGAATGGTTTTAAAATACTTGGGTCTGCCATATTTATTCATCCTTATTTTTATCCTGATGTTCGCCACGTTCCCCTATCGTCTTGGTAATGCCAGCTGTGACGAACAAACTAGCCACACTACCAACAAATGCGCTCAGACCCATTAAATCGGTCTTGATTGTGCCAAAGGTCACCACTTCCCACACTAAGATGAAGCATACAACTAAGAGCATCAAGAAACCTATCAAGGTCACGGATACTAAGAAGAAGGCCTTGCTTGAATGTCCGCTATTAACTTGTATGAGTAATTTCAGATATTTTAGCATAACTAATCCTCCCTATCTCGATATATAGCACTTTCTTCTTTTTCAACAAATGCTTCTAAAGAATCTCGTTTCCTTGGTGGGGTTCTAAGTTGACATCCATCCTTGATACATCTGTTCCATTGTGCCTCATGCAAGGAAAGCTTTAAATCGTTCTTCTCGTCCCTAAGATTACGTATTGTAATTCTGTATTGGTTGATTTCCTCATACAATTCATCTACTTTACCATTAAGATTAATAACCGACTCGTTGGAACGTTCATAGAGAGCTTTCCACTCATCAGCATACGATGAAATGGTCTTATTCTCTTCCTGTGACGCAATAGCCGCCTCTTTTCGTTTTCTGCTATTATAGTACAGCAGAGTTGAGATTACACCCGATGCGCAAAGAAGATTTATTCCCGTCTGTATCAATTGAATAGTTTCTGTTGTCATTTTCTCGTGTTTTTATTGCAAAGGTAGTGATTTATATATAATAATGCGTAAATAGTCTTATTGGATAACCGCACAATTATTTTTTGTGCAAATAATCAAATATTTCTTTAAACAAAGTTATAACACATTAAAACATTTGCTCTACCAATAATTTTTCCTTAACTTTGCAGAAAAAGGTGAGTCACACCAGTAAAACTGAATATACATGAGAATTATAGAACAGGAAACAATAGATTATATCAAAGCTCATATTAATGAGCATCCAAGATACAAGTTGGCGCAAAGAATGGGTGTCAGCGTTAAATTCTTGTATAAAATAATGCACGAATGCGACTGTAAATTTGTGCAAAAAAGATTTGTTCCGCAACCCGACAAAAAGCGTGACGAACAAATTATAAAGCTTTATCCGAATCATTCAGTCAGAGAGATAGCAGATATTGTAGGGTGTCACCCATCTACAGTAGGAAAAGTGGCAAAAAGACTAAAGCTAACCCATTCGGAAGAAACAACTGAAAGACTTAAAAAGAATAGTTTGGTAAACTTAAAGAAAGCGTATGAGAAAACGGCAATTAGTAAGAGGGTAAAAAGTTGGCAAAAAACGATGCACATGGAAAAATTCAGAGTTATATTCTGTATTCCACAACAGACGAATTTTAAATTTGCAGAAATGCCAACAAAAGCTTATCATGCCAAGTACCATCTCATAACCAAGCATGGGTATTTCGCTTTCGAAGGTGAACCGTATATTTTAGGTTATGACCGGAATACTCATAGGATGAATGAGGAATATTATAAGAATAAATATGGATTTTCTTTTGAGGAGGATGAAGAATGCCAAGAAGATTAACACAAGAACAGATGGACTATATCAAAGCCCACATCAATGACTACCCACGAAAGGAAGTAGCCAAGACTGCTGGTGTAACCTTGCGTACTTTATATAAGTATATCACTATTTTAGGTGGCACAAAAATAGACAACAAGTTGAGTAAAGAAACCATCAGCCAAATTTCCGTCATGTACCAAACGATGACAGCAAGGGAAATTTCCGAAGTGTTGAATATTCCTCAATCTACAATATTAGGACAAGTCAGTAAGCTTGGTTTAAAACACAATGTTGAAACAAAAAACAGGATTCGTAAAGAGCGAAACAAGTCTCTAAGAAACTATTGGAATAAAGAAAGATATGCAAGTAAAGGAAGAAAACTTCACATGCAATACAAAATGGATGAACTTAGAGTTATGTCGGGCAAACCACAAGAGACAAAGTTGAGGATAAGAAAACTCTCCCAAAAGGCTTTGAATGCTAAGATATATTTGCGAAAGTCTTATAACTATTTCTACTCTAAGGGTGAGCCGTTCATTCTCTGCTATGACTCCGAGACAAAAAGACACCCCAAAGAGGAATACTATACTGAAAAGTTTGGTTTCAAATTTGTGTGTGCTTAATTTCCGTTTTCAGTTCCGTTTGCATTTTTCGTTTTCTGCAAACGGAATTTGCAAACAAGCCTTTGATTTTCATGCATCCGAAAGTATGATATTACCTCCTATCACCTTAACTGCTTGATTATTAGCGATTAAAAGAAAGTTTGATAGAGTTATTTAATCTTATCCTTATTATTCGTAACTTTGCAGCCGTAACGTTACATAGAGTTAGTTTAATTAAGGTTTAACACAAAAAGATTATTCTTATGGAGACATCAAAAACTTATGTTTTTAATCCAGAGGGTTCAGGTAACAATGGAGGAATGATGAGCTTGATAGCTCCTTTGCTCCAACAGAGAGGCGTTGATCCAAACGTTCTTCTTGCGATGAAGGGTAATAACGGATTCGGCAATGGCGATGGTTCTTGGTTCATTTGGCTGCTCTTTATCCTTTGCTTCTGTGGTTGGGGTGGTAATGGTTTCGGCTTTGGTGGTCGTGGCAATGGCGCAGGTCTTGCTAACGAAATCAACAATGACTATGGTCGCTCCTTGCTTATGGATGCAATCGGTGGCAATCGTAATGCACTCAGTAATCTCGCTACTCAGCTCAATTGTACTGAAGGACAGATTCAGCAAGCTATCTCTGCCTTGACAACCCAAGTCCAGAACGTGGGCAACCAAGTAGGCATGAGCGGAATGCAAACCATCAACGCTCTTCAGCAAGGTAATATGCAGATTGCATCACAACTCGCTGATTGCTGCTGCCGTGTAAATAACAATATTACGGCTATGGACGGAAACGTCAAGTTGGCTATGTGTCAGCAGACTGGCACTTTGCAGAATGCCATCAACAATGTAGCCGTAAGTCAGGAACGAGGCTTTTCTAATGTTGCTTTCGAAACCAAGGGTCAGACATGCGACATTTTGAATGCTATTAAAGATAGTACTCAGACCGTAGTTAATGGCCAACGCCAAGCAGAACTCAGAGATATGCAGGACAAGATAGACCATCTTCGTGAAGAGAATGGAACTTATAAGTCTTCTGCCATGACTTCGCAGATTGTAGGTCAAGCTATGGCACCTGTCAACGCTATGTTGGCTGGCTTGCAAAAAGAGGTAGATGGTATCAAGTGTAAGCTTCCATCAACTGTCACAACCAGCTACAGCCCATTTACTGCTGTTCCAAATTGCGTTGCTTGGCAAACAGGCTTATATGGTCTGAATGGTGTCAACAATGCAAGCTTTTGGGGTTAATTAGGAAAGGAGGCTGCTATGTTATGGATGAGACCTTTTGCATGGGTTAATCGTAACGGCTCGGCAGCTATCGCATCTACAGGCGTGGTGGTGAACACCGAAAATGTTGTTTTCTCGTTCAGAAACCACGCCTTCGTGAATGCTAACTATAGGGGAACTATCTTTGTGAACCTACATCAAGCCATTCCGACAGGTACGACAAATACGCTGCCAATCCTTTTCGAGACCAATGGCGTAACCCAAGCTGTAACAAAGTTCAACGGCAACCCTTTGACGGTAGCCGACATTGCAGGAACTGGAGTTTATCAGTTTTGGTTCGAGCGAGATACTAACACCCTTCAGCTAATGACGGGTATTGTTTAACAATTAACATTACAAAGCTATGTTTCAAGGACTTCGACCTAACAGCATATTCTATGTGCTTGACAAGGGTGAAAACCCAAGTCTTAAAATCGGACAGGTTGTATCGGTCAGTAACCCACAACCTAAGTTCCCAACATATACTCCTGGGCAATTCAACCCACAACCAATGGAGACTACCGTTGATGTTGTCGTAAAATTGCCTAATGAACAAATGGAGTTCAAACAACTCCCATCCAATATGCAAATTGCAAATTCGGAAAACCTCGTGGTTTCTGAAAGCCGTGAAGCTATGGATGCGGAAGTTGAGGCTATGTATCGGCATTCTAAGGAGATTGTAGAAAGCGAGCCATACCACAAAAAGGTTATGGAAGAGTGCGTAAAGATGCGTGCCGTATTGAATCCACAAATAGCCAAAGACAGACAACAGGAAGAAGACATCAATAACCTTAAAAACGAGGTTAGCGAAATGAAGGGTACTATGACCGATATTAAGTCTATGTTGTCAGTGGCTTTGGAAAAAGTTAATACAAAAAAGTAAATCATTATGGGATACATGATAGAAATTACCGAAAACAAGGTAAATGAAATGTCGGAACTTGTAGAGAAAATGCTTAAGTATGGTGGTAAACTCATGCACTGCATTGATGAAATGGGGGATGACAAGTATGGACGAATGGGTCACAGAAGCCCAATGCCGGATTACCGAGACAATTGGGATGATGACGATGATGACCGCTATGGTGAAAGACATGGTGGTCGCAGAGGTGGCGGTTATCGCTATTAGTATTACACTTTGAGGTGGGGAGAAATCTCCACCTCCTTTAAAAGCTTTTATTATGGGAAGATACAAAATACCACTTGATGCATACGATATGAAGCCTGAAGGGATGATTGCATACCTTCGCTACAATGGCTGGCACTTCAATAAAAAGATGTGCGATTGGGCTATTACCTTAATGCGCAAGACAAACGCAACGACTGGTAAGCTCGAAAAAGTTGAACCGACAGAAAAAGATACAGTCGAGGAACTTCTTAAAGTCAACAACGTAAAGTTGGAGAATGCAGACAATTACGATTTCGTCTATGTCGCAAACATGGCTAGAGCCGATTTCTTTAAGTCCTCTTTGAAGGATGAAGCTGCTTTGGCTCAATTCATTAAGGATATGGTAGATGACCAAGACCAAGCGGATGGATTTATTTTCAATAGATTTTATGCCGATTGCAACCATAATGGTATCGGCATTCCATGGGATGATGTATTATGATTGAACAAGAAATTTACTTGGAGAAATATGATTGGAATGTGATTGTATGTCATGTAGTTAATCAAGAAGATGTTGACGAAGCTATGGACTTACTAAGTTCCATTGATTGTAAAGGGCAACCATTATTGGATGCATACGACCACATTTCAACCAATACACCAAACAAAGGCTTGACATACACAAATGTTTCAAAGAACACCAGTGTTGTCCTTATATGTAAGTCAACATCTGAAGGCGAGTATATAAATAGCCTCACGCATGAAATGTTTCATGTAGTTGCGCATATATGCAACCATCTGGGAATAGATATGCAAGGCGAAGAACCATGCTATCTTATGGGATGGCTTTGTCAGTCAATATTATAGAAGATTTCCTTATAAGTTTAACTTGGCGGGCAGACATTGGATTTTTCCATCTGCCCTCCTATAAAATTACAAGAATATGAGTTGTTCTAGCATTAAAAATTATCTTTTCGAACGTTATAACGAGGATTACAGCGTTCTTTCCGAGAATGAAAATCGAGTTATCATCACATTTGATGATTCAGACTTGTCTGTACTAGTGAACAAGAAGGAGAATAAAATGTTTATTCTTGTTCCGTTAACTAAGATGCATTCATTTGAGTTTCATCCAAATTGGCTATTAGTAGATGGAGAACGTATTAATAGCAATTTGTTTTGGCAGGAATGCGGTAACCAAGTGATAGAATATCAAGGCGATGCCCCTATTGCTATCAAGCAAGACACCATAGAGAGAATTGTTAAAGATTTCATTAAAAACAGATAATGTTTTAAAATTTGCATTAATTTATTTGCAAGAGCATCTTTTTTGTCGTATCTTTGCATTATCAAAAAGGTGAGACACACCCAAACAACTGTGTTTTTTCGAACTCTATATTTGAAAAAATAGCTATTAAACAACAATATAGAAAACAAAGATATGACAAAAAAAGGATATTTAATCAATAAAAAAGTACTATTCATTGATTTAGATGACACTATTATCAAGACTATTTCAGGAAACACCTTTCCTACAGATGTAACAGATTTCAAAATCCGCAAAGAGGTTTTGGATAAGATAGTAGAAGCGTTCCCTTCCCTATACTATGTAGAAATAGTTTCAAACCAAGGTGGCATACCTCAATTCGTTGATGAACATGATTTTGTTGGCAAGATTAAGGCTATCGAAAGTTTTACACAAAAATATCTTCGCAATCACACCGGACGCAATATCTTTGTCAACTCTATGTATTGCCCATCAAATGCAGAGATTTGCATGAGAAAGCCAAATACAGGAATGCTTGCGATATATTCATCTTGGAAGAAAAGTGATTTGATTATGATTGGTGATGCAAGTGGAAAATACGGAGACTTCTCGGATTCCGACAAAAAATGCGCAGAAAATTTCGGTATCGAGTACATTGATGTTGAAGATTTCTTAAATATGTGAAAACAAAAAAAAGAGAGGCAATCACTTACCTCTCTTTAAGTTTATACTCATTAAAACTTAGCCCAATCTTCTATATCAATGTCTTTGTTCCAAAAATCCTCTATTCTCGCATAAAGAGCATCAACATTAGCACAATGCAAGGAGCTGAGTTTCTTTTTGAATACCTCCATATCAACATCGTACTTCTTGTCAAGTGAATCGTAAATCGCTGAATCTTCACAATGAATAACAAGCATTTGAACATTATACCTTATTGAATCATTGATTATAGTTCCGTTGAACGAATCCGCAAGGAACATCCATTCGTTTGCTGAGAATATACCACGAAGTTCTGTCGTAGATATTAATCTTATACTCTGCAAAGTATTGACAGTATCAATAACAGCTTGGTTGATGGACTTACCATCCTTAGTGAGCCACTCCGCAATTTCCTGCGGAAGGCGAATTGTCGCATTCTTAGTCTCTTTCATATCTAATAATTTTTCTATGTTATTGAGGTGTTTTATTTTTCCTCTTCCATATCTTCCTCATCGTCCTGATAATCGTCGCTATGTGCGACCAAATCATCGAGAGCGGCCTTGAAGCTATATTCTTTCATTGAATAATATGCATCATCATTATTTAAGTCGTCATAAAAGTCAAAAGAACGGCAACAGTCAGCAGCTTTTAGAATGCCACCATCTGGGTCAATCCAAAAACTAAACCAATAACTATCTTTCTCGCCACCATCAAAGTTTATCTCATGGTCGAGATAATCTAATGTTATATAGCTTACCTCGTTTAAGAACTTAATACCTTCTGAGTCGCCTGCTACCGCATAGATTTTACCATCATCGCCTAAGCGTAAGTCAAAACATGCTTTTTCTTTATTTTGCTGATACCATGCAGCAAAAACATCAGAATGGAACCTATAATAATTAAAGTATTTAATGACTTCATCGTTTATATACTCATCATCAAAAAAGTCCTTTCCAAACTTTGAATATTTAGAGTCATCAAAGGGCAATTTTACGCTTAATAAACATTTAAGGTTTTTATTATACCCTTCTATAACAAGATTTAAATCCTTCATATCTATTGACTTAACCGTGATGTCGAGGGCTGAATATATTGTTATTCTTCGTGCTCGCTAATATGAATGTCAATTTCAACTTCTATCGGCTCTTCATCATCCCAAGTTGGAACATCAATGCCTAAGTCTTCACAATAGCTCTCGTCAATATCAAAACAATGACCACAACCATTGCTTACCCAATTAGAGAATCCTTTGTCAGGTGGAGTTGTGAATAGATGTAAACATTCATCTTCATCGCAAGCAATAAAAGCTAGCATACTTGTTAGAAATACTGGTTCCATGTCTTATGCCTTATCCGTGTTGGCGAGGGCTTAAATTAAATTATTCTTCAACCTTATAATAAAGCTTCAATGGAGACTCCCCATCGCAGGTGACTGTAAGAGTAAGGTTCTTACAAACAATCTCAGCATTTTCCTTTGCTTCTTCTACACTCATATCCATATCGAAAGCAAGACCATCTTTACTTGCGATATACTCATTAGCAATTTCCATTGCCTCTGATTTTGTTCTTGGGAAAAAATTAATTTCCTTCATATCTTGCTGTACTTTAAGTTATTGTATTATTTACGCTTGCAAAGATAAGAAGAAAAAATTAAATATGCAAATATTTTGCAAACAAATTTGTTTGCTTTAGTGTTTTTTAATAGAATAGCCCGATATATCCTATATAATAAGGTGTATCGGGCTACGAACTTGTTATTGTAGATACAGATACAATCCTACTCCGAACCACATTATCAATATCATAGTTGACATCGTTACCCAAGCCAGGAAGAACTTATCTATCGTCTTATACTTATAGGAAAGGTACAGATAAGCAATGAACGTGCTGTTGATGATTACCAGTATCGCTACTATAATCAAAGTCTGAAACATAAAATCCATAATACTCATACATACTCGCTTATCCGTGCTGCGATAGGGCTGATACGTTATGATTTTCTTTTCTTCCTAATATAGTGTAGAATATCCCACTTCTTCCAATATCGGCTGTGCCCACGCTTCTTGCATTCTCCGTTAGGTATGTCGCCTCTCGCTACCATCCTGTTCAACGTAGCATCAGAAACGTGAAGCTTCTCCTTGACTTCCTCGGTGCTCATCATCGGATTGAGCATATCGGGAATAATGTCGCATAATCTATCCAAGTCCTCATCGCTCATTCCGCAAGCGGTGATTTTCTCTCCGTTCTTCTGCTGTTCGTCAGCTTTAAAGCAAGCATCGCTCAATGACTTCAAAGCCGTGCCGAGCAACTTATAATTTAGAATCTTTCCCATCACGCACAAATTTTACGTCCTAATTTTGTTTTATTGATAAACATTTCGGCAAATCCGTATAGGTAGAACAACACCGTCACTACCATAACAGTAAAGCAGGAATCTATCATATCATTAGTCGTGTACCAACTCCATTCCACGATATGAGCAGCGTTTATGCCGAAGAAATAATAGAAGGGAATGCGGTATCTCCAACATAAGAAAAAGAATCTGCTTGCCAGTATAAGAACCATAGGTAAAATATACACCATGAAATATATGTAGAGATAGCAAGGTGAATTCTCCGCATAAGGGATGAACATGTCTCGTGGATTCTGCGAGAAATCATAAATGCCGTATGCGTGAAAACACATAAGCGTAATGGGAACGTACTTGCAGAACCAGCGGAAGAACTTCAAAATTCTCCGTGAATATCTGTTACCATGTTTCATCAGCAAGTTCATCAGTTCAGTAACATCTATATCCTTTATCAGCCGTTGAACTTCGGCTTCTTGTTCTTGTGTCATTAAAACCTCCTTTTGTCTATAGTTAATGTTCTTGACAAAACTACAATTTTTTACTCAAAATGAATTGATATGAGCAAAAAATTGTAGTTAAACTTTGCTAAAGTAACAATCTGTAAGCAAATTATTCGTATATCAGTGTTTGGTGAGCCATCTTTTATACTATATCCTTATATTCCGATTTTGCATCGAAACAAGGACACCATTTCTTCCATTTCTTTGGGTCGCTGCCCCAAATATCACGATGCCCCATGATTGTTGCGTGAGGATATTGGCGATGCAACTCTATAAGCAACGACCTTAGAGCTACCTTCTGAGCCTTAGTTCGGTTGTCGATAGGCTTACCTTTGCTATCAATACCACCCACATAGGCAACGTTGATGGCAGTAGAGTTGTAGCCCTGCACACCGTTACTGACCTTACTAATGTCTAATAACTGATGCACAACACCATCCACGGTCACCACCTTGTGATAACCGGGATTTCTCCAACCTTTTGCCTTAAATTCAGCAAGAAGTTCCTTGACTCCCCACTTCTGGCTTGAAGCAGTGCAATGAACAAAAATGAATTTAATTTTTCTCATAATAATGAATCTAAAATTAAGTAATTAATAATACTACCGAGTAAGATTACTACGGAATACCTCACAATATCTTCCCACTCAAACTTTGTCAAGTGATAGTGCTTGTACTGGTATATCTCTCTGCCTATCATTACAGGCAAAGCAAGCAGACCTGTCAATATGCTGATAAGCAGCCAACAAGCAAGACCAATCCAGTCTCGCTTGTTTAATTTTAACACATTCTTCATAATGCACATATCCAATAAGTTAAATACATATCCAAGAATGCTGCTATCTCTGCCCAGTAATAACCTACAGTCTTTGGCTTTTTAGCTGGAGGAAAATAGATTATCAGCACCGCAATAGCTAATAATAGAGTAGGAGCAAGATTAACACTCGAACACCATCCTACACATCCGATAGCCGCTGTGATAGCTGCTGATTTATGAATGATATGTTCCGTACTATCAAGGTAGCGAGGAACGAAACCTACAAAAATCAGTCCTGCACATCCGAGGAACGCAAGGAACTGAATGCCTTTGCCTGAATCAAGGATAGGGATGAGCATCAGTATCGCACTCAGAAACATGACGAGCGTGAACACCCAGCCGTAATTTCGTCTGCGCTTATCGCCTATCACTTCACTACCAACGCACCCCTGTAGTTGATAATACACATCGCTCACCATGCTCGGAATACCGAAACGCATGGCTGCGAGAAGAAGAAATCCTCCCAACAGGAGAAAAGAAATAATACTTAATACATACATAATCTTTATAATTTAGAAATTAAACTTAGATGTAGCCCTACACAAGCCCTACACTTGGCAGGTGAATAGAACTACACGTTGATACCATTTTATTGACTTCAACAAAATGGTGCTACCATTTTCGTGACATCAGGAATATGGTGTTATCATTTTCGTAATGTCAGGAAAATGATGCTATACGCTCATCTCCAGCATCGTCGGATAGCCTGCCTTATAGTCGTAGGCTTCCACCTCTTCGATAGTCATCAGCTCACTCACGGAAGCCTTATGGCTTGCCGTAACATTGAAACATGCAAGGGCATACATTTCGAGGGCAGAGAGCAACTGAATAGCCTTGTCACATTCCACAACAAGCTTTACCTCTCCCAACCAAAGAGTCGTCGTTTCCTGTCCTGCCGCCTTAGCGATAGTGGTGGAGTTCATCAGTCCCACCCTCGTAGCCTTGTCGAGCCACACAAGCATTCCGTTCAGCCTGAATCCGTTGACTGCCGATGAAGTATCGTAGGCTGCAATCTCGGCTACCTTGTCAGCCTTTGCCTGTTCGAGTTTCATGGCATCCATCTTAGCCGAAAACTCGACAAATGCCTTCTGTATTTTTTCTTCATCGTACTCACCGATAGGCACGGTACACTCGTAGCATTCATAGGCTCCCATCTTCTCATCAAGCACAGCGGCAAGATGGCGAACTATCATCCCTCCATGCTCATACTTCTCACTAAAATCCCCTTCTGGGATAAAAGTTTTGATAAAATTAATTTTCTCCATAATCTTTTACATTTTATATTTATTCATAATTCTGATTTTCTTCATATTGACACAGAAAACTCTGTCCTTGTGCGACATCATTATCCATGCCTTGCGCCTGATATTATAGGAGTCGTAATGTGCAAGAACACCCATCAGGCTGTTGATGCGCCACACATACCTCTGTAAGACTTCGCCTTTCGGGTCAGATTCTATCCCGAACCTATTAATCACATCGTACAGATGTTCTATAGTCTGTGAATTAGGAAGAGTTCTACCTGGGCGAATTAATGCGCCAGTAAATCTTACTCCGCTCGCTGCTCTCTGTAGGCTGACCTTATGAGGATGCAACGTAAGTTCAAGTTCTTCTGACAGATACTTCCTCGATTCTTGCAGGATATTCAGGAGCAACTTTTTATCCCTACTGATAACTACAAAATCATCCACATATCTGCCATACCCACCATCTTTACCTACTCGTTCTATCATCAGTTTGTCGAATTGAGATAGCAGGAGGTTGGCAAGAAGTTGCGATGGTAGGTTGCCGATTGGAAGACCCTTGCCCTGACCGCAGGTAAAAAGCGACTTGTTAGCAGGGAGTTTATCCCACAAACTCAAATCGCCTACCTTTACGCAATTTCTTGTTGGGTCGTTCATCACAACTTTCTTCCATAACCGCAGCCACCATTCTATATCACTTCCATGATACTTTTCTCTAATGACCTTTTCGAGGAGGCTATAAAGGAGCAAGCGATTAATACTCATAAAGAAGCCCTGTAGGTCGCCTCTCAATATCCATGCTTCCTTGGTATAATTCTCGCTCACTCGCTTTATTTGCTTCTTGACATCAGCAATACCGTAGTTAGTTCCCTTACCCTTACGGCAGGCATACGCCTTATCTGTCATTTCGCCTTCGAGTATATCTGCGAACTTGATAGCAAGCAGATGGTGGATAATGCGGTCACGAAAGTCTGCACAGAACACCTCCCGAAGCTTCGGTCTCGTCACACAGAATGCCTTGCTTTTACTTATCTCGTATGACATCGAATTTAATTCGACATACAGTTGATAATTATTCGCAATATAATTCATCTGATATTCGATGCAGCCTGGTGTCGAACCTTTATGCTTGCAGCAGTCGTAATAGGCATCATACACCTCGTCTATCGTCACATACTCTCTTTTCAATTCCATATCCCTTTAAAAATAGCAAATACAGAGATATTCGCCACTGTTGGATAATCGTAAACTGGCAGCACCACGTTACTGTTCGACTTGTTGTTGTTGTTCGTACTGGAACTGTAGAACCAAGCGTTCGTAGCGCTGTTCTGCGTGTATCGGTACATTCTCTGTTTTCCAATCTGTTCACTTCTCACATAAGTGAGTTGCGTGATTGTACCCCTTGTCACATTCAGTGACGGCACTCCCGTGTTGTTTTCGGCTTCACGGTTCTCACCTTTGCGTTTTCGCTCAGACTTCCGCCAGCCATACACCTCCTTCAGTACCTTGTCTGACACCATATTAAGGTTTGTTGCCTGTTTCTTGTTCAGAAACTCGGCATCCGTAAGGAGGTTGATTCTTGACTTAACTTCCGACATAAGCAAAATATAATCGTGCATACGTTCCTCTCTATTCTCCCAACTTTCGTTGATCCTTCTAACTAAGTCGAGAGCTGTACAAGACTTGACGACCGCTTCATTGTAGGTTGTAAACCTGACGGTTCTACTCACGCTATTACTATGCTTGAGTAATATCTTGCACAAGAGTAGCGTATCTTTATATATGTACAAATCCTCTGTAAATGCCATTTTTTAAGGGAATGAAATTTAAAATTACTCTCATTGCTCCCTCCCTGCTCATTGCTCGCTGCCTGCTCGCTGCTTACATGAGAGAGGGAGAGATTAAAAGAGATAAAGAGATTAACAAGCGTAAACTGGCAGCACCACGAGACTGCCCGACTTGTTGCCGTCGCTCGCACTACTACTGCAGAACCAAGCGTTCGCAGCGCTGTACTGCGTGGAAGTCCACCTATTTTTTTTCATGACGAAATTATAGTAATTAGTAGCCACCTCCTCGCCATACAGGGTTTCCAGTACCTGCCTGATGATACCGATATTGGCTACGTGTACGTATTCCTGACCAATCGACATGATAAATCCATGAAGCTCCTCGCCACCGATACTGAATATCTGTTCATACGCATAGTCAAAAGCAGGCACAGACAAGCTTCGCTCCTGCGCTTCTTGACGGATAAGGAATGAAGATGATTCTCCATTATAGTAGTTTGCATCCTTCACGTTGTTACCATTTAGAGCAATAGAATCGAACTGCAATTGCTGCGTACACCACTGCTTGCTCACCAACTGTGACACATTTTTAATATCGCTCGTGCGGATGCAGAAAGTACCATGGTTGATAGAAAGCAAAGCGTCTGCCACCTTGATAGCCACTGCATCATCGGCATTTCTTCCTGCGGCTACCCAGTCCTCGATGTAATATTCGTTTTTGTTTGCATCGACCACAAAGATACCTGCCTTGAACTGGTAGAACCTGTAATCAACAAGTCTCTGAGGAACGTTTGCCGTGTAGGTTCTTGAGTTCTTATTAAAGCTGACATTATATCCGTCTTGATCATCAATATTCACGGTATATACCTTCTTGTAAGGCACAAACACCGTCACCTGACCTTTCGCATCCGTCTGATAAGTAGTAGCCTTCCTGTCAATCGTCACAATAACAGGAATACCCTCCCATGCCGTACCTACGTTCTCAACATACTTGGTAGCCGTAATGACTACCTTTTCCATATCATCCTCATCGTAAGGCAGGTACTCTACATTGATACTACGGCTACCAAGCACTGCTGTATAGCCTTGAGGAGCGATAGGCTGCGCATTGCCATACTCAGGGAATACAACCTGATAGTAGTTTCCTCGATCAATAGTGAATGTAGCCTTACCCTCTGCGTTGGTGGTATAGCTCTGAGGTGTCTTTCCATTATTCAAGAATACATTAATCTTGATACCAGCCACCTTGATGGATTCCACGGAAGAGGCGATGGTAACAGTTACTTCCTCATCGGTATTGATAACATCTACCGACTTTACTTCTCCGTTTCTGTTTGTCACAGAGATTGTTGAGCCTGACAATTCTACATTACAGGTTTCTGCACCAGCCGTAGCAGTCTCTGCTGCTTTGATAGCGGCATTAAAATCACTCTCACGCTTTGTTTCGGCAGCCACACGATTATTCTCAGCATCCGCTCTTCCGCTTTCAGCAGTAGCTCTGTCCGTTTCCGCTTGCTGACGAGCCTTCTCTGCTTCTACACGTGCATTCTCGGCAGATACCCTCGCAGCCTCTGCATCATCAAACTCAGTACGATGAGTATCGAGTTTTTCGATAGCATCACTCACGCTATCATTCATGCTATTAATAGCGGTATCAGTATCAGCCTGACGCTTTTTCTCAGCCTTTGCTCGTTCATCCTCAGCCGATACACGACCCTCCTCGGCAGACAATCTATCATTCTCGGCATTCGCTCTTTGAGTTTCAGCATCCACACGTTCCGTCTCGGCATTTGTTCGTGTGTTTTCAGCCGTTACTCTCTGTGTTTCAGCTTCCGCTCTTGTAGTCTCAGCAGTTGCCCTCTTAGTCTCAGAAGCAATACGTGCCTCTTCCGCTTTGACTCTTGCGGTTTCAGCTTCAACACGGCTGTTCTCAGCTTCAGCCCTCGCTGCTTCTGCTTCATCAAATTCCGTGCGATGAACATTAAACTCATCAATAGCAGAATTTATACGCTTAGTCATGTTGCCGATAGCGACAGACGTATCAGTCTGACGTTTCTCTTCTGCCATCACTCGCAAGGTTTCAGCAGACGCACGATTACTTTCAGCAATCTCTCTTTCGCTTTCAGCACTCGCTCTTTGAGTTTCTGCATCTACTCGTTCAGTCTCCGCATTCGCACGACTACCCTCAGTGGTCACACGAGCCTCTTCTGACCTTGCCCGTTCCAGTTCGGCAGCTACACGCTTCGTCTCGTTATCCTTGCGAGTAAGTTCATTTGCCTGTCGCTCAATCTCGATTTTAGTGCGAGCATCTTCCGTTCTCACACGGTCAGATTCTGCATTCACACGGATTACCTCTGCCTTCATGCGAGCATCCTCAGCAGTTACTCTCGTTTGCTCTGCCTTCACTCGCTCATTCTCAGCCTTCACTCGCTGTGTCTCCGCTTCCTTGCGTGCGTCCTCGTTAGCATTGAGAGCAGTATTCGTAGCCTCTGAGTCCTTAAGTGCCTGATTTGCCTTATCGATGAGGTCAGAGAGTTCCACAGTAGGAGGCAGGATCACTATAGCAGTATCCATTTCTACGCTATTATCTCCCTCGTCGGTTGACCCAAACTCGGTGTCGGCATCAGCATTGTTGGCTACAATGGCAAACTGGGGATATTCGTTACTTCGCCAGTCATTGCCAAAGATTTTACCCTTAACCTCGATGGCATAAGTACCGAGGCTCATCTTGTCGCCCTCTACTCTCGCAAGGATAACATTGTCCTCCTTTACGTCTATCGTAAACGCAAGAGGTGTGCGTCGGAATTGATTACAAACCTGCACTACGACATCAGTACAGGCTGGCAGAGGGAAAGCCTGAGTTGTCCCCTCTACCATCTTCATCACTGGTATTCGCAGCGTGAAGTCATTACCTTTTACTATTTTTTTCATAAGCTTATAAATTTATTAAAATCATGGTTTATAATTCATCCATTGTAACTGCCATGCGCTACGAACATAAACAAAGATATTAAACTGACCGATTGTTCCCGAACGAAACTTAGTATTCTTATCTCTTATTTCTCCGTGACAATATATCTTTTCATCTCCATAAGGAACGATATATACCCCTTTGTCAGAACCTTGGATAATTATCAGCGTCTGCCCTTCAAGAGGATTGGCAGGAAGCGTCAGTGTCATTTCAGAACCATTTGTGCAGATAACCACTCCAATACCGCTTGGTATTGTATCATTCCAACTGATACTCATTGAATTTGGTGCTAACACTCCTCGTATAGCCGCATTAGTCTGTATTGCCGTGCGCTCTCCATTGCTACTACCCCTTGTTTTAACAACATTAATAGCCAACGCAGGGTCGTTCGGCAATGACTTCGTTGTGTATATATACTCAGCAGGATGGTAGGATTCATCATAACCGTACTCAGTAGGAGTATTAAAAGCGGTGTTTGCTACGCTGCCACAAACGTAGTCCGCAGCCTTACCAGTCCATACGCCACAGAAATCCCTACCATTATAGGAATAACTAAACTCCGTGCAGGATACGCCTACGCGAAAATAGTTCGCATTCGCTAATCCGCCTCTGATGTATAAAGGCAGATATTGAACTCCTGAGCCTTGGGCAGTATGGCCAGAAGGAAGTTGTAAATCTCCTCTCGCCTGAATCATCTCTCCAAAGGTATCGTCTTTCCTGATTTCCCAAATTCCGAATTTACTATCACCTGTAACGTTTAAATTTGTCGCCTCCAGGTTTTTCGCCTGAATACCTTCCGCTACAACCTTATCGGCATCTATCAGTCCTGCCGACACCTTACCTGTCTCATTGTCGATAAGCACGGTATCGTTTGCATCAGTCTTGTTCTTCTTGATGTGTACCTGATTTCCGTAAAGTGTGACAGATTCAGAGTCAACAACAATACCCGCTGCCTTCAGACTCGCCTTGTCGATGAGGTCGCTCTTGCGCTCAGTGTACTCGGTGATAATAGTGCCTACCTCGATTTTCGGCTTCGTGATGGTCACACTCCAAGATGTTACACCAGTCTGTTCCGCATTCTTCGGGAACTGGAAGTAGATATACTCAGGAAGTCTGTCCTTGAATCGAAAATGACTCCACACCCTCTGCTGCTTAGATAGCTCTTTTACTTGAATCAAAGCAACATAATTATCAACCTTTCCGCCATCTGTCACTTCGGTCATTGCACCATTCTGCGGTTCTGCGTAGAAAGTGAACTTTGTGTTTGTGATAGGATAATAGGCATACACACCCATATACTCAGCATCGCCTCTTACCTCGAAGCTGATAGTATAATCTACGCCGAGCTGGAAGGTACTACCTTTAATTCGATAGAATGTATTGTAGTCATCAGAGCCTATATATGTGAGTTCATAAGCATCGCCCACAAGAGCTTTCTGACCCTTTACTTCCAGCACATTACCACCAACATCAAGTGTCCTTGAATTATCAATCAGGTTTGCACCTATGATGTCATAATCGTTTTGCGATAGCGTCCAGCCACCATAGGTGTCACCTTCCTCGACCATAGGACGGCAAATATAGGCTTCAATCAAACCGGATTCAACGCCGCAATATTCGTAGAAGTTGAAGGCAATATAATCATACTCTGCATCGGTTGTATCTATGACCGTTGTGAATAATTGCCACTGATTAGGCTTAGGGGCAAGACTGCCTGCCGAAAGATATTTTGGTGGTCCCTTTCTTTCGGCATTCGTCTGCTTATCTGTATAAAGGGCTTCGAGGCTTAGATGTCCATTTGCATTATTAGTCTTATACCAACACGATATAACATACTTCTTGCCCTTTGTTATCCTAACACTCTTACCTCCTTGCGAACCATCCCAAAATGCACCAGGATAGCGTGTAATCCCGTCCGTAGTATCATCACTGATTCTGATGCAATTAGTTCCCTGATAGCCCGTGTTCATCTCGATTCTTGCTTCATTTATTTCGACATGGTTATCCTCACGCAGGAATGCACTTCCCACAAGCATATTTCTTCTGCCCACTGACTTTTCGCTCACCGAGAGGGAGATTTCTCTTGCCGTCTGCGTAATTTCAGCCTTAAACTCGTTGAGGTCAAATTTATCCATCTTGTCATTCACACTGGTGCTGACCTCTCTCAAGGTGTTGGAGAATCGCTTGTTGGTGTTAACCATCTGACCAGTGAACTTGGCAACGTTGACCTGCACGTCCACATGAGCCGTGACGGTTGCAGAATCATTCGTGAGAATAAACTCCAAAAAGCCGTTAGTCTTGGATATTGTGCTTTTGTTTCCCGCTGTGTCAGTGACAACCTGTGTCTCTATTTCAGTCACCTGTATCTCTAACGGAGACGTGTTCAAATCCTTCAGACTACCGTTACAATTATAATAGTTGCTGGGAAGTCTGTCATACTTTGAGAACTGACTGGAGATATCCTTGTCACCTTGATACACTCGTATCGTCGCAGCCTTGCCACTAAAGGATGTAACTCTTCCGTTGTCGTCAGTATCAAAGATGAGCACCGATGGAGAAACCACGACCCGATAGGCATCCTTACCTGTTATCTGCACAGGTGTTGACCAAGGAAGTACAGCCTTTCCGTCTTTCAAAGTGGCTTGGCTCATCCACACAGTAGATGGGATAGAGACGAGATTATCAGATAAATCGAAGCGGAATAAACCATAGTCTCCGTTGCTATTACCGCTACTATCCTTACAATAGGAGACATAAAAGAAATGCTGTCCTGCCGTAGCGACATGGTAAGAATATGAAGTTTCTATTCCGTTACCTGATATATATGCTACACCCTTCTTTCGAAGGTCGTTCGAACCAGTTATTTCTGTATCAAGTTCATGCACTTGAATGAAGTCATAGTTAGCCTCGGAATAAGCCTTAATGATAGCTTTAACGTCCAAATTATCTACATTTGTGGTAAATGAAACTTTCATTATCGCCCATCCATAACTATCAGACAACCCAGAAGGAGATTTTCGCCAGGTTTCTCCACTATCAGAAACTTCCGACCACTCCGAGGTACTATATCCGCTCGTAGTATTATCTACGCTGTAATTTCCGTAGCTGATATTGCCCACCTTGCTATAAGACCCACCTTCCCGAGGTGTACGAGACCATCCATCAGATAATTGAGACAAGTCTTCAACGGTTGGTTTTGAAGGTTGAGATGTAGCATTTTTGTATGCCATCACTACACCCTCGCCACTCTGCCCAAGAGAAAAATTAGCAGAGGCAACGATATTGCTACCAATATACATAACGACAGTAATGACAGACTTCCCTGCCCAAGCATCCTCGTAATTCAAATAGCCGAAGTAGTCATTTCCGCTATTTATCCAATCTGTCATATTATCGCTATACGCACCATCAACGTAGCATTTTACGGATGCCGAATCACCAAAAGTGCTGATTTTCCCAGACACAGTACTCTTGCTGCCTTCCTGCTTGCGGAAACTAACAGTCACGGCAGATTGGTCACTATATCCTGCGATTGTTCTCAAGCTCTTCATAAGACTCACGGAATAGCTGACAGCATCATCACCTTTCTCGCCCTTTCCTCCGACAAGAACCTTTTTCCAGTATTTTGCACCATCTAAAGGCTCTTCGGTTACATCAACCCCAGAATCAGCGACACACACCCACACGGCATTATTATGGTTCACTTGGTCGTTCTTGTGGTAGGTGTTTCCGTCCACCCAGTCGCCTCGATAGTTGATGATGTTGATAGTACTACCGTCATCCGAAATCCATTCAAAACGTGAAGAGTTGATTTTTGTTCCACCTTTAGGTGAAGTCTCAAATACCGACAGAGATACCTCTTTATCACTACCATTCACGTTTTTCGTGATAGTATGCTTGTACTCGGTGATATTGGCATAACAAGCGATACGAGGAGCATATTCGCCCGTCGTTTCGAGGATAATCACGTTCTGTCTGTCTGTCTTGTCATACTCGCCGTGTTCATTACGATGTCTGTTACCGTCAAGCACGATTGTGTCACCCTCAGCAGGAATGCCGCTCGTCTCAACAGGCGCACTATTCTTATCAGGCTCACTATTCTCATTAGTATATCCATCTAAATCTCCATGCTTGCCAATAACAATCCAGGCAAACGCCTGACCACCGTACAATTCCACCTGTACATCTCTCGTTTGCTCGTTGCCATCCCTATCAAGGTAAGTCTCCGTCATAGTGCCGTATATCTTCTCATTCTGTGTAGATATACCACCGTCAGGAATAGTACGCCAATAGCTCTTGTTGCTTACATCACTATACGCTCCACCAGCCACAATCTCGCCCATGGTTTGACAGCGCGCTTGGTCGCCCTCCTGCCAGTCGTTCATCGTAGCAGTAGTACCATTATCGGCTAAGAGATAGCATTTCCAGCCAACACATTCCACATCATCCTCAGCTGTTTCGACCCAAGATGTCACACCATTAGATACCGATTTTTTGACAGGTACAACCTTAATAAGCTTACTTCCTGCGCCAGACAGATAGATATTACCTCCCGAATAAGACAGCTTGCGCACCTCTAATTCGTGGAATATCGCCTTACCCCAAATGGTAAGATTGGTAATAAACGCATGATACTTGCCGTTCTTTTCCTTCTCGACAGAGAAACCTTGTTCTGCCGCATTGTCGTAATAAAGGGACCTGATAGCACTAAACACCGCCTCGCCCAGCTCCGTAATCTTAGCGCTGTTGCCGAACGTCGCTCCCATCGCCAAATCTGCAAGACCCTGAGCAATAAGACCTTTAGCAAAGGTTATTAAGCCCTCTGCGGTGTCATCGGTAAGCTTGGAAAGGTATTTCTTATCGACAGCCCTTGCGGAATAAACATTATATTCCGTAGGAGACGTTTTGTCATAGCTTTTAATGATATATATGGAGCTTCCACCAGAGCCTCCCCCGTTATTCAGATAACTTTGACCATTGTAAACGAGTTCTTCTATTTTCGATTCCATTGCATTAAGTCGTGAATATGATGGTTTTTCTCCAACATAATACTTTGCTCCATCATAAGGAATATCTAGACAAAACTCGTAACCGATAATTCTTGAAGACCTATAACTGTCACCATAGCCTTTATTGTAAAGATTTACTCTGTCACCTACTCCATGCAAATTACCCCTACCCTGATTATAGGAATAGTTAGCCTCGGCGGTACATGTATGTGTCGTAGGGTCTATCATAGACTTCTTCAAATTCTTTATAGCATCCGTCAGCAACCCATTGGAAGCGGAAGAAACCAAAGTATCGCCCAATTTGGTAGAATCCCAATTATAGAGTACAAAAGTATCTCCATCTTTTGGATGCAAAGTTATATCCGGCAAGAAACGACCATAATCCTCATTTGCCACAATCTCAAATACCTGCGACTTAGGATTTATCTGTTCCTTTCCATCTTTCAATATCGGATTGCCATCTTTGTCTTTAAGTATTTCTTCAACTCCGTCTGGATTAAACTCACATTCGAAGTCCATACCATTAAGAGAGCCACTTTGGAATACTATATGTAAGCTCTTACCACTAAGAATGTATGACTTTCTAAAAGCCATATCACCAGTCTTCTCGCCATCTTCTCCTATAATTGTAAGTGAACCCACACGATAGAATGTCCTTTTGATAAGGTCGCCTTCTTCAGGCGTACTTTCATCCTCTACATCTTTTTCGTATGATGCCACATTAGACGTTTTGATAAGATTTCTTGGATAAATATCATCATTTGTAGTTACTCCCTCAACATACTGGTCTTCACGGAGTCCACTAACTTGTATATATCCATTTTTCAGTTCAAAGCCATTCTCTGCTAGCAATTGCTTGTTCTTGTCAGAGCATTCTGCTGAATTAGGTAGCATAAGACGTTTTTCAACGACACCATCCTTTGTTATATCAGCATCGGCATCATTCTTATATCCACTAGGCAAATTTCTTGCAGCTCCGAAAGCATATACCCTATTTGCATAAGTTGACTGGTTCTGCGAACTTGACATTGAAACAATATTGCCGTCAAGTTTGAAATCCACAATTGCATTCGTGTTCTCGCAGGTGCCAAAATGGAGTATGTTGCCTTCAAACCACCATTCACAATTAAACGTCTGAGCTATATTTGCAATAGCATCCAATATACTTGCGTTAGAGTAAGTTATAAGCTTGGATGCACTCGCATCCACACTCGCATCTATAACATAAGTATAATCCGTTCCTTCTCCTTCAAATTTAGGGTCATAAAGGTAAGATTTATCCAACTCCGCATAATAAGATAGATTTTTCATTATCACCTCTACATGAGTACTAATTTTCGAAGTCAAAGAAAATGTTGCCTCTTGTGAACCTGTATTCGGACGATACTTCAGAATCTTATTCTTTAACTTACGATAATAGGCATCGAATTGCAGTTCATAGGAATATCCAATAGTATCATTATCCTTGACCTTAGTTAAATCTATCAGTTCAAATCGTCCGTATGGTGTATCTATAAAATCACCAAGCAAGAAATATATCGGCTTAGAAAGCTTAAAGGAAAGCTTGCAATAGTGAGACTGCATCAGTTCATAATGAACCAATGCATCTTGTGTAACAGGAACGGTACATCTTACTTGCACATTCCCACTATTATCGTAGTACTTTATGTCGATTTCTTTGAAAGTTTCCATAATTATTTTATATTTTCAAATTCTTTTAAAGTGAATTTTTCTCTATCCGAATCCGTCAGCTCTCCTCTGTTAGTCGGATTGTACTCTACAAACTTCAAGCTCTTCTTGCCTATACTTCCTCCTTTTCCTCTTGAATATGTAGTAGATTTCCTTGCACAATACAACCGATAAATATCATCTTTTGATTTTGGAACTTGTATCGTAACAAAACCATTATCCATAAGCGCATCAAAGGCTTTTATCCTTTTATTATAGTCGCTATGGTCTCTGCCGACAATAACAAACTCCAAGGTAATGCTTCTTTCTGCCTTTTTTGGACGGATAGGAACAACTCTAGTTCCATGTTCTGTCCTTACTTCGTTGGTTATATAACTTTTATCGTCTGCGTCAGCTTCCAACGCATCCAAAAAGCCATACCCCATCTTGACCCGATAGGTAGTCCAAGCATCTTTTTCGTTTATGATAAGTTCGTTCGTGTTCATGCCAACAAAGTTAAAAACAAAATGAGGAATAATATTATGTTTTTATCACGATACTTTCACTTAAAATTTAAGTGCAAAAAGGGCGCAAATCCAAATAGAAAATGCGCCCCAAAAAACAATAAGCATTTGATATTATGAAGTTGTATTTCCGTTTCCCCTTACTTTTGCGGCTAACGCTACCTTGTCTTCTGCATCCTTGCGTATCTTTTCAATTTCTTCTGCCGGAGCATCCGTAAGTGCCAACATCTGGACAGCAGTCTCTAGAGACAGAACACCTTGATTGTATAGTTCCGCAATAACTTTCCACTTATCTTTTTTATCATCCTCAAAAGGCTCTGCAAAATCGAATTCAACCTCCAATTTATCCAATTTGCTTCTCTTCTCAGGATATAGTTCCTTCATAACGGCAATAATCACATGCGACAACCTACCAACAAGCTCTTCATAGATTTCCATTCGGTTCGCTCTCTTGATATAACCCAATACCAACGCTCGCTTTATACCTACACTGGTAAGCGTGCTCATGGCTTTCATTAATTCCGGTGACATATCCGGTGTAAATGTATCAAACAATATAGATTGAGCCAAGTCCTCTTTCTCTGCCTTGCGGATTTCTGAGTTCTGAGGAGGATTGATATATTCAAACCTAGAATTCTTTCCTGTCAATTGTATCAGCTTGCCTGGCTTGTTCCGCTTAGGGATTGATTGTATCACGTCAGCAGTTGCCGCAGCTATAGGGTCGGCAAAATAGTTATTCGCATCTCCTATCTTAGAGTCCAGCATCTCTTCACGTTCCATTCTTGGCTCTGCACCATCCCATGCTTTAGGTTGTCGAAAGTAGATGCCGTTAATCTTTCCGGTTGGATTAGGATACTTGTACACTTTCCATCCAAAGCCACCACGCTCACAATGATAATTGAAGACTGATGTTAATATATCCCAACATTCGACAGTCCTTGACTCTCTTTTTAGAGAATAACCTATTGCAAAAGCAAGCATGTTTCCGTACTGGTCGAACAACTCTCTCATCTTATGTCCCTTTGAGCGAGCTGCAACATACACATCAACATGCATTTTTCCGTTTTTTTGCGAGAAATTAAAAACAAAACCGCTTTCGGTTTCTGCTCCGGCAAGTCGTTTGCATTGACGTAGCTTGGTATTGAAGTATATATTCTTCAAGTATTTCTTATACAATTCAAAGGCATCATCGTCACCTTCTACTTTCTTCCACATAATGGGATTACCCAACAAGAAAAACAATTCAACCTCGTTAATGTATCTCTGTCTTGTTCTTGCCAACTTCTCCGTCCTGTATGGCTTTTCTCCCTTTACCCATTTATCCTCACGGCTCATCACCTTGTGAGTTTGCGGATTATATTCCGAAATGGCATTATCCACATCGAAATCATGTTGTTCCATCATGTTTACGACAGAATCAACATCATTATCTTCCAAACGCTCGAAGATACTTCTCTCCACACCCAATGCATTGAGCGTGAGGTTTCGAAAATATGTCTTTATCTGAATAATTGAATCTACAAACATCCTTATAACTTTTTGAAGCAAAGGTAATAATAAACAGGGTTTCTACCTACCATATAGGACAAACGCCTTTCACTTAGTTTTTAAGTGAATAAAAAAGACTATTTGTTAAAGAATCCATCTTTATTTAGCAAATAATCTTTTTTATTTACATAATACTTTTATCTACCCATATAGGATACTCACACTAACTATCTAATAATTAAACACTTGTATTTTTATTACAAAAGTAATTATATTTGTCCTTTAATACACTCCTAAGTCTGATTTTGACGCTTTTCTTGGCTTCATCACTTTACCGAGCAATACGGCAAGAATATAATACCTAGCAGCATCTATCAAATGGTTATCATGGTCTTCAGGAACATTGATATAATTACCATCCTTGTCCTTAGACCACACATATTTGCGGAACTCGCTCTGTAAATGGACTGATTGCCTAGTAGTGAAGATTTCGAATGTCTGCATCTTATCAATGCCAGCCAATATCGAACCAGCACCCTTTTGTGCTCCATATATGACTATTCCACCAAGAGCTACCTCATCTATAAGTCTAGGGTCAGCACTATCCGCATACACAAACAAACCTTCTTCCGCATAAGGGCGCAAGAATTTTATAATATCACTGGACAACATTTCCGTTCTATAGCAAAGTTCCTCTATATACAAACGATTGTCAACGATGCCGCACTTTACAATAGCCGTATAATCTTTTGAATATCCCCAATCAACTCCGATAGCTACTTTCCTTGCGTTGCTAGGGAACTTATCAACGATGCCTACATGCTTGAATATTGCACCCTCTGATACGTCAGACCATCTACCTATCATTATATGAGCATATTTCTCCGGCTCATTCTCCTTCATCTCTAATACCTCGTTAAGGAACTCCGGTGAAAGATGCTTTATATTATCAAGATAGGTCGTATGAATATGAAGTACTCTAGGGTCTGTACTGATCTGGACGGGAACGCCATCAAAATACACCTCTTTATGCGTTTTTTCGATGAAACGCTTATATACCCAATGATTTGAATCACAAGGGTTCATAATGATTATTACTCGGTTGTGCAAGCCTTTCTGACGGATTGAAAGCATGATACGCTCAAAATCCTCCTCACTCGTCCATTCCTCAGCCTCATCAACGACAAACGTAGTCACACCATGAATAGACTTTAACTTAGCAGTCTGATTACCACTAGAAGTATTGATACCACGGAACATGATTTCAGCTCCCGTCATTTTGTTGACTATATCCGTCTTCGTGTTCTTGAAGTAATCCTGTGTGCCATCAATCTCTATCTTCTCTTTAACCTCTGGAATTACAGAAATAGCAGCACTCACCATCGTATAACGTGTATAAAGAATCTTATGTGCTATCTTTCTTTCTGCATTGTATTCGAAGGTTAGTCTTTCGATAAACTGAGAGGCAGAGAAGCTTTTTCCTGACGCACGGCTTCCTGTAATAAGGTAAATGAAATGCGTCTTGTCATTATACAAGGGATAATAAACGGAATGTGTTTTTGTCATTATTCACCCTCCTCTTGCTCTTCTGCTTCCTGCTCAATCTCTCTTTCTATCCACTTGTTGACGGATATACCTTTCTTAGGGTCAAAAGGAATGCCCTTTTCCTCTTCATCCTTCTTACCTCTTTGTATCTCTCTCCAAGTCATATCATAATGGAATAGCCAAGTTGAAAGAGCTTGTACGTTAGGTGGAGTCTCCTGCTCGGTTTCTCTAGTTTCCACTACTATATCATCCGTCATAACTCCATCTACAACCATGTGTCTTTTGGTGGTTGTCTTGCCTTTTACCTTGACACCTCCAAGGGCGCATTTTAGGAATCTGCCACGCACGATTGCATTGATAACCTCTCTGCCACGCACGAGGGATTGAGTTATCCTTTCGCCTCTTTCCGCATTTTCGTCTTCATTCCAATTCTCGTATTTTCCGTTTTTCATTCGGTTGAAGACCTGTGGATTTAGGTCAACCCCAAACTTCAAACCAAGGGCGTAGGCAATTTCAGAATCCTTCTGACCTTGCTTTGCAAGCTGTTCTATCTCATCGTAGAAAGCATCGCCATTGTAATCAAATTTCGGTTTTGCCATTTTCTTATATTTATTATTGTTTCGCTATATATTGGGCAGATGGGATTTATACCTTGCCTCTAATCTTGTTATACATATAGAAAGGAACGGCTAGTAAGAACATCGGTATTGCCAATACCATAGTTATAGCCAAGTTCGCAATCTTCTTTATTCTTTTCTTGTTCTCCTTCATAATCTTTCTTTGTTTATGAGTTGACTAATTGCTCCACCTTGCTTACCAGAGGGATAAAAAAGCACAATGCCCATGCATAGAATGCCTTCTTCCTCCTTTTTCCAAGAAACAGAAAAACAATCATAAAAGGTATAATCATAAGCATTGTTATTGCCGCTATTATGTACCCTAGTAATATTCTTATAATCTTTTTCATTGCTTTCTCGTTTATATTCGTTTTGCTACTTTCATAAGCATCTCTCCCTTTATTACCTTATCGGTTTCGATAAAGCCAAAGGTGCTCATAAAACGCTCCTTGTTATCTATATTATCAAAGGAAAGCATGACGTAAGACTCGGCTTCTAAAGCTTTTTCCGCTGCCTTGGTATTTACCTCTTTCTTCACCTGTTGCATACGCTCTTTATTCGCTTGATATTGAGCCTCCTGCTGCTGATTGGCTATAATTTGATTTTGCTCTATCTGTCGCCTCTGTTCTTCTTGCACTTCCTTTGGCGCTGGTACTTTTCTGTTTTCGCTTTCTTGGGCAAATGGGTCTAATAATGAATTAAGCTCTTTACCTAACTCATCTTCGCCTTCTGTCTTTACCATTGCATCATAGCCGAACAGGGAAAGGTCTTCTTCCGTTAATCCGGCATCCATATAGTTTATGTCCGGCAGTAATTCACGGACTTTCATGTCATCCCATTCTCCATGAGCATTCTCGGAATTAAGCATGAGATTCAGCTCAACTTCGGTCTTGTAATCTACATCTATAGCCTCAGCCAAAAGAGTATAATCCTTTTCGGGATAACCCATAATCTCATCCATGATGGTTACTTTTTGGTTGCCGCCTACGATGGTCATTGTCTGCTTATTGACGGTTATACCACCAACAACGCCATATTTTCTTATGGAACGTTTCAATGTAGCTTTCTGCTGCGGTGAAATCTTCCTTGGATTATATGGTGCTATCTGCACTTCGGAGCGTTTGAACTCTTCTTGCTTGCCTGTGAAATAATCTCTTGGTTTCGTCATCTTATCAACCCATTGTTTCTTGCAAAGGTATGAATAATAATTGTTTAAAAGAAATGTTTGTCTGTGCGTCTTTTCACTTTGTCTTTTTAGTGAAATAACATATCGCATCAATATATTAATTGGCTTGTATTTTGGTTACCTTTGCACAAAAAAGATATGGGAGACGTTGGTAATAATGGGACATTTGCTAGGCTGAGAGCACAAGCTACCTCTATGCGGAGAAAAGCCGAGTCGGTTGGTGATAAGCTACAAGCTATAGCGGAAGGTATAGCTAAGAAGTATGGAGCAAGGGTCACTCCTATCAATTACAAGAGTGTTGACTCTATAGTACGCAAGGCTAAGGGCGAGGCTAATGGTATTAAAGACATTAAGGACTCGTACAGAACAACCATAATCGCAGATAAAGGGTCAATTCCGAAAATAATAAAAGACCTAAAAGGCAAATACAAAGGTTTTGAGTTCGTTAGACTCAAGGAACAGAAACTGGATACTGGCTATTCAGGAAACATCATCAATATCCGGAACAAGAAGACTGGACTTATTGGTGAGATACAGGTTAACACCGCCAAGATGATTTACGCAAAGGAGAATTACTCGATAGCCTACAAGCTGTTGGGTGGTAAGGCTATGCGAGAAATCTATAAAGAGACTAAGAAACCATCCGGTTGGGGACATGCATTATATGAGCAAAGTAGAACCGCCAAGAGTAATGGAGGTAAGAAGCAAAGGTCTGTATCTATGCAACAAGCTTACTATGCAACATTTCAATAATTAATATATTTAAATTTCAAG
>ERZ1026894.429-NODE-429-length-31177-cov-4.104556_pt1 | contig 31177 bp, 36 predicted proteins | sample MGYA00380177_ERZ1026894 | MGnify/ENA primary metagenome ERZ1026894 (study PRJEB33269, sample SAMEA4719813) | human gut metagenome | biome: human-associated habitat; feature: organic feature; material: feces | place: Cameroon | collected 2013-10 ... | reverse complement strand
GATATAATGTATATATATCCTTTAATGCTTGACTCTTCCCAGAGTTATTTGGGCCTACAAAAACAATAATATCGTTTGCATTGATGGAAATTTGTGTGCCATCTCCGCATGTAATTTCAGAAATATAAAATTCAGGTCGTTTGGCAGTGTTATTACTCATTGTTTGCATCTCCGCAATTTAATTTTTTTCGTCCAGTTCCGGCAATTGGGCAATGTCTGATTTTACAACAATTTTCTTTTAAGCTCTCGGCAAAAACTTCCAGCTCAGGAAACAAACGATTTTTTGTGACTCCAAGTGCTTGCAGTTGTGTTTGTATTTTATCCTTGTCGTGAACCAAACATTCTCTTTGGGCAATAGTTCCATAATCTCCCATGATATCAAGAATTGCATTATCGACGGATATTTCATGTGACAGTCGTTGAAGTTGCGGTGCGATATCAGGAACAGGTTCCTTTTTATTATTCATAAAATTTTGCATCCGTCTTTGTTGTTCGTCATACATGATTTGCAACATGCAAGTTAAATCTGCAGTTCTCTTATCCGAAAAATAATCGAAGGTTATCTTCATAAATTCATTAATGCAATCTTCGTCATTCGACAGACGGCCATGAAATTGCTTCCATTGGTTTTCGTAAAAATCCGGATAATGCTTAAATAATTTTTCTTCGAACGAAAAATCGCCATTCATAAAATCTGGCTTCAAAGCACGACAACGAATTGCCATGAATGCTCTATAAATCGTAATCAAATCCTTTGCTGAAATAATGGTTGGACATAAATCTTTGGTAAAAATTGATCCAAATATTAAAAAGCTGCCATTCTGACGAACAATTCTTTCGTTAGTTTTATTTGGTTTTACGCAAAGTACTTTTTGAGTATCTATAAGTTCTAATGTGCCAGGACTTAATTTTTCGTTACGTTTTTTACGATCTTTTGCAGATAAAATATCTTTTATGGTTTTATCTTTTTGATGTGCAAGATTGGCAATAGTTTGAACGATTGGAGAATCAGCATAAAGAATTTGATGCTGTCCGACAAAATATGCAATAACTTTCCCACTTTTGCTGTTCTTGCTATTATTCCGAGAGGCAAAATATAAAGCTACCAATGGATCTTTGGTAATATCTAAAAGCCTTGTGGGAAAACCATAGTGTTGCATTTTTACCAAAATGTCAAAAATATTTTTTTCATTTTGAAATTCTTGCGGATAATTTGCCAAGCACTCGTTAAAAAAATATTCTTCATTTATCAGGAATGCTTCATTTCTAAAAATCGACGGAATATTTTCATAATTTGCATCACTTATTCCGCGGAAGAACAACTCAAAATGTTCATTGTGCATTGGTGATGTATTTATATAATTAAGCGTCTTGTTCGCTTTAGCTACCCAACGTAAAAATCCTTCCAAAGAACTGATATTACTACAAGACGCACGAGGCGATTTTTTGTCCGTAAATTTAGAAATCATCACTCCACCTCGCTTTCTTCCTGGGGCTGGTCGTCATCTTCGGCGGGATCGTCGTCGGTTTCGGAGATGAGATCGGCGGGATCAAAATCTTCTACTTGAATATTGCGGACATCAACTTGTCCGGTTACAACAGATGCAATCAGGCTGTTTTTGTATTCTTGCAACTGCGCAGAATATTTCGCAGCCAATTCTTTGGCTTCTTTGAGTTGCAGAAAAAGTTTTTCTATCTTCTTTTGTTCTTCAAGTGGAGGGATAGGAATAGCTTCGCTTAATAAGCGCATAATATTCAGAGGACGATTTCTGCCAGCGGCTCCATGAGAATGGATATTAAGCAACATATCTCCATATTTTGTCTGAAAAAATGCCCAAAGATATTCAAGTTTTAATAATTCACGGTTTATCGCTCTCGCCAATGGATAACGGTGAGACGCAATACAACCGCGCTCTGTTTCCTGGAGAATTGCGACAGCTCCTTCCCAAGCGAACTGCCCACTAAAAATCATATCGCCAGGGGAAACGTTAAAGAATTCAGAGTCTCCAAGATCTTTTCCTAAAAGCTGCTGCTTATGGAAAATGCCTCGTCCCCGGTTTAATACGCCAATAGGAGTATACAAAGTTTCATCTTTGCGTATAATTTGATCCCCGACAAGTTTTATTACATTTTTCAGACGATAACGCGGCAATTTTGCATTATTGATGTGCTCGTTTGCAAGCAGAAGAATTTCTTCAAAAATCAAATCGCATATTTTCTTTTTGGCGCGGATCAGTTTGTTGATCTTCACCGTCATTGAATCCAGATAACGAACAATCTGCTCCTGCTCGTTGATAGGAGCAAATAACATTGGTGCAGCTAAAAACGCATCGTCAGAAAGTTGGTAACGCGATTTCCATAATCCTTTTGAACGAACTCGCAATTCCCAATGAAAGTTCTTTCCTCTTACAAAATAATCATAAAAACGAGGCAGGCATTGAGTTTTATCTTTTAAGCGAAATACACTATATGCAGTACTGATAATTCCATGATATGGTGAAAAACCTAACCCATAAGACCATGCCCAAAGACTATTTATCGCAAGGTCATCGGGCCAGCACAATCTATATCCTTCATAAGATGCCGCTTGAAACATCGTAACATTTGCATGTTCTCGTTTTACTACGCCGTAACGCTCTGAGACTGAAAGTAATTGCTCTTCACCTTTTTCGCTTCTGATGTCAATCGGGGAGAAAATTTGCTTGGCTCTCACAATTTCCCAATGCGCCGGGATCTGCGGAAGCCAGGGCAAATTTGTCGCTTTGTATTCCGGATAAGGAGTCATTGTTGGTCAGCTCCTTTTTTACGTTTTGCAACCATTTTTTCCATATTTTCCAATTCTGCAAGATCATCCCTATCTGCCTGCGCCGCATCTTCAGCTTTTCTGCGGGCATCAAAAGCCAAATAACGCTCTCCAACAATTTGCTCCATTGCTTTTTGAGAAATGCTTCCAGCACCTTGCAAAACTTCATAATCGTTGAACATCAAAAGTTGATTCACATTGTTGCGCCAGTAATCTATTGTCAGATCATTGCGATTTTTAACACGCAACTCAGCTGATTCCAGGAAAATGACAACCAAACGGTTGAGAGAATCTATTTCGTCTGCAGTCAAATAATTTTTGGAAATAAAAATATCTCCTTTGCGAACAATCGATCCTTTCCAACTGGTAACTCCGAAATTGGCCGAGGATGCATCGGCACGCTCAAAAACAATTTCAGCAGCAGTTTTGCCGGTGATCGCATAAATAAGTTTATTCTGGGTTTCCGCAAAAAACATTTGCGTTGCCTTATCGTCTTTATTATAATCGCTGCTCAATGCAAAAAGATCACGCACTTTCTGATAAAAGCGCTTTTCCGAAGCCCGAATGTCCCGTATGCGTTCCAGCAATTCATCAAAATAGTCAGGACGCCCATCGGGATTTTTCAGACGTTCATCATCCATGACAAATCCCTTGCGCATATATTCCGCTAAATTGCGGTTTGCCCACTGCCGGAATTGTGTCCCCCGTGGGCTGCGCACCCGGAAACCAACAGCAATAATCATTTCAAGAGAGTAGAAGGCAACTGAATAATTTTTACCGTCAGCGGCAGTTGTCAAGTATTTCTTGACAACTGAATTTTCTTGCAATTCGTTGTCTTTCAAAATGTTATTTATATGAAGGCTGATATTTTGCTTTGAGGTGTCAAAAAGTTCTGCCATCTGATTTTGATTGAGCCAGACCGTTCCATCTTTGGCAAGTAAAGAGATATTGCTTCTGCCATCGACAGTCGAGTAGATGATAATATTGTTCTGCGGAATATCATTCATCTGGCACCTCCCAGAATTTCATCCAGCAATCCCGCAGTTTCAGATTCCAGTTGTCTCAGATCAGCGGTAATTTCATCCAGAGAACGCAATTCGACCGGCTTATAGAAGTATTTGGTAAAGGAAAGTTCGTAACCGATCTGTGTTTTGCTATGGTCGATCCAGGCATCCGGTACAAATGGCTTTACTTCGGTATTAAAAAACGCTTCAATACCACCGGGATAAAGCAATGGAACCCGTTCATAGTCACGTAAATTACTGTCAGCTTCGCCGGAAACCGCTTTTGCATTTTCATCAACTTCGGTAATCAGCGGGCGCACCTTTTTAAGCAAAGTGGCTTTCAGCTTGGTTGCTTTGGCAAAGGCGTCCCAATCATCCATTGGAATGTTGGCAGGCAGCTCCGCAAGAGCTTTTTCCCATGCTTCCTGATCTTTGGCATTAAAAGTGCCTGCCGGAATTTCCTTAGAAAGATCAATTTTCAACCGCAGCGGCCGGTCAACGGTAATCAGCATATAACCGAATTCCGCATTGTCAAAGATTTTGCTTTCTTCAGTTTCTGCAAAGTCCAGATAAAGGTCAACAATTCTTTTTCTGATCTCAGGTGTAAATTCACAATTCTTTTTGCCCAGATTTTTTCGCAAAGGTGATTTCATAGCAGTTGCGTCAATCAACTGAACTTTGCCTTTCCGATGCGGAGCTTTGCGGTTGCTGACGATCCAGATAAATGTGCCGATACCAGTGTTATAGAACATATTTTCCGGCAGAGCAATGATCGCTTCCAGATAGTCGTTTTCAATAACAAATCGGCGGGCATTGCTTTCGCCGGAACCGGCATCACCCGTAAAGAGCGAAGAACCATTATGAACTTCTGCAATTCTGCTGCCCAACGCAGTCGAATGTTTCATTTTAGCAATATTATTCAGCAAAAACAACATCTGCCCATCGCTGGACCGGGGCAGCATTTTATATTCCGGATCATCCGCAAACTGGGTTACAAAGCGGGTGTCCTGAATTCCTTTTTTGCCGCCCAATTTGTCCTGATCTACTTTCCATGATTTACCGTAAGGTGGATTGGAAAGCATAAAGTCAAACTGGCGTGCCGGGAAAGCATCTGCAGAGAGCGTTGAACCAAAGCCCATGTGTTCAGCCTGTTCTCCTTCGCCAGAAAGCAGCATATCCGCCTTTGTGATGGCGTAGGTTTCCGGGTTGATTTCCTGCCCGAAAAGGTGAATGGAAAGCTGTTTGCCCTGTTGCGTTGCAAGTTCTTCCAAGCGTTTTTCTGCAATTGTCAGCATACCGCCTGTTCCGCAAGCTCCGTCATAACAGGTATAAGTCCCGTCTTTCAGCTGATCGGCAATCGGCATAATAATCAAATCGGCCATCAATTCAACGGCGTCGCGCGGGGTGAAGTGTTCCCCGGCCTCTTCGTTGTTTTCTTCATTAAAACGACGGATCAGTTCCTCAAAAATCAGTCCCATAGTGTGGTTGTCCAATCCGGGAAGTTTGACTGATCCATCATCATGAAGCACCGGGCGCGGGCTGAGATTGATTGTCGGTGAAACAAATTTCTCAATAACTGATCCCAGAATATCTGCATCAATCATTGTTGCGATCTGATTGCGGAATTTGAATTTATCCAGAATTTCCTGCACATTGGGGGAGAAGCCGTCAAGGTAGGCTTCAAAATCTGTTTTCAGCTGCTGTGCTTTGGCCTTTGATTTAAGATCTTTCAAACAAAATGGAGAACTGTTGCAGAAAGGTTCCCCGGCAATCTGACAAAGAGATGCCGTCTGATTCGTGATTCCGGCTTCATCCAGCTTTTTCTTCATCTCCAGAACGGCAGGTTTCGTTTCTTCAAGGACCGCATCCAAACGGCGAATAACCGTCATCGGCAGAATGACATCTCGGTATTTCCCGCGCACATAGACATCGCGCAGGCAGTCATCAGCAATTCCCCAGATAAAACTGACAATAGAGTTAAAAGAAATACTATCCATCATTCAGCAGCCTTTCCGGATTTTACCCAGGCATCAACTTCTTCCTTCTTGAATTTCCAGTTGCGTCCGATTTGATGTCCTGGCATATTTTTATTTTCGATCCATTTATAAATGGTTTCCCGTCTGGCTCCTAAGTATTCAGCTATCTCTTTGAGTGAAAGCCAACGATCGTCCATGATATAACCTCTATTCCAAATTTATATGTTTTCAAGCCTACAATACAGAATATACTGCCCATTCGCAAAATTACAACCACAAAATAATTGTTTTTAGTGATTTTTAGTGACTTTTCTGTAACTTATCGTTGTCTCTGCTAATAGAAAAAGCCGATCCGAACTCAATGCCCAGACCGGCCGAAAAACAATCAGTAATTTTGCCAGATATTTCCAAAGTGCCAAATTTGCACTTTGAATGACACTTTGAACTTTTACTCCGCTACCACGTACCTTGTGACCGTCGCCAGGAGATCGTCATAATTCCCCGTTGTGGCTTCGGTAAAGAACGCGTCGATAAATGCCTGGGGATAACCGGCTTTGCGCATAGCGGCCCGGCAGCGCCCCAATATGGAAAACGCGTTCCCATCCTCCCCGACCAGGCGCATCTTGACGTTGGTGATCGGGGCCAGGAGATCGTCCTCGACTTCGGTGGTCAGCCCGCAATCCCGTAAAACGCGCAGAAAGGTCTCTGCCGCCGCGAATGGATCGTCCGGGAGCGTGTGATCGGCTTCCCCAACTCTGGACAACGTGAGCACCATGTAGGCCATTTCTGCTTGCCCGCTGGCAAACGGGTTCCGGGCCATCATCCCCTGGACGATTTCCAGCGCTGTTTCTCCGATCACGACCTCGCCGCGATTGAGGATTTTTCCTTCGGGCGTCATCTCGTTCATTCTGATTTTCATGGTGTTATGTTCCTTTCGTTGTCTTGGATTTTATTGGGCTCGCGACCCCGTTGTTCGCTTCTTTGATCTTATGCGGCCTGTTCCGCGTTCTTCCAGGCTGCGCAGCCTGGGAGCCGTTTCAGAAGGTGCTGGCGGGTGTTCTTGAACTCGTCGCCGTTCAGCCCCAGGCCGCAGACCAGGAAAACCCGCATGTCATATTTCGCGCTCCGGGTGTCGTATTCCCGGCGATTCTTGCTGGAAGTGCTTTTCGCGGTCAGGGCCTTCGCTGCGATTGCCAGGCAAAGGATAATGTTTGCTTTGATCTCGCCTGCGTGGGTGCTGCCGTTGGCGGCCCGCACCTCGATCGTGCTGGTTCTCCAGATGTTATTAAGGTTCAAATCGTGATACCTGTGGTTTTCGTAGTGGGTGGGATGCATATTCAGCTCACCGAACCAGGCTTTGTTCAGGCTTTCGTTGGTGATCTGACGGATGGCGTTCAGGCGCTCGATGAATCCGCGATCGGAGCGCTTTGCATAGTGCCCCAGCCGGTGTTCCCAGGTTCCCAGGGATTTGAGGATCAGCTCTTCCTGCTTGTAAAAAATCTTTGCGAAATTGGCGATCTGGGTGGGATTGAAGCTCTGCGCTCCGATGTGGATGTGCTGGCTGGTATCGCTGGTGGCTTTCGCTCCGGCTTTGCGCAGGGCGCGGACCACTTCCTGCAAGGTTTCCATATCTTCCCAGCGAAGGATCGGGGTTACCACTTCGCAGCCGCCGTTTTCCAGGGAACCGTCGCGGATCGCTTCCCAAACCCGGCCGTCCGGCGCGGTAACTTCCCAGGCGTCGTAGGCTCCGCCGGCGAACCGGACTCTGCCGCCGATCACGCCCTGAATCTCTTTTGCTGCGACTTCGCGTTTGATTCCGGTATATTCCAGCTCGGTTCCAAAGGTCAGGCTTTTCATGATTTCGATTGTGTTCTGCATTTTTGTATCTCCTTGATTTTGTTTATGTTATCGTTCTTTGATTTTTCTGAAACATACCATACCATACCATGGAAACACGAATTAGCGAGCCGAAACTGCAAGAATTATTAAAATTAAAGTCGTTAATTATCAATAATTTATGCAATTTTTAACTTGCTTTTCTACAGAACTGGAGCTGCCTTGGGCAATTACCGCTTTTTCAGACCGATCCCAGCGAAGTTGTAGTTTCCGCGCCGGATCTCCGCGCAGTCGGCTTCGATGGCCTGCCGGTAGTCCTTCCGCAGGGTTTCTTTGTCCTTGCAGTCCATACACAGGACATCCTCGTTGTACATGCCCTGAATCCGGTAGCCGTTCAGCGGTTTTCCGCACCGGTCGCAATTCTGAACTTCAGAAAATCTGTCTCGCATACTCATTTTCCCTTCCCAATAATTACTTGCATTTCGATCCTGTATATTATAAAGCGGGGGATCGCCCCGCCCTCGCGCTTATATCAGAAGTTGTAGTCGTAGAAATATCCGCAGGTGTCGCTCAAGGTGCCGAGCTTCTTGAAGGTGGTTTTCCGCTTCCCGCCTTTGGTCATCTCGAAAAAGTAGATGTAATCGCCTTCGATCAATGCGTCCGGGGCGTTGCGCTTGCTTTCGATCCACTCGGCTTTGCAGCCCGCCACCGGAAGCGCCAGAGCGATCACCTCGGTTCTGAATCCCCAGATGCCGTCCTTGTTGCGGGTGATCGGGAATGCCGTTGCTCCATCCTTGACCACTGGCTGAGCCGCGTCGAACTCCTGATCCAGATTCGGGCAATGGGCTGCGAAGCCGCAGGGAATCATTTTCGGTTTGATTCGTTTCTCAACTTCGATTGCCATCGCGGTTCCTTTGGCTTCGTTAATCTCGGTAACCAGGTAGCTTTCGACGTCCGTGTAGATTCGCTTGTTAATGTACTTGCTCATTTTTTGCATCTCCTTGATGTTGTTTGTTTTATATCGCTTTGTTTTTTCTGTGACATAACATACCACGGAAGTGCATTAAAGCCAGTCGAAATGCAAATAATTACGAAAATTAAAGTTGCTTATTATCAACATTTTATGTAGTTTTCGACTTGATTTTTTATTACATCCCTACTCCGTTCAGGATCATTGAAAATTTTTCATCGACAACAGGTTGATTTTTTTCTTTGCCAGCGTATATTATGTAATATACTGAATTTGATTCAGAATTTTACAACGAGGTGATTATGAAATATATAGAGCGTGCATTGAGCAAAAAACTGCTTCAGTCGATCCGCAATTACAAGTGTGTTTTGATTACCGGATCGCGTCAAGTTGGGAAGTCAACACTTTTGAAAAAATTACTTCCAGCATATAAATATATTTCTCTGGATGATCCTTTTCTGGAACAGCAGGCAAAGGAAAATGGTTCTATGTTTATGATGCTGAATCCTCCGCCTGTAATCATAGACGAAGTCCAGCACGCTCCGGAATTATTCCGTTACATAAAGATAAAGTGTGACGAAGCAGATGAAAGAGGTTTGTTCTGCCTTTCCGGTTCGCAGCAGTTCAAATTGATGAAAAATGTTTCCGAAACTCTTTCTGGACGCATTTCTATTGTCGAATTAAATGGGCTTTCATTGAGAGAAATCCAAAATGATTCTTTCTGCCAGCGCTTTTTGCCGACAATGGAGTATGTCCAAGAAAGACAAAAAACAGCAAAGTCTCCAGAAAATATCTGGGAGATCATACATCGCGGTTCCTATCCGGAACTTCAAAATCCTGACATGGATTGGGGAACTTATTACGCAGATTATATTAAAACGTATATTGAGCGTGATGTCCGTGAACTTTCCGCAGTACAGGATCTTGACAGTTTCAAAAGATTTGTTATTGCAACAGCAGCCAGAACCGGTGAAGTATTGAACTATTCCAACATTGCAAATGAAGTCGGGAAAGATGCTGTAACAATCAAAAACTGGATTTCGATTTTGGAAGCATCAGGCATAATCTATTTACTTGAACCTCATGCAAACAGTGCATTGAAACGAGCCATAAAGACACCGAAACTTTATTTCCGGGATACCGGTCTTGCCTGTTATCTGACTCGTTGGCTTTCTGCTGAAACGTTGGCTTACGGAGCAATGAGTGGTCACATATTCGAAACATTTGTTATTTCAGAGATTTTGAAATCTTTTGCCAACAATGGTTTGGATTATCGTCACTTTGTTTCATATTATCGTGGGAATGATAAAATAAAAACAAAGGTTAATGGTGAAGTCGTCATGGCGGAGGGTGAGATTGACCTTATCATAGAGGAAAACGGCGTGTGCTACCCCATAGAGATCAAACAGAACTCCAATGTTTCTGCAACGGAAACCTCGGCATTTCAGGTGTTGGATAAACTGGAAAACAAGAAACGCGGAATGGGAGCAGTCATTTGTAACTGCCCTCAACCTGGCATGTTGCGTGAAAACGTACTCCTATTGCCTGTGTGGTATATCTGATATTTGCAAATTTGGCCCGGCAAAAGGCAGAAGCACAATTACCGGGCCACAGGAGAATTACTTGCTGAGAGTTGGATTTTTCAGCGCTTCCAGGACCTTGTTTGGATCGGCTCCGGACTCGATCAAATCGACAGCAGCGCCATTGATCTGACGTCCAATCTTCACCTTCAAGGTTCCATCGGTGTTTACGCCGGTCTGCTTTTCGGTTCCAGCAGTTCCGTCCGCAACCGCCTGGCCGGTCAATTCCAATTCAACATTGTCCCTGGTGACCGCACTGAGAATTTTTCCGTAGCGAAGGTTCATGGCGAGCATGCAGTTCTCCGGATTGATCCCCACATCAAAGCCAACACCATCGCCATATTGGATCGCGTTATGGCCACAGCCGGTGAGGATCACGACGACCGCAAAAGCCGCCACGATAAGAGTGATATTACGCATTTTCTTTCTTCTCCATTCCGCGTTTCTTTTCACAAACGGCACATTCGCATGGACTGGTCCATGCCTTCCAGCCGAACTTCTGACAGATATTCCCGAAGCGCCGGGCCTGGTTCATCACGATGTAACGCCGGGGATCATACCAGGCGTACTCCGCTTTCGCTGCGATATAACCATTCTGTTTGAACCGGGCATTGGATTCGTCAAATTTCTCCTGACTCTGGTCGCTTTCATGCCATTCGACGTCGTGAATCAGAGCAACAACGGCCAGGGTTGGATGCAAGGCGGAAATCGCGTCGCGGAGCCAACTCGGAAACGCGTCCGGTCCGATCCCGTTATAAATGGAACAGAGTTCCTGCATGTTGTATTTTCGGAGGATCTGACAGTTCTCGAGCTGCAGCGACTCCGCCAGATTGCGCAGCTGCTTCAGTTCCTTCAAGCGGTTCATCAATTTCCTCCTTCATCTTGCCCAATGATCTGCCATTCCAACGGAGCAGAATAAACCCCGTCTTCTTTGAGAACAAGCTGATTGTCCGCCTCTGCTGAGACATTGACCTCCGCAGAGATTTTGTAACCATCGACCGTTACAGCAACTCCTTTTGCGGCGGTATTGTCGGCCGTATAAGTGTCAACGAGGTCGGTCAGGCGGACAAAAAGCTGATCCCCGGCGTTCAGTGTAAAAAGAATACCGAGGTCGCCAGCGGTCATACCAGTATAGATGCCGGTTCCCGCTTCTTCCGCAGTAACTTCATGTCTGACAGCAGCCGACACAAAGTTGTCGACCATGTTGCCGCCCAGCGCGATATAGCTGGTTCCTGCCCAGATTTTTGCTTCACCGGCAGCGCTGACATAAATCACGCCGCTTTCCCCCGTTGCCGGGAAATCGGAGACCTGCTTTACAGGGAAGCTGAACCGCGTTGAACCCTTGTAGATTTCCCCCGTATCAGTGAGGAAATAAAGTGCATTTTCATCCTTGATGGAGTGAGCATTGAAAAGTTGTCTCGTTGTTGCGTAAAAAAGAACTTTTGCCATAATTTTTTCTCCTTGTCATGGCGTTAATAATTCAGAGAGGAAGCCACTCAGCTTCCACTCCTGACGAACTTCCGTTTTGATTTTGAGTTGAATAATTGAGGAGCACCTGGACTATCTCTGATTTGGCAGCCGCATACTGAACGGCAATCCCGATCAAAACACCGTTTTTGTTTGCCGCGCCCAGCGAAGAGTCCCAATAGACGCTCGATCCGGCAGAGAATGTCATTCCGGCCGGTTTGAGAACATCGAAGATCCCGGCAAGCGCCAGAGTCCCGCGAGTTCCTGCTTTGACTGGAATTTTGGTAACGCCAATAAGATTACCCAGCCGGACGATTTCTCCTGCTTCGAGATCGACGCTCGGTATAAAATCCACAGCGTCCCCTCTTTGAACATACCTTGCTTTCATTTTTCACTCCAATGCGCATTCCCGCAGAAGCACATCTATGTTTGAGATGCTCGGCTGGAGCTGGGCATATATGGCGTAAAAGTTGGGGTCGTCGATCCGGAAATCCTGTGCCAGATAAAAAAAGTCTTTCTGGGTATCAGTCAATTTCGCTTTGATACTTTCCCACATTCCCAATTCCATGAGTTTTTGTACGACCTTGTATTTACTGAAGGTCAGATCTTCCAGCGGTACTTCTTCCGGCGTTATATCCGGGAGAACATCCACCCGTTCATAGCCTTTGGCCGTCATTGCTGCGACACCGAGGCTCGGTCCTTGCCAAACTGTGTAAACGGTCCGGCTTTCATTCCATTTGATGTAAGGCATTATTCCTCCGATAAATATTTGATTTCTTCTGGTGACAAAACAGAACTAAAGCAGGCTGCCCAGGCCACTTTTGTGTATAAAAAGGTTTGTTCTGCCATTGCATAAGAGTGCCCCAGCCAGCAGGCCTTGTCATCATCCCGCATGGAAAACATGTTCCGATCTTCGGTCCACGAGCTCCGTTGCGTTGAGGCGACCTTTTCGCCGTTCAGGAAAAGCTGGTGCGTTTTTGTTTCGTTGTCCACTGTGGCCGCGACGGTAAGCCAGCGCCCAGACATTTCTGCTCTGTCATATTTTTTGCTCAATGCGCCAGCGCTGCGTGTGGCTGAATTTCCGGACGCAAACTCGTCTGCCCCCTGGAAGCAGGCCCACGACTTGATTCCGTAAAAACGACGCTGCCCGTCGATTTCTATGGAGCAAGTGAGGTTTGCATGATCCAGGTAGGACGTTCCTCCGGAAAAAAAGAACCCGACCCGGTAACAATACGGATATTCGTCCACAGAAGTTAAGTCCGTCACAAATACCCGAAATATCACCGTGTGATGGGGCGTTTGCCCACTCAGATTTGCATTGGCATAAAACCGGGCGCCATACCTTCCGCTGATAAAATCAAAGGCATCTCCTGTTGCGAGACTGTTATAATTGAGCGTGGCGAGACCGTCGTCAATGTCCTTGTTCCCGGTATTGCTGCTGCCGGGGATCGGAAAAACCTTGTCGTTCATTGGGCTTAAAACAGAAAAGCCTTTGTCCGGCAGAATCGCAAAGAAACAGTCTCTGGCCCGGATTCTCGCCCGTATGCGATCTGAAACCGGCATTACCTGCACCTCCAATCCACTACCAGCGCAGTGATCGCGTCGGTTCCGTCGTTGAGAGTATCGGCTTCACTGGCAGTATCCCGCCCGATAGAAACGATTCCATGGGGAGATTCTTCCGGATTTATCGTGACCTTTGCGACGCTCCCCGAAACCGGAACAGTGAACGTTTCAGATCCTATTGTCAGCACGATATTGCCAGTAATCTCCGGCGTTGCTGAAACAAGCCACAGATCAAACTGCGTGATTCCCTCTGCAAAGTAACCGGACAAATCCATTGTGTTGTTCGCATCCAGATAAGCCACTGTCCCATAAACGTCATGCGCAAATACGCGTTGAACCAGAAATTTGTCGGCTTTGTTTTCATGGATGAATTTATTTGTGCCGAGAATCACGACCTTGCTGTCGGTCAAAAAATAAATGGTGTCCGCACCCTTACTTTCCAGGGAAGCATATTGAGCCGCAGTCAACTTGCAGAAATTAACCTTGCTCATCATTCCCTCCCGGGACGTTTGTTTCGGTTTCGGAATAAGAGAAAATCGCGCCTTCGACGTCAACTGCGTCTTCAAAGATCACGCCGGTTTCATTCTGCAGGATCTGTTTTCCTGCGTCGCTGAACGTCCGGTAAAGTTTGGTCCCGTCCGCCAGCTCAAAACAAAATTCTTTTTTGATCGCCATTTATTCCTCCATTTCTTTCATATAGTTTGCGTAGTTGCTCCAGTTGGAAGCGGTTTTGTATGCGGTCAGAACAGTTCGGTCGGTGCTTTTCGGGACCCAGATCACGCAGGAGCCGGGAATATCGTTAAAGACGTTTGAACTGGTCAAAGTCGGCGGAGCGGTCCTGCAGCAGTAATAATCCCGCATCGCTCTGCAATAACGGAACGAACCAGACCGGATCGTTGCAATATCCGCATGAAATTTTACTTCGGTCAGCCGGTAACATTCGTAGAAGGCTTCGTCGCCGATATAGGTGATGTTTTCCGGAATCTCGATGGATTCCAAACTGTAACAGCAATAGCAGAGTCCGTTTGGAATACTGGTCCAGCTGCTCGGAATATTTATGTGGCGCAGGTTTCGGCAATGTTGAAAAATATAGCCGTTTACCCGTGTCAGACTTTCGGGCAAATTGACTTTTCCCACAGCATAACAGTCCTGAAATACTCGATCTTCCAGCCATTCCAGGTCTTCCGGCAGCCGAATCTCCCGCAGTGCATAATTCGAACAGAATGCATAGCTGCGAATGGTCTTTAACGTGCTGGGGAAGTGAACATAATTGATCGAATAACAGCCCTGAAATGCGCATGGGTGAATTTCAGTCACTCCCTCAGGAATCGTTACGCCGTCGAGCGTATGACAATTATAACAGACATATTCTGGTATAATCGTGATCGAATCCGGGAACACGACCCGCGACAAACCATAGCAATATTGCATGGAGTATCTGCCAATGGTGGTCAGCGAATCCGGGAACACGATTGCCACAAGCGCCCGGCACTCATAGAAAATTTGCTCGCCCACGCTGCTCAGACACCGATCAAACGTGACGGTTCGCAGGCCATACTTATATTGGAACGCGTTGCTCGACAGCTGCCGAACCCCTGCAATTCTGGCGGCAATCAGGTAATAATTGCCATTTGATCCCTGGCAGAAATAATCCGGAATGTACCAGGAACCGCCTGCGGAGATCTTCATTTTGATCGTATAGGTTCCGTCGTCTGCATAAGTGAAGCTGACCGTCTGTTTGCCCATTGCGGAGATTTCGTCGGTACTGCCGTTTCCCCAATCAATCGTCAAGGTCCCGCTTTCTATATAAGGATAAAACGTGACCGTCAAACCGGTGGGGATCTCCATGCGGACGTCAAATTCACAGGCTCCGCTTTCAGTGGTATAAATGGCTCCGATGTCCCTGTGCCCGTGAATATCGTCAAGAGCGCAGTTCCATCCCTGAAAGATCATCCCTTGGTGTTGAGGGATTTCAGGTGGGTTAACCGCTTCGCCGTCTGCAACATACATGGTTTTCAGGATTGTTCCGTCATAATCAATGAAACGAACCCGGAAACCAAATTCCTGCGGAAGCAGGTTGTCGATCGCAGCTGCATATTCGGTGATCTTTTCATTCACCAGAGTTCCGCCTTTGGCATTGATCGCCCGTTTGATGTCAGCTTTCGCTGTTACAATCCTTGTCAATTCATCTGCAACGCTCATATTAAATTCCCTTCAAAACATCTTCCATTCCGACCAGGATTCTGCCAAGTTCCTGCAAGGCCGCTTCAACGGTTTCACCGGCAAAATACGTTCCGGTGTCAGCGAGCTGGATATTCGCAGCCGAGTCGATAATAAACTTGATCCAAAGTCCCGCAAAATCCGAAACAGCAAGACTTTCCACCGGCTTTGCGGTGGTCAGCACCGCCAGGTATTTATGATTATTGGTCCATTCGGTGGCATCGGTGATGAACCCGGTTCCGTCACCGGCTGTTGCGAAAGCCACATGGGTGTACCAGGTGTCGGCATCCTTTCCGGGCTCACCCTTCGCACCGGTCACCAGACCGTAACAGTCGCTCCAGCCGGAATCCCCAGCCGATCCGGTAGTCCAGATTCTGGAATCACCTTTCAGACGCATCCGGAAGAAGCGGTCCTGCGCAGTCTGAACTTCGTGCCAATCTTGACTGAGTTCCGACTGAGTTTCGGAAAATATCATATCAAGACCGGCTGCACACAGTGCCCGCACCTGTGCCTCCGTCAGATATTCGCTCTGAATCTCCGTTGGGTTGCCGGTGGAGCTGATTCGGTTTCGAACGGTGAAGCCTTTTACCTGAAGAACGAACACCTCGCTCCCGCCTTCATCGAATCCGACCAGCTCGCCGTTGAGGGTCGCCACGCTTTCCTGAGTTCCCAGAAGAGCGTTCAACTCCTCGGTGTTTGTGCTCCGGATCGGAATGGAGAACTCCGAAAAGGTTAATTCCACCTCATTGATCGTCTCCGTAATGCTCTGAACAGAGATTTCGCCATGATCTGCGACCAGAATATAATTGCTGGTGGAATCGAAGTCGTCGTCCATAACAAACTGCCAGGAAGGTATATTCTGGAGCTCCGCCATCGGGTATGGATCGGCGTTTTCTGCATTTGCGAACACGCGCATCTTCAGACAAACCGAAACGCCGCGCGTGAGGGTTGGAGCAGCCGCGTTTTTCGCATTTGCGTAATCGCGGACCGCGCCGAGGGTACTGTCGGCAGTGACGTAAAATGTCAAGGTTTGCATTTATTACCCCTTTTCATACTTTGATTTCTGCGGAAAGAGCTTGAACAGTCTGCTCCGCAATCCTCCGAGGAAGGCTCGGTCGTTGTATCCGCAGAGTATTCGAGAGAGCTGTGCGTCTTTCCCTGCTGCCTCCGTTTCACAGGTCCGCTTGAAGATCGCCTGGTCGAAACCGCCGGTAATCCCCAGCAGACCATAAAACAGGGTGTTGATCGTATAGCCGATACCGGGCTGATAATCGACGTCCCGCATGGCCCGAATCAGCTTCCGCGTCGGGAAACGCTGTGGAGTGTGTGATTCGTAATTATGCGTGAGGTGCAGTCCGCGAGCTTCCAAATACTCAAAAGTTCTCCGAACCCGCCTCTGCCAGATGCTCCCATTCTCCGGAAAATCAGCTTTACATCTCGCGTTGAATACTGGCGGCAAGTTCTCAAAGTCAAATTCAGAGAGCAAAACACAGTCGTCAGAACTCCATGCGAATTCAGATGTTATTTCGTCGTCGGAGATCGCAGTCAGGACTTTCCGGATAATATTTCCGTCCTTGTTATGCTTTAATAGATCATCCTGCCGGACAATTCGTACACCGGTCAGCCAGGAGGGAGGATCGGAAGCCGCCACAATGACGTTCCTGATTCCGCGCCCATACTTTTCCAGGCTTCGTAAGAATATGCGGAGTTCGTCATTTTTGCTCTTACTGCCTTCTCCCAGAGGGATTATAAGGTCAATCATTGAGATCCCCCAATCGTCTCTTAGCTTCCGGATAATCTCTGTAAAAAAGCTCGCGCGTCTCAATTCTGAGCTCTTCGAGCTCCTGGGCAATGCTCCCGAACTCTTTGTCGCGGACTTCTTCGATCACCACAGCCAGATCCCGAAGCCGGAGCGCTGTTTCCCGATGGCTGAATTTCAGGTGATCGGCTGCGTCGCGCAACTGAGCTGAAACATAGTCGCGGTTGTCGTCCTCGTAGGTGAATTCCTGTCATTTCGACCAGGCCGCTTTGACGTGCTTTCGTGCGCAGGTCGTGCATTGGTCGAAGGCCGAAGTCCGCCCAACGGAAACACCGTTCCTGCCATGACAGTTACAGGCCATTATTCAAACTCCTCATCGTTATTTTGTGAAAGATTCCGGACAGATTCGATTTCAACGGACACCAGTTCTTTTTCATTGAGCCGGATGCGCCGGATTCGCTCTGCCTTAACAATACGCCGATCCTCAAAGCCGGTCCCGCTACGCTGGGCATAGAAGCATTGTTCCTTCCAGAACGCCGCTTTGTATGCCGGTACTCCGTCTGCCTCCAACGAATACAGCTCGTTCTTCCCGGTCAGATATATCCGGGAGAAAATCGCTCCTGAAAAAGTCTGACCGGAAATGTAAAGCCTTGACGGGCAAAAAGGGTCAAATCCAACCCGGTAAAGATATTCTGCGTCATTAAAAGCGACTTTCAGAACCTTGCCGGGCTTCTCGATAATCACAGGCCCATGCCGGGAAGCGTGAACCAGAGTATTTTTTTGAAGGAACCCAGCGTCAGCCGGACAGAGGATCACCGGCAGAACCCCTGCGTCAAGATCACAGATGTGATAAAGCCGGAACTGCCGGTTCCCTTCGGTCCCTCCAGCGATAAAGGTCAGATGCCATACTCCGTTAATACACTCGGCAGCGGGAGAACACTCGGTTGCGTCCTCCGGCAGACCGGTATTGATCCGAACCCAAGTTCCGTTTTTGAACTGGTGGATCTTCCACTTGCCGCCGATCATAATGCAGCAGAACAATCTTGGCTGAAAGCCGTTCTGCGGATCGGGAGCAGCGAATGGCATGTGTGATTTTATGTTTTCGTCAAATTTGAACATATTATTCTCCATCCGGACAAGGCCACTTGATATTGCCTTCTTCATCCGGACATCCTTGTTGAAGTTCCATATAACCGTCGTAACTGTAACTTGAGCAGAACTCGTCCTGCAGCCCCACCAGTTTTCCACATTCGTCGATGTCGCCTCCGCCGTAATTCACACCGGAACAGCTGCCATCTTCGCCCACCTCGATAAGCCGCCAGTAAAAGCCTGGTGTTCCGACTTCATTGCCCTGGTAAGGAGTAAGATCCCAGCATTTATCTTTCTTATTTTCGGAAGAACCGTTGAGGACCTTGCTCCCAAGCACTGCCGGTTCGCAGTCACATGGGCATTTCGGATAAAGGAAAACTTCTCCGCCGCGCATGATAACCTTGCCGTTTTTTAACCAGACTTTACCCGATGACACTGAGCCCTCCTAACATCATGTGATAATTCTCGATGATCGGACCATGCTGCTCCTGGATCACCGAGTATGCACCGTTTTTATAAATCAGCCGGGCAATCAGCCTGCGGAATTTGCTGTCTGTCTGCGTTGGATAGCTCGATTCCATCTTGAAGGTTACTCCGAAACCGCCGCTTTCGAGGTAGATATACATATTCCGTTTCTGCTGCCAGTCCTTAAAACAGCACCTGGAAACAGTAATGTGTCTGGTTCCTATGTCGATAAACCCACAGGACGATGCCTCGTAATCGGCCCCGTCGACGATCGCCAGCATGATGCCTTCATCTTCGTCAATGTCGCCTCCTGAGCTGGAAGAATCGCTATCAGCACTTGAACTGGAACTGCTCGATGAGGAGCTGCTGGAGCTTGAATCCGAACTTGATGAGCTGCTGTCAGACGGCTCGCTGGAGGAAGAATCAGGATCATCCGGGTCGTCACTCCCGGAGGAATCGTCCTTACAGCTGCCGGTTGGGTAAAGAACCAGACGGCCATTTGAAAGGCCCAGGATTCCGCTTCCACCCGGCCAGTCCGGTCCGTCGCTGGAGCTGCTGGAACTCGATGAAGAACTGGAACTTGACGAGCTGCTGGAACTTGAGGAGCCGGAGTCAGAATCGTCACCATCCGGCACGCCACCTTTGGTACAGATGATTACTGCTTTGAAATAACCGCGATACCCCGGTTCCGAAAACTGCATAATGCCGACTTTACCATCGCCATAAATCAGACGAGCCGGGCTGCAAGGGACCGCTGCAAATTCCTTCACAACGCCTTTTCCGGTCATGACCGGCGCAACACAGTCGCCAACCCTCGCCTTTGTTTTGACCGGGACCAGGGAAATCCCACCGATGATACAATCCCCAACACCGCCTGACGGAAGTTCTGTAGGGAGAATCCCCCAGCACTGAGAACTTCCGTCAAAGGGGATGCAAGGCAGCACGCCGGTCGGGGATTCTTCTTCGCTGGCTGCGTCGATAGTCACCGCTGAACCGGCTGGCAGCGTGTCGTCAGAACTGTTCCAGACCGGAACCCGCAGACTGCTGTTTGCAGAGCCTTTAGTGCCCCGACTTCCGATTCGGCTGGATGCGTTTACCAGGTCGCGGAGATTATTTTCCAGAACCGAGTTGGGCTGGAAGGAATCGCCCCGGTTTACATGAGGGAAAAATGCCATATCCCACCTCAAATTCCCAGACTGCCGAATCCGTCTGTATAGCAGACTTCAGCCTTGTAAATCTTCTTGACCTTTCGGACTCGTTCTCCATTGCGGACCTCGTCGTCGGTCAATGCCCAGATATATTCAAAGCCTTTTTTCGATCCAACACTATGACCGGCGACAGTAGCTTTGTTTTCGTTCAGCCGAATCGCAAAGTGGAAGCTGACGTTGACCTTTTTTGATCCTTTGGTCGGGGCTGAATATGAACAGCCCAGGAACATGACTTCACCAGAGTTCCAGCCCTTAAACGAGCCGCAGTTAACCTTGCCAACGAGCTCGGCAACTTTCCGTTTCCAGCTGGTCCCGGTAACCTTGCTTTTACTCATGGCTTTTGTGTAGGTTTCGCGGAGTTCACCGATCGAAACGTCAACACCGGCCGCTTCGCTTTCGCTGCCATCTTTGCCGTTCCAGCCAATCGGAACAGCCGCCGCTACGCTGGCGGAATCCTTTGTCTGACCGTCGGCCGCGTAAACGCAGGTCTGTTCAATTGCCTGAGTCATGTGTTTTGTACCTGCCGAACAGTCAAAGCTGACTGTCAGTTCGTCGTCCTCATCGCCGCTGTCGCCACCAGAAGATGTTGATTCGGAGCCGTATTTGACTTCAATCTTCCAGGTGTTATCAGTCAGTCGTTCGGAAATAGCAACTGACTTTTTCGGGATCGAACAGTATTCTTCCGGGGCCGCATTATAGGCTGCAGTGCAGGCTTCGGTGTCAACTTCCGTCCCGGTAACGATATAATGAACTGTTGCGGCGCTGGACGAGTGGGTTCCGGAGCCTTGTTCGAGCTCCAGATCCACCGCGTCCCACGCCTGAGTTACTGTGATTGCCATTGTGATCTCCTGTTAGTTGTAACTCAATGTTGCAGGAGCCGTTCCCGACTTCATGCGTTTGAGTTGACGGTTTGTTTCACGGGTATTTTCGACGAGAGTTTCTGTCGCCCTGGCAGTTCTTTCCTGGGCTGATCCACCACCACCAAGAAGCGCGTCGAGTTCTTTCGCGCTCCAGGCCCCGACAGATTTTCCTGCTGTGGAAGGCATATTAGCCGCCGCCTGTTCGGTTCTGGCAGCGGCTGCGTTGGCTCGTTCCTGTTCAGCTTCAACAGCGGCCGCTTTTTCTGCAGCCCGCTGTTTGACTTCATCCATAGCGCCTTGCCATTCTGCTTTCGCTGCGTTGATCTCGGCAGCGGCTTCCCCCACAGCCTGGTTATATTTCTGCTGGTTTTCGGCAATTTCGCCAGCCATCGCTTCTTCAATGCCTTTGATCGTGCTGTCCCATTCGGAAGTGTCGATCGGCGCATTTGCTTCCGCCAGGCCTGCATCGGCCCGTGCTTTATTCTGGTTGATCTTCGCCGACATCGCTTCATCCAGACCTTGATTGGCTGCGGTCCACTCCGCGTTGAGAGCGTCGAGTTCCCGCTGAGATTGACGTTTTGCGTTGGTCGATTGCTGCCTCCGGGCATCCTGGCGACGTTGATATTCACGCTCAACAACAGCGATTTCAGCGTTGACTTCCTCCTCGGAATCAAACAGTCCCTTCGTGCGAATCCAGGCTTTTTGAATTTCCAGGACTGTTTTTTCAAAGGCTGTTACGATACCATCCCAGATATAGTTCCAGGCTTTCTGCATAGCATTCCCTATATATTTCAGGCCGACCAGCAAGCCATACCAGAGGTTATTTCCGAGTTTCAGGATCGAAGTCGAAACCACCGCCCAGGAGTCATCCAGGGAGTTGACCAGCGGATACCAGACCTTTAAGACGGACTTCCATATGTATTTGAATCCATAGATCATTCCATACCAGAAATGGGCAGCCCCTTTGAGAATGGAAAAAATCATAATGGTCCAACTGTCAGCCAGAAAGTTTTTCAGACTGAACCAGGCTTTTTTCAGAGGAAAGAGACCTTGAAGCCAAACGACTTTCAAAGCAGCCAAACCGACCTTTGCAGCCCCGGAAAGGTCGCCGGCCCCCAATGCGATCTTGATGACTTCCCAGGTTTTCCCAACGACCTCTTTGATCCCGGAAAAAGCTGTTTTGAAGTCGGACGCCATCCCTTTTACGGAATCCGCACAGATATCCCATGCGCCCGTCAATTTCCAAACGACGGCGATTAGACCCCCCAGCGCTGCGCCCACCAGAACTGCTGGACTTGAGATCGCAGACCACATCGCCAGAGCGACAACTTTGACACCGATCATCGCCGCTTTAAGAGCCGTAAAAATGGCCATTAACCCCTTTACAGCGGCAATAGGAGCCAGCACCGCGACCTTTAAGATCGTGAACGCAGTGCTCAACGTTCCGACTGCAAAGGCCGCAGCTTTGAACGCCAGTCCCAGGGTAATCAAAACAGCACCGGCCGCCAGCAATCCAGCAATGACCTTTGCTGCCGTAATTACCACGCTTTTATGAGCGGCAATCCATTCTGCCACTTTTGTAATGACTGCCGACAGTTTGTTCATATACGGAGTCCGCGCATCACCGATAATTCGGCCGATGGCGATCTGACAGCCCTCAATAGCTGACATAAAGATTCGCCACGCGCCACCAATACCAGAGTCCATCTCCTGAGCAGTCCTCGCGGATACGCCGTTGACAGTCTGGAGCTTCTTAATGAACTCGTCCAACTGGTCAATATTACCTCCCAGCTGAAGCCCTGCCAATGATCCGCGCAGGTCGAAAATCTCCTCCGCAAATCCCAGCCGCTGAGCTGTCGGCATGGAGGCCATCGCTTTTGCGACTTCCGTCATGATCTTCGGCATTGAACGAAGGTTTCCGTTTGCGTCGGTAGTGGCGCTTCCCATAGCTTTGAGTTTTGCCTGGATCTTGGTTTTGGCAAACTGACTGTACGCCTTCCGCAGCGCTGTACCGGCCAAGCTGCCTTTAATGCCCATATTCGCCAGAACACCCAGAGCAGCAGATACATTGGTGATCGAGTCACCGGCTGCCGCCGCCTGGGGACCGGCCATTTTCAAACCTTCGGCAAGGTCCGTCAGGGTCTGGGCTGATCCGTTGGCCGTCGCAGTCAAAATATCTGCCACGCTTGACATCTTTGAAGATTCAATGCCAAAGACGCGCATATTATTTGCTGCGATTTCTGCTGCCTCTGAGAGCTCCGTCCCCGTTGCTCTGGAAAGATTCAGCACAGCCGGGATCGCAGCTTCAATCTCCTTCGGAGAGAGACCCATGCGCCCAAGCGCCGTCATACCTTCAGCCTCCTGTTTCGCTGTAAAACTTGTAGTTCGATCGAGTTCTTCGGCAACAGCAGTCAGGGATTTGAACTGTTGTTCTGTAGCGCCGGTAACCGCTTTTACCATTCGCATTTCGTCGTCGAAATCTGCAAAGGTCTTTGTTGAATATGCCAAAGGAGCAGCTGCCAGCGTTGCAACAGTAACAAGGTTCTTTCCCACGCTCGTCATGGAATTACCAAAGTTCCTGAGCTTTGCCTGAGCTGTTTTCAGCCCGCGTTCAAGTTTGGTCTGATCGAGCATCAGTTCGACAAATGCGCGACCGGCTCTTACGTTACCAGATGCTCCACTCATACCAGGGTTCTTCCTTCCCGTTGTTTACACCAGATGTCACGCAGAATGGATAGCGGAGCTTTGCCCGCATATTTTTTCTGCATATATGGTTTAAATTCAGATGCGCTGGCTGCTTTGCTCTTTTTCGGATCACGCATCACGTTGACGATCATCGCCATCAAGTTTGAGGTCTGCGCCCATTCCAGTTTCCCGCGCCCATCTGCCATTTTCAGCAATTCACGCAGGGTAAAAGGATCTGGGTTTATTCCGCAGATTCCTGCGCTTTCCCAGATAAGCCGGTCAACTGTTCCAGCGCGGAGACCATTTTGTTTTCGAACTTCCCGTCTGCCATCAGAGCGTCCAGACGCTTCCGGGCAATCTCCTCGAAACGGCGGGTTGCAGACAGAATTTTCTGGAAGGCGAGCCGTTTCGGAGCCGGGAAAAAATCAATGATCTCATCCAACAAAGCCGTAGTTGCGTGTTCGACGGCATCGCCTGCCATCGCCATTCCGAAATCCTCGTCAGTCACGCCCTTTTGGTCACACTCTGCCTTGCAGACTGCGTAGAGGACATCGACGAGCAGAACCGGATCGCTGGACAACTGTTCCAGAAGTTTTGTGTCGGGGTTATTGTCTTTATCCAGCTCGACAATGGCTGTCAAATCAACACCGCAAAGAGCCCGAACCCGTTTGATTGCCACCACATTAACTGCCAATGTCCAGACGCGACCGGTGTTGTCAGTAAAAGTTTTCATGCTTGATTTTCCTTTGAATTATAAAGATTTTTTTCTTAAAAAGGCCCCGGAGAACTGATCCGGGGCTTACACTGTTACTTCCAGACCGGGGCTCGTGTCGAAGCGGTAGGTTTCGCAGTAACCGAAACGGTCAACGCTTCTTCCAGCGGCTGCTCCACTGAAAAGCCGGTAATCGAAAAGTCCGCATCGAGACCATGATCGTTGCCGTCTGTGATGAACAGCGCAATCGGGGTGTTGGAAAAGTATGCCTCCTGAAACGCTGTGAAGTCCGCATCCTCGGTATCATACAAAATACCGAATTCGAGGGATGCTTCTTTCAGAGTAGCAACAGAGGCCTTCCAGCCTTGAGTCGCGCGAGTAGTCACGTCGGCCTCGCCAGATTCCAGGTTAAGAGTGAGATCCTTGACGTTCTTCACTTCGGTGGAACCGGTCGAACCGGCAGCACCACGGAGCAGAACGGCGTCAAGACCAAGTACAACTGCCATAATGATTTCTCCTTGAGATTTTAGGGTTTTACAGAATCTTCCCACAGTTTCGGAAGTTGCGGGGCAACCTTCTGAAGCGTCGGCCCCATCAGCGGACGCTTCGGATATTTCCGACGACGATAGATGCCGCCGAATTCGTGTGCGGTCATGGAAATTCCAATGAAGCTTTCTGCGGGACCGATCACGACAGTCATGCGCTGTCTTTCAACACCAAACAGAATGGAGCGTTTCAAAAGGCCGCGACGGGTGTGAGGTGGTGATCCGGGAGCAGAAGATTTCTTTGAACGTGAAACAGCGTTCCGGGCAGATTTCCGAATATAAGCACCAGCTCTGGACAGAGGCTTCAAACTGCTTTTTTTGACCGCATTCTGCACCGCGTTACTGTCGAACTCGATGCGAACATTCGTGCTGGTCATGAGCAGATCTTCCTGAACGTCAATTCTATGATGCTCGTGAACTGTCCGCGTTCCCGGAGATGCTCCGGGCTGTAGATGGGGTTGTATGCCACGCAGACACATGTCGCTCCGCCAAGTTTTCTGTTCAAAAAACCAAGTCCAATTTTCTCAACAATTCGGAGCAGATCGTCCAGATTTTCTTCCGATCCGCGTTTCAGAAAACCAATCTGAACTTTCAATATTTCTTCATGTCTTTCGCGGCTCACAGTTTTGTATTCCGTCGAATTCGGAACAACGACCACGCGCAGATCGTCCAGATCACGGAGGTCAAAGGTCGGAAAATACTGAACTTCTGCATTGTATTCGGTCAGGAAACCGGCAACGGCAACAGCCAGGTTTACCACTTCGCTCATTTCACCACCGCAATGATAAGGTTTCCGATTGCGCCCAGCATCGCAATGACTGCGGCTGCCAGAGCTGACATAATCGTTTTCTGCATTTCGGCGGCAGGTCGGCAAGGCGGGGTGTGGTGCTGGCGATCCTCAAAGTGCATTTTAACCATCCCACGCAATTCGGCAATATCCAGACGGGCCTGGTTGACCTCATGCCAAAGGTCAAGGTTGTCAGGGGGGTCAGGCATTTTCTGCTCCAATCTCTTTGGTATGGATTCGACGGGTTGAATGATATGCGCCGGACCATCTCCACACCGGTTCGCCATTCGGAGCTAAAACTTCGTAACGGCAGCCGTTGTAAATAATGGTATCTCCTCGTTTCGGCTCATTGGGAAAATCGGCAGCCGCAACAAGGAAGTCGCGGCTTTCGATCCGGATTGTCGAACCATACTCGTTTTCGGTCCGAAACAGTGTCCTTCCCAACGTCGCGGGGATCTCGAAAGATCCGCCGGTTTTCGGTTTATATGTGATCGAAATCGAAAAACATTCACAACGTTGTTCATTCAGCCATTCGGACGCACTTTTCAGCAGGTCCAATTATACAGCAACATAGGGAGCGTTGAGGAGAACGCGCACCACTTCATCGCCAGATTCAGCTGACTGGACAGATTTGCCAAGATACGGATTCCCGGACTGAGTTGCAGTCGCCACCTTGTTGGCAGCATCCCAATAAAGCGGAGTTCCGACAGCAATTGCGCCAGTTCTTTTCGGGACATCGAAAACGCCGACAACAGCCAATGAACCGAGAGTTCCAGCCTCAATATCCAGACGGGCGACACCGATCAAACTCCCCTGAACGATCACATCGCCAGCAGTCACAGCCTCGGTGGGACGATAATCGACAGCGTCACCTTTTTGTACATAACGAGTCATGAATAATCTCCTTGAATTTCAGTGTATTATGTTATAATTTGCCGGGCGCATTTTTCAGCACCCGACCGGGATTCTCAGGCTGCGCCGTTAGCTTTGACGATACCACGATGGTCCTGTTCGCGGACTCCGACGTCAAAGAAAACGCGGAACCACATGCCGAGAACATTGAAATCGAGGTCGCCTCGCTCAACAGTCGGAGTTCTGCGGCCCTTCAAGTAGCCAATCTCAAAAGTGTCAACTGTACCGGGCTGTCCGAACAGATACCAGCCGGTGGAGCTTGCTCCGACATAGGCGCTGTTGGCGAGGTATGGAGAACTGACCACCTGGAGGTTTTCATCGGCAATGACGTTCAAAGCAGGTCTGACGACATTGTCAGTACCGCCGGACATTACAAGGGTTGCGCCGTGAGTAAGCTCGATTGCCAAGTGCTTGAGTGCTGTCGGGACCACAAGATAACGGGGTTCCACCGCGATCGGCTGACCGTCCGCATCGACCTGATCCAAGTAAAGCTCGATGGCTTTCTTGAGGCTGTCTGCGGAAAGAGCAGAGGTCGCGCCGGTGAGCAGTTTTTTGTGTGCGGCGGAGAACAAGGCTTTACCATCGCCCTGAGTGGGGTTTGCCAAAAGGCGACTGAAAAACAGCTGGTCCACCAAACGTGCAGCGCGGTTACCCATTGCCACCGGAACTTTGAGGAACGCGCCCAGATCGTCGTTGATAATCATTTTTCTGGTCAAGCAGAACTTTTTGGCGAAGGTGTCGATCTGGTTCTTTGCGGATTCTTCGATGAGTCCGCCTTCCTTGATCTCACCATCTGCGGCCACCGGGAGAAGGTCTCCCATGTCGGTCAAGCGGAAACGGTCTGCTTCCTTAAAGTCGTTCAGGTCACCGGCGGTACAGAGTTTGGTGGCTATAATCGGCTGGGCTTCATACGCCTGGAGCAGTTTCTTATTGGCAACATTGCTCAAAATACCCGGCAAAGAAACAGTGCTGAAAGCAGCCTGGATCGCCTGGTTATCAAAGCGGCGGGGAACATCCATACCTTCCAGGCGGAGACATTCTCCCATAAGAGCTCGGATACTCATGTCGCGGTCATCCCAGGCCGTTTCGACGGCTTTTTCGCCATAATCTTTGACCAGAGAATCTTCGTCGATTCCGGCCCGGAGGCACATGGCGGCTTCCAGAGTTTTGAGGTTGGGACCGTCATTCTTTTTGACGGAAATGTTCACTTCGGCAACTGGCTGTTTGGTGCGGAATGCGGCCAAAACCTTTTCAGTGGTACTTTCCGGAGTCCAGCCTTCTTCGATGCCCTGGACTTCAATCTTGTCGAACTCACCGTTGCAAATTGCTTTGATCTTAACGACGCGTTCGCGTTCTTCTTTGGCTGCCATCGCAGCAATTTCAGCACTGTTATCGTTGAAAGCAGAAACGGTTGCCGCTGCCTGAACAGGTGTGTTTTCCTGAGCTGCGGACACGACTTTCTTTTCGTTTTCATTCATAGATTCGACTTCTCCTTTGAACTTGAATTGTGCGCGAACTGTCATTTTAGTCGTGCTGTCCGCACCAACGGCAACGACCGAAACTTCCCGGAGGGTTGACTTTGTTACGTGATAGAATGGTCCCTCCAGGTCCATCCCGTTCACAGTCCTTTTGCCTTTGACGAGTTCGGCTTCCTGAACATCTGCCCCTATTGACAGCTGCCAGTCAGCTCCGGCTTTACCTTGAGCCACGATCCCGGAAGCGACATCGCCTGCGGCCACAATTTCGCCGGAAATCAACAGCTGGTTGTTTTCGACCTTTGCCGAGATCATGCCCACCCGGCTGGCTGTACTGTTGTTATGATCGGCCAACAATGGCACAGTATCGGGAAGGGTCATGCCCGCAAGGTCCACGACAACGGGGAACTTCCAGCCCGGCAGTCGCATCTTGCCACCGGAATAAGCCATCCCGTTGACGGTTGGTCTTTTCCCTTCGGCTCCAGCTGTGATTTCCAGAAATTCATTCTGGTCGTTCATCTTCTTCTTTTTCCTCATTATTATTGGCCGGGGCCGCTTCTGCGACTGAAATTCCCAGCGTGGTTAAAAGGTTCCGTTCCTTTGCGATCTGCCTGATTTCCACCTCCCAATCCTTCCCCTGTTTGGCATATTCTGCTGCCAATGTAGTGGTCAGATTAACCAGACGGGTTTGCTGGGCTGAGGCTTCCTTCGCCGGATCGACGTGCTCTATCCCGTCCCAGAACCAGGTGTGCACAACTTCCAAGTGGTCGATTTCGACTGCTTGGGAAAGAGTGTATTCGCGGAACCAACGGTCGAACACTCGGTTCAGGATCGCGGTCTCCATGTAGGATTGGTAAACCCGGATGCTTTTGAAATAGGTCTGCCAGTCCAGTCGCCCTGAAGCGTAGTTATACCCGGAAGAGTTGCCAGCTGCGACGTTGAACGGCATATTCAAACACCGCGCAATCTCGTTCAGGATTTCCCTTTTGAACTCCGCATATGTCGTTGCAGGCTGCGTCGGGTCGAGCTGGGACATCTTCCAGCCGCCCGGCATCGTGAGAAGCATGTTCCGTTCCAGCTGAATCGTGTCCATTGCGTCGACAGAATCCGCTTCTCCGTTTGCCGGTGCGTCCGTATAAAGGATGCCTGCAAAGTCGGCGGCGGCTTCCGCTGCGCTCAAAACCGCCAGAGTGAATCTTCGCAACTGAGCAAACAGCGGAAGTGCCGGTGTGATTTCCGGGATTCCCCGGTGCTGTCCGGGACGATCAGCGCGAAAAACATGGATCATGTTCTCTGCGGAGATCTCGGTTGCTTCAACGGAATTTGCCCATTCACTGCCGGGATGATATTTCAGAACACGGTAACTCTGCAAATTTCCGTAATCGTCGAAGGTGATGCCGTCAACTCGGAGAGGATCGCTGTTAAAAAAATCATCCGTAACCCGGTCAGCTTCGATCAACTGCAAATCGAGTTTGACGTCATCGTTCGGCAAATTTGGATTCTGGGCCATGAGAATAAAACATTCTCCGTCCTGGCATTGAGCAATCCGGACTGTCCGAAGCCTTTCTGCCAGATGGACCTGTTCACACCAAATCGCAAAATCACGTTCGATCTGTCGATTCAGCTCCTCATCAGAACTCAGCATCTGAAGCCGAGGCCCGGTCCCAACGCAGTCATTGGCCAGCGTTTCAACAATCCCGCGAGCGTATGAGTTGTTATTGATCTCATACCTTGCCCGTACCCGCAGGATTCTACGCGCATCTTCGTTGGCATCGGTATCTGCGCTCCGGTAATCCGCTGCGGCCCAATGACGTGCATTGTCATGAGTCGTCTGCGCTGCGTCAAATCTTCCTCGAATCCGTTTGACGGGGGACCGGACCTTCGGCTTAAAGAAGTTCTGGATCGCTTTTAACATGATGCACCTCCAGACTTCATCTTGGTAACGCGAAAGCCGCGTCCGCGTTTCATTGCCTGCTTTGAGGTCAGATAACGGTCCATTGCAATCTGATCCTTCAGGGAGTGCTGCTCCACTTTCTGGCCGTCGATCTCAACGGACTTCGACTGATTCACTTTATCTTTCAAAGTATCGTCTGCCATTTTGTTTTCCTTCCGGTGTTATGTGCTCTTTGCTTCCATCCAAGTATCTTTCCAAAAAAGCCCTGAATGGTTCGGTTTTTTTCAACTTTTTGAAACATTTTTTCGTTGAGCTCGAAGTTCGGACAATTTCAGTCTCGGTTTCGCTAGCTTTGCAGTTGTGGAGTCTGTCCCCGGCAGAACCGATCCGCACATGGAAGCTGCCACCGCACAGCCCACCAGCCCATCGAGCCAGTGGTTATCGTGTGCTTCCGGACGCATCTTCCATTCATCGACAGTCCTGCCGCGTCCTTCTGTCTTGACGCGATATTCTGCAGTCAGGTGCTCAGCGAACAGCAAATGTCGTTCCGGTTCCCGGCCCCAGAGGGAGAGACAGCCACGGTCACCCATTGCCACCTGCATCCGGGCGTGAATAAAGGTTTTCCAGTAGTTGGTGTCGAAGATCACGTGCCGTATCGCTCTGCGGCCTGCCACGTTGGGGATTCGCCAGTTATGCCCGACGCGATCACCAGCAGTCTTTTTGTATTCGCTCATCGGCTTTGAGGCTGCACCGATATAGCGGCCATGACTCGGAAGCAGGATGTTCGAGTATTTGCTCTGACGGCAGAACTGATAGACCAGATCTGTGCTGGCTCCCCAGTTCGCGTCGATCAAACACCGTTCAATACGCATCATCGCCCCGTCGTCGCGGGTGAACTCCCGGCCGAGGTAATCTTCGGTCAGTTTTTCAAGACCGGCAAAAATTGAGCCCTCTATGCCGGTTCTGGGGGCAACACTTTGCAAGGTCGGGTTCGCTTCCGCCAGAGAGAAATAACGTCGCTGTTGATCCGGGTATGCGCCATAGTCGATAACGTAACCGGTAAAGTCATCTTCCCAGGCGCAGACCACATAAAACAGCAAGGTTTTCTGAATATCGACGAACATGGTGATATGGTTACAGGCAACCGGAACTGAACGAACTTTCATTCCGTTGAGCTTATGGATCACCATGTCAACAGAAAGCTGTTCTTCGCTGCCCAGATCTTCCGGAAGCGGCTCGTTCTGATATTCGGCCCAGAACGCCACCTCATCCAGAAAACGGAGGTTCATCGTGTGTTGGATCGCTGACAATTCGTCGGGATTGGTAGTGTCCGGATTTTTGCGCACATTTGTTTCTGACGGATTATT
>ERZ1026894.428-NODE-428-length-31216-cov-30.121979_pt1 | contig 31216 bp, 25 predicted proteins | sample MGYA00380177_ERZ1026894 | MGnify/ENA primary metagenome ERZ1026894 (study PRJEB33269, sample SAMEA4719813) | human gut metagenome | biome: human-associated habitat; feature: organic feature; material: feces | place: Cameroon | collected 2013-10 ... | reverse complement strand
GCGTTCCATGATTGCTAACCGCTTGGTCTTGGATTCGTCCAATGGCTTTGCGGTGTAGCTCCCAGTCTTTCGGATAGATGGCAGGACTTCATCAAATACCCAGCTCTCAAACTTCTCTGCTGCTGGTAACTTTGAATGAGTGATAAGCCTGTACACATCACCCTCTGGAATAAAGTTTACTGCTAGTGTACCTTTGCCCTGTGGGTGAGGTATATAACATTTCGTTACATACCTGCAATGGTCAGAAATGGCCTTGCTAGTATTAGTATATCCCAGCATTTTAGCTATATCACTAGCGACAAACATTACTTTGCCGTTCTCATTGATGGTTCTCAATTCACCAAATTCATTGCTTGAAAAAATTTCTAAATTATTTTTCATATCAAACACCTATTTCTTACATAAACCGATAATAGATGTTATAATAAATTTAACAACTATTATCGGTTGTTAACACTTCTGAACAGTCCTGTGGTGTGGAAAATCAAAGGGCTGTTCTTTTCATAGGCTAGAATCTAAAATCTGTTTCAATCCCCTACGGATAACTTCCGTCCTGGTGATGTTGTGCCGTTTAGCATAATCATCTAATCTTTGGCTTGTTTCTTCATCAAAGCGAACTTTCAAGCTACTGCTTTTGGGATTATCAGATTTTGGTCTCCCTATATGTACCATGTTATTGCCACCTCACTTTCGAGAGTACAATAATATGATAGTTTATAGAGTACAAAAAGTCAAGGAAAATTTTCCCTAAAACTTAAAGATTGTAAAAAACAGAATTATGATTGCGTTTTTCTTAACAATCATTGCGAATTTTCAACAAATAATTTAAAGTTAATTAATTGCTAGTTATGCTAGTGTTGGTATTATTGAACAAGGAAATGTGATATGGCATATTTGATTATAGCGGTGTTAGTAATGGCTTGTATTATTATTTATAATGACAAAGAGCGATGGCGAGAAGGACACCAGAAGCAACAAGAGCTGATAAACAAAGGAAGAGACTATTATTATAATGCTACCATGGACGCTAGAAAAACAAAAGATGAAGCTAACAGGGTAAAAGAACATATATTGTTTTCAGCGAATAGGGAAGCTAATCTAATAAAAGAACAAAACAAACAGAAGATTGCGGATATAGAGGAAGAACGGAATTTGCTCATGGCAGCAAAAACAACAGCTATAAGAGATTTTCCGGTACTTGCTGCGATAATAGCAGATTATGAAAATGCTAAAGACCTTGCGATTGAAAACAATCTTAGATACAAAGACAGACCAGCGGTAAAGGCTGCTGATGAAGTCAAAAGGATTAGAGGCGAAAAGAGAAAACTCATTGCAGAAAATCGCGCGTACAAATGGGAGCTGCTACATTTAAAAAAGCTCCTGCCGTGGCTTGATGATATTGAGGAAGAAGCAATAACACCAGCTCATGATTATGTAAATGCAGATTTCACAGAAAGTGATTCCGCTGGGTTCTGGCTAACACCTGATGAGTATGCCAGGTTGGGAAATGTAGAAAAATATCAGCTTGCCCTCGATAGATATTGCAGAAGCCATAAATCAAATCAGGAAATAGGCACCGAGTATGAGCGTTTTATAGGCTATATGTATGAAACTAAGGGATATAAGGTTGAGTTTATAGGCATAGAAAAAGGGTTAGAGGATTTAGGAAGAGATTTGATTTGTACCAATGACAAAGAAGTTCTCATAGTGCAATGTAAATGCTGGTCGAATAAGAAGAACAAAGTTATTCGTGAGAAATACATCAACCAATTATGCGGCACGGCTTTAATGTACAAAATAAAGCATCCAGAATGTAAAAAAGCTATAAAGCCTGTGTTCGTTTCAACAGTGCCATATAGCGATACAGCAAAAGAATTTGCCAAATACCTAAACATACAATGTATTGTTCAACCTTTAGAGAAGTACCCGATGATAAAATGTAACATAAACCTTTCAACCAATACGAAAATATACCATTTGCCATTTGACCAGCAATATGATAAATGTGTTATAAACAAGAAGTTGGGCGAATGTTATGTAATGACAGTACAAGAAGCAGAAAATAAAGGTTTTAGGCGTGCCAAGCGTTGGTACGGATATAATTAACCGCACAATAAAACCCCTCTCCATTCCAGAGAGGGGTTATTTTTATGTGTTGCTTTAGTCGTGCTGCATGGCTTCTTTGCGTGACTTATTCATCAGCATATGCCTTGCTAACAGCCAGCGTAAAGGCATAATGTCGAACCTGTCAATAGAAACGACATGTTCGCCCTCGGTGTCATGGCCTGCGATGAACAAGTCACCGAACAACAACCCTGCATTGTCATAATCCTTGGCCAATGCTGCTTCTGGGTTAAGGCAAATGTTAGGCTCCAGGCCTCTTATGATACCCTCGTCATTGACGAAAATATCATATTTTGCAAGTACGCTGTTTTGAAGTGCTGGGGGCAACATATACTCACCACGCACAATATCAAAGCAGCCTCCCACAAGCTCTTGCATTTTCTCCAGCTCATGTGGTATAGTCTTGACCTCTGGCATGAACTCACCTGCACGCAAAACCATTACTGTTAATACTTCATCTTTCATTTTAAGTCTCCTCCTATCTGGTAGCCTTGATAGCTCCATGATGTGCCCTATATGGAATAAGGCACATTTGCAACCATCACTTTAATTTGTATGAAAGACTTTCAAATTTGCTGGAATAGGCTTCAATGCACTCACTGGATAAACTGCCCACGATATTATTTATCTCAGCGATTTTCTGATTAAGGTATTCAATTACTCCCTCAGCTGATTTCAATTCATACTCCAAGCGGAAAATTGTTTTATTTCTGTTCTCAACACGCTCATCAATGGCAGCAATGATTTTTTCTGCATTGATTCTCTTGCCGTCCAATGCCTCTGGTAGTCTGATAGAGAAAATCGTTGCGGCAGAGTCGTTATATCCTCCATCGTGACGGCGAATTGTAATCCAATCACTGTAATTGGATTTATCCTCATAACAGCCAATATCGGCAAAAGCCTTGCCAAAACGGCAATTATAGCACTTGCCATCAAAGGCCTTTACAATGGCCTTTACAGGCTCGACCATATCCAGGGATTTTTTATACTCCCTAATGCGTACTTGAATTTTTTCTTGTTCTTTTGTCATAGTAAATCACTCCTTTTGATTTAGGCTGATAGCCTTTATCAGTCCTACCAGACATCGGGTATCTGGTAGGCTAGATAAAATCTATCATGCGGTTAGGGCTTTGCGACCGTTAGAGGTGAAAACCTCGCTACCGTGCAAATTTCTAATCTGGTCCATGTCAAGCGTTTTTCTAGTCGTCTTGACATAATCGGCAGGTCTCCAATACCACAATTTTTTCTTGCTGGCCCAGCGGCAGCCAACTTCCTTGATTGCGGTTTTGTTCTGGAAAGTGTCACCACTAATCCAGATCCAATCCCCGCAAACCTCCAGCTCCAGCCCGTCCAATTTCATGAGCTTGTCAAGGGCTGTCCTGAACTCGTCAGACTGGAAGTCATAACAGGTATTGGCTTTAGCTCCTCCCTGCTTGCCTCCCTTGCGGTTGCCGTCCTCGTCGAATAGGTGAGCCAAAGCCCATTCATATTCCAGGACGATAGCAACCATAACTTCATGGTCGCCGCCTTTGTCTGGGTGGTTTTTAAGTACCAGCTTGTGGTACTGTTTCTTTAACTCTTTGACATTCTTAACTTCTGCAAAATACTGTAATTTCATTTTTGAACCCTCCTAAATTGTTTTAGTCTGCACACAGTACGCAAATCCCAAAGTATATGCCAATGGCCAGAAAAATGTACTCCAGAACCTGCTTTATTTTCTTTAGTGTTTCCATGCTCTTTACCTCCTCTTTTAGATTTTCCTTTAAAGGCTTTACACTACCCACCAGCGGGAAAGCTGGTAGGCAGGTTAAAACTCTTAAAACAAATCTTTCCATTTCTTGCCTGGCTCTTTGATGGCTAGAACCTCATTGATGAAGCCGTTGCTATCAAGCCCCCAGCCGATTTTTAGCCATGTCCCTAAGAACACTTGCCGACGGCTTGCCATCCTTTTTGCTGCCGTAAGGTTCTCAGCCTTGATTTCTTCTGCTTTGCAATAGCTGTTAGGGTTGCCGACCTCGCTGAAATAATATGTCATTTTCAAAAACTCCTTTTACTCAATGCCTTTTAACACAACATCCAATAACTGGTCATGTGTCAAATTGTTTGCCTGGCAATACGCTAGAATTTGCCCGGTCAGCTGGTCAGCGTATGCTTTTTGTGTACGCTCGTCTTTGGCCTCTGCCATTTGCATAGCTTTAGTGATAATGTCAGTGGCTACTACTTTTTTGAAATAATCCTTAGTCATTTTGAAAACCTCCTAAATAACTTTTAAGTTATGTTAGAAACTTTTTTGTTTCTTGCTATGGCTAAAATATAGCACATAAAAAAAGTCTTGTCAACAACTTTTTTGTATCTTTTTAAAAAAAATTTTTGTACAAGAATCCCAAAAGTGTTATAATAGCAGCTGAAAGGAGTGGATGAAGATGACAGAAAAAGAATTCGAAAAGATGTGGAAAAATTGGCTTGTAGACATAGAAAAGACAGGTGCAGACATTGCAAAGGACTTGGGCACATCTCAGCAGAATTTTAATAAAAAAATACGAAATCAAACTATACGATTTATTGAGTTAGCAAACATCTTTGAGAAATACGGCTACCGTCTGGAGCTAGTGAAAGATGAAAAGAAGTAGCACCAGTAAAAAAGAGCATAAGAAAAGACCTGCCAAACGGCAGGCCTTTTTGATTGTTCGCTATTGCTAGAAGTATCACAAAGTTAGATATAATAAAGGTTAAGGAGTAATAAAGAAAACATAAAAAAGAACGCAAAAGTATAGACAAAAAAGCCATTTTAAGGTATAATATTTATATAATGAGATAGTAAGCTAAAGAATAAAATACCGTGGGGCGCACGGAAATCTACGCTTGGGGAGAGCGTGTAAGACATATAAGTTATGCAGTGCTCGTAGAACCAAGAATCCCCCCACCTAAAGGTAGGGGAGAACATCAAATAGTGATATAGTATAAGAAAAGGTCTGGAAGTAGTGCCAGGCCTTTTCTTTTGTCCTTTTATAAATAATTCATTGTACAAATTTAATGATTTTTGCTGTATAAATAGAACAGAGATAGAAAATATCCCGACTTAATACAAAAACTATCAAATAATTTGTATAATGACTTAGAAATATAGTGTTATCTAGAGCATGAAAGCGTATAAAGGTTGCATAGTGATGTACATGCGTATGTGGCAAAGGAAAGCACCAGAGCCAGCTCACAAAAGCTATGTGTATCATATAGAAGTAAAGCAGCATTGGAGCCGGAGAAAGTGCCAGATGAAAGCATAGACAAGATAGATAAATGTATAGAGTATATATGTTCGTGCCTATGTATCATCATAAAGGTACTTAAAAGCATATAAGACTACATAAGCAGATATAAAAGATAGACACCAGGACACAAAGACATTGTATAAAGCCAGATACATAGTATAGTGCTATAAAGTCTATAAAGAAGTATAGATATATAGTAAGGATATATCAGTATAAAGATATTACTATCATTGATATATATCATCAGTATCATAGTAAAGTACTGTTAGTGATATTGTATTAAAGTCCTGCTATTATCAATGACATCATAAAGAAGTTTGAGCATTGCCAATGATATTATCATAAGTGGCATTATTACAAGTGACATCATAAAGAATTGTGGGTTATCTAAACAAACTATCCGAAAATCTATTCCTTTTTAATCTGATAGACAAGGATATTCATTATTGTTAATTCAAAAGTATAAATTATTGAAATGAAAGCAAAGTAACAAATCTGGAGCTTATTCAAAAGGAAGATAGATACATAGAACACACTATATGATTTAATGGGTATGTTCTGCTATTTTGTCCACCTGCTACAAACTGTCAAAAAGTCAAACAATATAATGGTAGATTTTGCCAATGCTGAACGGCTTCAATCCATTGATATGACTAGGCTAGAGGGCTTTTTCGATTACATCCTATAACAATAAATTATCGGATGTAATAGACGCGTAGGCAGGCGTGGCACGCTCGTGTGTAGGCGCGGTCGCTCGCCCCCAGGCGCGTAGTTAATTGTTGTTCTAATAATGTCATATACACATAAAAAACAGGGGGTAGGGGGTGGGGTAGGGACTACCTATATTTACCCCTGTCATTTACCCTATGGAGTCCCCCTCTCGCACAAAATATGCAAAATTATAAACTTTGCTTCCATAAAAAACACTAAAGTCAAAAAGATAAATGGAAAGCAAGCAAAGGAGGTGATTTAAGTGGCGTTGCTAAATGATATGAATTTGGAACTAGGAGTAAATGGCCTAAAGAAAAATGGAGTCATGCCTGAACCAGAGCGAGCTAAAAAAGTTTACGGATTGACTTATAAGAAGTATCTGTTTTGTAAGTACTATCACGAAACACAGAACGCCACACGGGCAGCAGAAATGGCTGGCTACAAAGGAACCTCCAGAACGGCATTAGGAGTTAAGGGGAGTAAGCTACTTGACGAAAAGGGCGTATCTGACTACCTGACACATTTGGAAAGCATACAGGAAGCAAAGATGGCTAAAAATGGTATATATAGTCTGTCCATGACAGAGGTATTTGATATGTATGTAGACTTAGCTCAAAGCACTGAGAATGACAGTGTAAAGAGAGCTGCGTTGGCTGATATGACAAAGATACTAGGTGGATTTGCTCCAAAGGAAGTAAATATCACCCAGGACATCAATATCAGCAATCAGTTACAGGAAGCTAGGCAGAGGCAGATAGAGTACGCTCACAAGCGCCTGGCGATGAACACAATAGATGTAAAGGCAAGGGAGTGTTAGGCTGCTGTTGTGCGCCAGTGACCTAACATTTTTTAAGGCGGGCAACACCGCCTTTTTATATGTCTGCTATGAGGTAATGGCCTTATAGTAGGCTGAGTTTTTCATAATCCTCCTTTCCTTTTATTAGCGGTGTGTCTTTATGGCATACCGCCTTTTTTATGGGCGATTCCAGAGTGTGTTGGTGCAACTCCAACTAGCCCTATTATTACGAGGTGAGCACATGAGTAATCCACAAAGTGAATTAGTAGAGTTCTTGGCACAATTTACCCACGACCCATTAGGATTTGTGTATTCCTGCTTTCCTTGGGGTAAGGATGAATTGGCGAATTACAAAGGTCCCGATGCCTGGCAGATTGAGATACTTGAAAAGCTAGGTAAAGGCCTCATAAATATTGAAGAAGCAATAAGGCTGGCTGTGGCATCAGGTCATGGGATTGGAAAGTCGGCTCTGGTTTCATGGATAGTGCTATGGGCTGTATCTACGCATGAGGATACTAGAGGCATTGTTACAGCCAATACAGAGACACAGCTTCGCTCTAAGACTTGGCCAGAGGTGTCTAAGTGGTATCGCATGTTCATAGGCCGTGAGTTGTTTGAGATAACGGCTACTGCCATCTTCTCTGCTGATAAAGAGCATGAAAAGACATGGCGGATAGACGCTATCCCTTGGAGTAAGGAGAACCCAGAGGCATTTGCTGGACTTCATAACCAGGGCAAAAGGATACTTGTTATCTTTGATGAGGCTTCCGCTATTATCGATGAGATATGGGAAGTTACCGAGGGTGCTATGACTGACGCCAATACGGAGATAATCTGGTGTGCTTTCGGGAACCCTACCCGTAATACCGGTAGATTCTATGAGTGCTTCCATAGTAAGCACCGCACATGGGATACAAAACAGATTGATTCCAGAACGGTAGCCATTTCTAACAAAAAGGTACTTAACCAATGGGTAGCGGAATATGGCGAGGATTCTGACTTCGTAAAGGTCAGAGTACGCGGATTGTTCCCAGACGCAGCTGCCAATCAGCTGATACCTAGAGGTGTGGTGCAGGAAGCTAGGGAAAGACGACCTGAGAAGAAGCAGTACTCCTTTTCTCCAGTAATCATCGGTGTGGACCCTGCATGGACAGGGCAGGATATGTTGGCTATTGTAATGAGGCAGGGGATATATTCTCATGTTTTAAAAACTCTCACAAAGAACGACAATGACCTTGCTGTAGCCAGAATGATAGCAGGTTTCCAAGACCAATACGGAGCTAGTGCTGTGTTCATAGATATGGGCTATGGTACAGGTATTTACTCTGCCGGCAAGGATATGGGGCGTGATAATTGGCGTATTGTTCAGTTTGGTGGTAAATCAGACAAAGAAGAATACGTCAACAAGCGTGCTGAAATGTGGTTTGCTATGAAAGAGTGGTTGGTTAATGGTGGCTGCATTGATAATGAAGCATTAGCTGACGAGCTGGTAGCTCCAGAGGCTTTTGTTAATCGCTATGGTAAACACCAGTTGGAAAGTAAAGACGATATGAAGCGCCGTGGCGTACAATCCCCGAATATGGCGGATGCCTTGGCATTGACCTTTGCTTTCCCTGTGCAGAGCGGTTGGAGTCATAAATATAAGAAATATAGAAAAGTTGGCAAGATAGCCAAATGGGGTGCACTGTAGAGAGGAGGAGAGCTATGGAGATAACAGAGGGGTTAGAGATTCTGCAAGGCAGTATAAAGCAGCCTAGGCAGGAAGTGTCTCTAAAAACCCTAAAGAAAAAGGAAAAAGAAAAAATCATGGCTGCTTACAAAAGAAGTCGTGATTCTGCGGAGAAATTCTATCAAGGCTCAATAGAGCCATCCTTGATACGGAGGAAGAAAATCTATGACGCTCCCAAAGAATTTTTCAGAAAGAAGTTTCCAAAAATATCTGAGTTATCCGATTGGATTAGTCGGGATGTAAAAACAACGATAGATTGGATGTTACCATCTATCATGGAAGTTTTTATTGGCACCGACGACCCTTGCGATATTAAAGGGCAGTCGCTACAGGATGATGTAGCAGCCAAAAAGCTACAGTCCATTGTTAAGTACCAGATAAACAAAAAGAATGACTATTTCAGATTCCTCTACTCTTTCATCAAAGAGGGATTGATTACTAACCTGGGAGTGGCCAAAGTTTACTGGGAGCGGGACGAGACCAGAAATGAAATGGAAGTCATGGTGGATAGTTCCAATCTGGACCAATTCTTACAGCTGGAGCAGATGGGGAAAATCGAAATCAAGGAAATGACTATCATAGATGGACTTGCAGCTATCATCAAGTATGACGAAATAAAGACTCATTTTAACAATCCTGTTATTGAGAACATGAGTCCGTCAGAACTTCGCTTCACTCCCGATGGGCACACCTTGGCTGAAAGCAAATTTGTAGCCCAACGCAAAATGGTCAAGGGAAGCTACCTGAAAAGCAAAGAGCTAGAGGGTGTGTTCCAAGATGTTGATAAAGCCATTAAGGAAGCTGACGACCGTAAGCGTACAGGCTACGACCAGTACACCAATAAGTATTTTGATTCCTATGGCAATTTCCTAAACGATGATGATAATGCTTCTAAGGACTTAGTTCTCTATGAGGCATATCTTGATGTTGACTACAACAATGATGGAATATTGGAAAAGGTCATTGTTCATGCTGTTGGCGATGTGCCAATCGCAATACAGGAAAACACCTTTAGAAGTGTTCCGTTCTTTATCTTTGCCCCTGAGCCTGACCCATATATCCCATATGGAGAGACTTCATATGCTGATACCTTGGAACAGTTACAGGATTTGAAAACTGTGCTGATAAGGCAGGTTATCATTGCGGTGGCCAAGAATAATCGACCACAGATGTTCGTTGCAGAACATAAGGTAGACACTGACGCTCTCATTGATGGTGATGAGCTTATACCCGTAAGGGACGGGAGTCCTGCGGAGGCTGTCATGTACAGCCCACATATTCCTCTGGACCCTATCACAATGACTCTTGTACAGTACGCACAGAATGACATTGAAAGTCAGAGTGGCAGTACAAGGTATAATCAGGGACTTGACTCAAACAGCCTAAGCAAAACCGCAAGTGGTATCAACGCTGTAATGGGTGCTGCTGACAAGAAAATGAAGCTGATAGCACGTATCTTTGCCGAATGTGCATGGGTGCCTATTATCAAGCATATCATTAAGCTGGACCAGCAATTCTTGGACCCTTATCAGCAGTTTAGGCTAAATGATGAAATGGTCAATATCTCCCCAGAGGAGCTGGATATTGACTATGACTTGGTTGTTAATACAGGCCAGGGCGCCGCCACAAAAGAAGCCCAAATGAATTATTTAATCATGATAATGCAGCAGCTTTATCCTGCCTTGCAGAATATGGGTGTTGCTACTGAAAAATCATGGTATGAGACGGCTAAGGACCTGTTGGAGAAAATGGGAATCCGCAATGTGCAGAATTATCTCATTGACCCAGATAGCGACCAGTGGAAGCAGGCACAGGTACAGAAACAGCAGGCAGCAGAGCAGGCTGAACAGAAACAGCTTGATACTATGCTAATGCTCCAAAAGGTTAAATTGGAATCTGAATTGCAGAGACAGTCAATACCGCGCATGAATATGACCTCTAATTATAAGGATTTGCCTGTAGAAGCCAAGCAAAGCTATATAGACCAATACTTAAAAGAAAGAGTCCCTGAACCTGATATTTGGGTAAAGGAATTGATGGATGTGTTAGGAGAAAGTTATGCCAAGAGGAATAGCACGCTCCCGAACGGAGCAAAAGAAAGAGAACCTCGCCAAGGTCAAGAAAGCGGGGCAGGCAGAGGAACTGTTAGCAATGTTATCAGAACTCAAAGCTGATATTGAGAGGCGGATTTTGAGCCAGATAGCTAAACAGCCAGTGTGTGACCTTGAAAGTATTCAGTATGAATACAAGGCTTGTCACATGATAATGGACATGCTTCATTCCACTGTGGTTGCTGGTAAGCTGGCTGAGGATAAGTTAAAGAAAGAGGAGGAGTAAAACATGGGAGACGAAATGACAGTTAATACCGATGTAACACCAGAGGAGGCACCGGCAACAGAGCTTATTCCAGAGGCTGGTGGCGAAAGCCATGTTGAAAGCCATGATGATGGTGGTACAAAGTTCACATTTTCAGTTGATGAAAACGGAAATCGTTCTTTGAGCTTGGGAGAGGATAAACCTACTGAGCCAGAGGTGCCACAGGAGAGCAATGAACCTGCGGCCAATCCACCACAGGAAAATCCTACAGAACCAGCCGTACAGCCTTATGAGAATATGGAGCAGGTTGTTCAGGCTGCGGGTGCAGGCAATCTTGACCCAGCCAGGCTGACACAAGAACAGCAGCAGTCTATTATTGCTTTACAGCAGAGACAGCAGATGGAACAACAGCGGCAGCAGTTCATGGCTCAACAGCAGGCGGCAGCCGAGCAGGCACGTCAGCAGGCATTTAGTCAGCTGGCAGTACAGGCCAAAGCGGCTGCAATGCAGGAGCTAGGCATTAGTGATGATGATTTGACAAATGCTGACTTTATGGAAGATGGTGCTGAGAAAAAGGCTAAATTCGAGGCCCTCTACAACAAGAAGCTGTTAGAGGGGCAGTACAATTACATTCAGAATGAGGTTGTACAGCAGCAGAGAATGGAGGCCTACAATCAGGGCGTTAATGAAATCCAGAGCTTCTGTGCCGATGAGCGGGTAAAGAATCCTCACTTCCAGCAGACAATTCAGCTGATGGAAACGGCTAAAAATACCATGCCATACAATGTGGCTGCAAAAATCTTTGCTGCGGAGCATAATATTCAGAATGGAGTGTTGACACCCAACGACATTGCGACATTCCGTCAGTATTATGACCACTGCAAAAAGCTGGCCTATCAGAATGCTGCTAATGTGACCACCAAGCCAAAGCCTACCGCAAGTGTTCCAAATGTTGAGCGTGCCGGCACCACACAGAACAATGCCGATGTACCACATCTCAACACGGTTAATCTTAGAAGTATGAATCAGTATCAGCGAGATAAAGTTATGCAAAACTATATTTCACAGCTGATAAGTAAATAATTAATTTTTAGAAAGGATGTGCATAAAATGCCTATTCCAGAGAAAACAACTTCCCAGTCTGCCTCTTATTTGGCACAGGGTAGCTTGGAACGTGATATGTCAGAGGTGATTACGAATATCAGCCCTGCCGATACCCCGTTCCTGTCCAATTTACCTGTTTATGATGAAGCCTACGAAATGAAGATTGAGTGGCAGACTGATGAACTATTGCCACCGGGCAAGAACCAGCGACCAGAGTTTGATGAGTACAAATTCCCAATGGCTGCTGGTGTTGGTCGTTTACACAATTTCTGTCAGATTATGGCTCAGAGCTGCAAGGTATCTGATGTAATGCAGAAGGCCCGCAAGACCTACAAGCCTAAAAATGATGAGCTTTCTCGTCAGATTACCAACTACAGCAAGAAACTTGCTTTCGATATGGAGTATGCCATTATGAGCAATGCAGAGGCTCATGCAGAAGCTGGCAGCACTCTTGCTATGATGGGTGGTATTCCATACTTTATGAAAGAGGAACTGTTAGACGCTACATTGTCCACAACTGACGGCAGTGTTACGACCACACAGCAACATGGCTTGTCAACTGGTTCTTGGGTAATGCTCAAAGGAACTAAGCTGCCAAAGGAACTTACGGCAGGCCAGCGTTATTATGTTCGTTTAGACGATACAACACCTGATACTAAGTTCACTCTGTTTAACAGCTTGCAGGACGCTGTAGAAAAGATTAATGGTATTTCTACTCTGACTGACGCTGGCACAGCAGTTAAAGTGTTAATCAACAATGTTGTGGACGCTGGTAATGCCAAGTTCACACTTGATATGATTGACGATGCTATGGAGCTGGCTTACTATCGTGGTGGTCACCCTACACAGATTTGGCTTAACCCTACACAGAAGCGCCGGTTTAGCACCCTTGCACGTGAACTTCATACAGTAAACCGAAATCAGACTGACAAGAAGGTTTCTGATGTGACAGATGTCTATGAATCTGATTTTGGCGTGCTGGAAGCAAAGTCCCACCTCAATTGCGCTGATGATAAGATTTTTCTTATGGACCCGTCTTATTGGGGCTTGCGGTATTTCACTAAACCACATCTGATTCCTAATAGAGAATTGGCCAAGACAGGCTCTTATGAGAAGTTTGTTATTACTTCCACTTTGAGTCTACAGGCTTCTCAGCCTCTTGCCTCTGCTGTTATCAATAATTTAGCACGCTGATTTTTTCTTTTCCGGTACATAGGAATAGCCCCTTTTTTTTAGGGGCTATTTTTATTTTATGGAGGTGAGACGAATGATTACAAAGCAGGAAGTTGATATTGACGGAGACAAAATAAGACTGCGAAATACTTTTGATATTGCTGCGGCAAAGGAAGCAGCACACGAGGCCACACAGGAGGGAGATAGCCGTAAGGCTACTTATAAATGCATGGGTTACATACCGCCTGAAATGTGGCAGTATGACCCGTGGCTTATACAAGCACGCAAGGCACAGATAGCCGGAGATAGACAGGAATATGCTGATTTGCTGCGGAGATTTTTTGATGTGCACAAAGCTCTTAGAGTCACACACAAAAAGCATTACTTTAATGGGGTGAAATTATGATTGCGGTAAAGAATATTTTCAAGCAGATTCGCATTGACCTCAAAGACATTAATGAGGTTCAGTATTCTGACTGGGATTTAGAAAATGCCATGAACAAAGCTATACGGCTTATGGCCAACCACTACTCCATGCGCAATACCGACTTTCTGACAAAGTCCATTTTGATTTGTGATACCCCAACCAAACAGCATTTTGCTCCACCTATCAGCGAGCAAATAGCAGAGAGACTGCACAGCAGTTCATTGCCGGAGGATTTTGTTTCCATAGTGAAAGTTATTCGCCCGGATGGTTATGAATTGCATCCGTCAACAGGCCATTTGGATGAGCGGAAATATCTTATCTATCGTGGTTGCATTTTTACCCTGGGACCGGTATTGCTGTTCTACAGTTACACACTACCAAATTACAGCAAAGACGATACCGTTGACTTGCCTGTACCATTCTTTGATTTTATCGTGGAGGCCACAAAGATTGTGCTGACTGAAAACTTTTCAGCATTGACAGAATTTATCAATGATAATGCAGAGAAGATGATTCCAGCTAGGCGGCTGACAAACGCTAGAGTGCGTTTGCCTTGGAGGGTTTAGCCATGTTAGTAAGTGAAGCAATGAAACGGATTCGTTACCGGATTAACGATGATTCTGACACAGGCTATCTTGACGATGTGCTGATAAATTACATTAACGACTCAATCAAGTATTTGTCCCATGCTTTGATAGCAAGGAACGACCCGATATTGATTAATGAGTTAAGAGTCAGTAAAAACATCGAAAACAAAGTGCCGGATAACTTTGTTAGATTTGCAGGCGGTTTCCCTGTTGTCAAGAAAGGCAAAAGGTTTTTTCTGGCTGATGATGATGAAAGCGATTATGTAAACACAAAATACTTCTCTATTCCTCGTGAGGTGGTCTCTGATAGTGATGAATTGCCATTCGAGGGTAATGATACCTACCATGCAATTATCATCGACCTAGCAGTAATATATGCCCTCAATCAGCATGAATTTAATGTTGAAAGAGATACTGCTATGAGGCAGGAGCTGGAACAGATTGTTACGCAAGCATTAGGGGCGGTGGGCTAAATGAATTTAAGTTCTAAACACCAACAGAATATTGTTTCCTATGGCGATTTTACAGGTGGTTTAAATACCACCACAGTACCAGATATGATTGCTGATAATCAGATGGCTGACTGCGTAAACATGGAGTTTAACCGCACCACAGGCGCGCTACAGACCTGCTGCGGTACTGCTACAGTGTTCCAATGCCCTGACAATATCACCATAGACAAATTGTTTTATGATGAGGTAAACAACGTATTCCTGTTTACTGATAAGAACACAAAGGCCGTTTATAAAAGTTGCCTTGTAGACATGAGCGGAACTCACATCTATGACAGGGAAAAGGTCGGTTCATTGTCTGGGAATAAATCTCCTACAGCTGTTATGTGGGACAATGGCTTGATTATTGCCAGTGGTGGCAGGCTACAGTATTGGAATGGTACGGAGCTAACCACCATAAGGATTACCTTCGAGGACGAACAGAATGTTTATCAGTGGGAACAGATAGAGTCATTGCCTGAAAATGCAGTAGCCAATGACTTCTCCCTGGAAACTAATTACACTAAAGATGTAAGTTATGTTCGATATAATAACAAGTATTATAAGTGTAAAGAAACACACACATCAATTTCCGATTCACCATCCAAGTGCAATGGTGTGTTTGTTAAGAACGGTCGCATTTACACATGGTATGAATACAGATTGCAATGCTCATGTGTGGGTGACATGCGTGGCTGGTATGATGTCAGCAGCGATGATTCTACTTCTAAATGGGTTGATATAGGTTATAAAGAGGGTGAGCGGGAACAGGCATATATTGCCGGTGCCTGTGCATTATCCTCTGATATTGTAATTATTAAGAATGATGGCAAGGTTTATAGACTTGCAGGGGACTACCCCGATTGGACACTGAAAGAAATAGCACGTAATATCACATGTCTAAATCCACAGTGCTTTACGGCTGTACAGGACGGTGTGTTCATAGTTGGTCGTGAGGGTATGTTTTTCTTACAGACCACAGTTGACTATGGCGATGTAAGACCGGCCAATATAGCAAATGGCATACTTTCCCTACTGTCTACCCTCTCGGTAGAAACAAGCTGGGTAAAGTTCCTGCCAGCATTAAACCAGATTTGGATAGCAGGTTATGAGAATAGATTTATTTGCTATGACCTGTCATTCAAAGCATTTTTTCAAAGAAAATTCTATTCCGCTGTAAACGATGTCTGCCCTTACAAGGACTATTTCATGTTGACCAGGGCACACAAAGTTGTAGAGCTTTTTGCAGGGATTTACCTTGACGAAAAGTATTCCGAGGACGAAAGCAAGATGGAATGGGCAATGACGGCCAAGAGCCATACTTCCTTTTATGATTTCTTACTTAAAAGGATTCGTATTACCTATGCGCCTTTGCTGGACGAGTTCGATAAGGCGCAGATGATAACAGCGGAAAACAAAATAAAGATTGACTTAAAAGAGGCCAACGAAAAGGCTTCTAGGATATATGCAGATGATACCCCTATCATGGAGGACACACGGAATTTGTTCCCAATGAATACACAGTTTGCCACAAAGTGGCTGGTGTATAGGAAGAATATGTTTGGTGTAGGCTTAGAGGGGGAGGGTTCAGCTGTATTAATAAACCGCATTGATATGGCAGTAGCAGAGGTATAAGGAGTGATTTTATGGCAGTAACATTATCTTCCACAGCAAATGGCGCACTAAGCAGTGATGTACTCATAAGTGGTACGCTGAAAATAACAGGTGCTTTGAATGACGGCACAGAGTCGTTAGCGGTATCGCTGTATAATGACAATACAGGAGCTACATTTACCGCCTCTGCCCACACCTACAGCAACAGTCAGACAGTGACTTATTCTTATGCCAACGGCTCCACGATGTCTATTAATCTCAATACCGGCGCATGGGTGTACCAGCGGATTAATAGCGAGGTTGGTAATGATAAATACAAATATGTATTCACATTTACCTGGACAGATAGTAGCGGTACACAGACTAATGTATTGAATGTTGAAACCAAAGAAAACATCACAATCAATGAATTTTCCGCCAATGCCCTAGACGACCTCGATGAAGCCATTACAGGTAAATGTGATGTGAGCATTATTAAGCCAGCAGGGCTAAAGATAGCCGTTGAAGTTACCGCGAACAGTACCAATATGAGTGGTGAGGAAAAGGAAATCACAACTGCGACAGATGTTCTTACCTGGACTTTGCTAGATGATACTGTTTTTACGCTGGACTTAGGTAACAAGACATTTACCTGCACTAGAAAATCCGAAAACATTGGCGATATGAAGTCTGATGTTTATAGCATAAAAGTAACAATAGGTACTGTAAACGCACAGCTAGGTATTATTTCTAATGTGGGATTCCCGCCGGATATACAGGACTTCTCAACAGGGAAGGTATCTGATACGGATACCGCCATTAAAGGAACTTTCAATGCTACTAACATGGATAATTCCACTGCTAGAGTAACGGTTATTCATAATGGTTATTTGCAATCAGCAGAAAATAAAGACTATGCTGATACTATGGAGTGGAATTACAAAGACGGCACCAAGTTTACTTTGAACCCCAAGGATAAAACATGGACTTATGATAGAGCACAGGCTGACACAACAGACCTACAGCCAGATATTTATGTTTTTGAAATTGACATATCCAGCAGATACGGCAAAGATACTGCTACGCTGAACCTTACCACCGACATACCAAAAGCAGAAATCGTTTCTTTTGTAGCAGAGAATATTGGTGATGATGAGAACCTTATCAACGGAACATTGGAATATACTATGCCTTCAATAGTTCATAACCCTACTATCCACATTGATGTAACAGTTAATGGTATTGCCTATGTTACTACAGCATTGCCAATAACTGACCAGGCATTGTCTTTTGAATACAGTAATGGTGCAAAATTAGTAGTTAATCCTGCTAATCACACGTTTACATACACTAGGGATAGTAATGAGGTGGGCAACAATGAGCCTGACAGCTATGCGTTTGAATTGTCTATAGCAGTAAATGGGCAGACTACTGCCCAGACAGCTACATCAAAAAGCATGGCTGGGCAAAGAGTTTACGACTATGAGCCTGCCTATCCTGTTAGTGTGGTACCTGGCAGTGTTGAAAAACAAAATACAGCATGGCCAAAGTACGTTATGGAAATCCAGCGAATCTACAGGCAGTTCAACGAGAATTTGAACTATTACGAAGCTCTAGCCAACGAGCTAAAGAAGCAGGTTGCAGAGCTGAAACACTATGTAGATAATAGGTTTACTGAATATGATAAGACTTTGGATGCTGCGGTAAAGAAGCTATCTGCTATCCGTGTTAAAGCTATTACCGGTGTCGCATATCATGGCGACACAATCCCAGTCCCAGATGGCTCAAAACGTGAGAATTGCGTGTGTCTTGTCAGCTTAAAAGAATGGTCAAATACACACTCTGACAATAAATATACTTACGATATGTATATTTGGGTAGACTCAAACGGAGTGCTTACTTGTTATACTAAAACTTCTGGCCGTAATGGCTCAGGAGGTACTTACCCAGGCTGGGCAAATTATCTCGTTATAGATGTTACAACATTAATTTGAGGGCACTTCATATGAGCAAAACATTAGAAGAATACATACAAATGTATGAAAAACACACAGGTGAGAAGTTTCAGTTTAACACTGGCTTCTCATTTTTTTATGAGCCAGAGCATGGCTTGTGCGAATACAAAATCGAGGACACGGGCCTTTACTTTTGGCAGATGTGCGGGGACTTGAAGTATTGGGTTGACATTGGCTACAAGGTGTGTCAGCAGTTTGAATTATCTTCTATGTCTGCCTATATCCTGCGGAAGCCAAAGCCTTTTATCAGGGCATTGGGATTTAAGATAGAGAGTGAGGAGTGTAAAGATGGGTACAGGCGGTATCACTGCATAAATAAAGCAGGTGAGAAGCTGACTGCTACCCAATATGGAAAGAAGTATATTTTTGTTTGGCAGATTCGAGGTGACCAAAACAATGAATGATTTTAAATTCGACCTCCAACTATTCGGCGGTGGAGGTGGTGGCAAAGGCGGTGGAGGAGGCTCTTCTTCATCATCTTCTTATACGCCTAGTGCACAAGAGTTGCAGATAATGGAGTATATGAAGGACAATGCTGCCAATGCTCAAACTGGCATTACTTCTATGCTTAATCAGTTTAACACAGGGGTAAAAAGCGACACTTTCAACAATCTGCTGGGGCAGTCAAGTGGCATGATTCAAAGCGGGCAGAACACTTATGGTGACTTGCTGAATGGCAAATTACCAACAGCCTACACGGAGAACATGGCTGACGCTATAAAGTCAGGAGTCAACAGCACAGTAGGTTCTAATATTACCAGCCTTGCTAATCGCGGAGTTCTGAACAGCTCCGTAACTAACAAGGCACTCAACGATGTAGAGGGCAATGTAGCTAACGCAATGGCTCAAAGCTACAACCAGAATGTCAGCCAGCTCGGCAACTTGGCAGGCCAGCAGATTCAGGCTGCTACAGCAGGTTATCAGCCTTATAGTACCTTGGCTCAATTGGCACAGGGGCAGCATAATACGTTTATTAACAGTCCTGTTAGCGCTCTGCGTGGCAGTGGTACAAGCAACACAAAGAGCAACGATGGCAGTGGCAGTCCATTGCTTAATGCAGGCTTAGGCTTGGCAACAGGCTGGGTAGGCCACCAAATGGGATTAAAATTTTTCTAAAACAGGAGGCACAATGATATGTCAGCTTTAAATGATAAACTTTTCAATCTTGGTATGATGTATGGCTCTGGCATGAGGGCTAGGCAAAACGAGCATGATTATATAAAAGCACTAAAAGAGGCACTTAATCAAAGCACTGGCACAAATAATGGCACGACAACTAGTAATAATAATGGTGGCAGTGGTCAGATAGACTACGACAATGCTATTGTTAATGGCTTCAATCAGTTCACTGCTAATTCTGACAGTCCTTTTACACGGATGATGAGAGCGAATAGTGATGGCAGTATTTACAATGTCGACCCAAATTCAGGGACAAAGCTACAGCCACAGCAGGCCACACAGGCTTCTCCGTACAATGCTGGTGCAGATTATGGAGTAGACCTTAATAATCCGTACTCTATGGCTATTATGAACGCCAAGAATGACTATGCTAGAGCACAGAAGCTAGGCGATGAAGCTGCCATGCTCCGTGCTAATGCTACAGCTGAACAGGCAAGACAGCAGGCACAGGCAGCAGGAGTACCAATCCAATCTTTCCTGGCAAATAATAATGCCGACTACAATCAGGCAATTGCTTTGCAAGACCAGCTGAGAGCAGCACAGGTGGCAGGTAATCAGGGGTTCAGCTATCAGGATTTGGCGAATGGCAAACTGCTGAATCCACAAATGACCAATCCAACACAGGGAGTAGTTGAGCAGGCACCTACTAATGCAGGGACAGCACCGGCTACTGCTGCCAAGGGTGTTACAACTCCAACAGTGGGCAACCAGCAGACAGTGCAGACACCAACAGCACCTAACACCTATGACATTCAGGCAGGGTGGAACTTAATGAAGAACAGACAGAATGGCGGTAGTGCAAATCCTTTTCAGATGGGGGTCAGGGGGTTTTAAACCCTCTCGACCCCAACTATAAGGCAAAGCTCATTTTGTCATTAAAGGATAAGGGCTTCTCCTATGCTGCCATAGATAAGGCATTGCAATTGTCTGGAGTAGACAGTCAGATAGCTTCTGCCCAAAAGGCTCAATATCAGAATATATTCCTCAATGCCATGAGGCAGGGTGATTGGGGTAGTGCTGGTATGGCACTTGCTAACCTGGCAGGCATAGACAAGGCAGGTGCTTCAATGTTAGGAGCTTACTATCCGTCCTATAAGGATAACTGGGTAGAGGGTAATAAGCGTCAGGACGCCAAGACTAACTTTGGCTATCAGCAACAGTTAAGCAATCAGAAGTTCCAGCAGAATCTACAAGGTGCTATGTTGAACTACTACATGAAACCTGCTATGGAAAGAGAACAGGCCGAGTATCGTATTGGAATGTTAGTTAAGGCTGGTATGGACCAACGGGAGGCTATTATATCTGTGCTAGGCGGTAATGGTGGCTCTACCGCAGTAAATAAGGCTGATGTTAAATGGGGGCAGAAAGTAAATAGCTGGTATAATGACGCTACTGAAATGCTGACAGCTCCAGAGGGGGCTTCTCCAGAACAGATTCAGCAGGCAGCACTAAACGCAGAGGGCACTATTGCCAATATGGAAACACAGATAAATGAAGCTATTGATAAGGGCGACCTTACGGACAATGAGGATAAGACCACAGCCAGAAATATGATTGCAGATTTGCGATATAGACAGGCTAAAGCCCTTGGCGATGAAGATACCGCTGCAAATTGGTTTGACCAAATGACAGCGGACTATAGGGAGAAAATGTTCCCTAGAACAAGAAAGTGGACAGAGGCAGACCAGCAGGCATATGCCACTCATGGCTCATGGTATTAAACTAGGAGGTATAACATGTCAAAAGGATTTCAGGATGCAGTATGGAATGGCCTAGACACAAGGCGATATGATTTAGAAAATATGCCAGAATATACTCCACCAGAGGATGTTGGCTATATAAAATCCATAGGGCAGAATGTATTGTCTGGCATTGAAAGCACTCTTGGTGGCGCTGGTATGTTCATTGGTGCTAATATGGCAATTGGTGCAGGGCTGATGAATGAATCTCAATACCTACTTAATGACGCTGATGAACGACAGGCAAAGTATGGCGCCTCTCCTATGGATTGGGGAGGCCTTGGTGACGCTATAACAAATCCTGATTATTGGTTAAGCCCTAGAGGACTAACAGCTGATGTGGCGCAGGGAATTGGCTCTTCCCTGCCTACCCTCGTTGCAGGTGGTATAGGTGGTAGAGTCGCTTCTCCGTTGCTTTCTGCTATAGCCTCCAGTGTTGGCAAGCAGGCATTGAAAGAGGGCGCAGCCAGTGCTGCTGGAAAAGCCCTATCCTACATGGGTGGTTTTGGTGTAGGTGGCGGTGCAAGTGAGGCAATATCCGATGCAGGTTCTAACTACAATGATATTTTACAAAACTTGCAAGGCAAAGTTAATCCAGACGGAACACCTATGTATGATGAACAGGGGGCAATGACAGAGGCTACACGCAGAATGAATGACCTTGGCCTAAATGAAATGCCTTACTTAATGGCAAGTAATGCATTGACAGGTGGTATGGTTGCCGGCAAAATGTCAAAGCTGTTAGGACAGGATAGTAAGTCTATTGGTCGTAGAGCATTAGCCAATGTCTTTGGCGCTGGTGCTGACATGACAGGTGAGGGCTTTACCGAGGTAGCGCAGACAACGCTTGCTAACGACGCTATGGATAAGCCTAGCGGTAATATGTGGAATCCTAGAGAATGGGATGAAGCACAATCAGATAGCTTTAGAGGTGGCTTTATGGGAGCAATGCTCCCTGCCGCTAGTGGCGGTGCTTACAATACTGTTTTTGGAGACATAGATACATCAGATGGTGTGGAACAGATTGCTCCACAGGTTAACAACAACCTCTTCGGTGCTGGCACTGCTGAAATTTCCACACAGGGAGCTGATATTGATGAGCAGGTAGCACACTTGAAAGACGGGTATCAGTCTGTTATTCCACAGGTTGCAGGTGTACTGGTCAATGACTTTGGCATTGAGGGTGCTCAAATCTCTAGCGCTTTTAGAACCCGTGAGCACAACAAGGAAGTAGGCGGTGTAGAGAACTCCTATCATGTTGGCGACGGCGAGCATGGTGATGCCTTGGACATTGTTCTGCCTGATGGCACTTCTGCTGAAACAGCAGAGGCAATCAAACAGAGATTTGAGAACAGTGGCGTATTTGACGAGGTATTGTTCCATGACGCTGGCAGTGGCTACCACCTGCATTTAGGCGGACTGAAAACAGATAACATCGGCAACAGCTATGGCTCTTACTCCGGTGATGCTGATGTGGATTCTGCTATCAATGAAATGGCTGAGAAGTACAATCTTGACCCTGCACTATTGGCAGCAATGGCAGAGCAGGAAAGCGGATTCAATCAGTCTGCACAGTCAGAGGCAGGCGCAATGGGCATTATGCAGTTAATGCCTGGCACTGCCGAGGGGCTAGGAGTGGACCCTAGCGACCTCCGAGGCAACTTAGAGGGTGGAGCAAAGTACCTCCGTCAAATGCTGGATAAGTATAATGGCGATGTAGAAAAGGCCCTTGCTGCTTACAATGCTGGCCCTGGTAGTCTTGATAGCGTAAATGGGGATATTTCCAAGCTGTCAGGAGAAACACAGAAGTATGTTCCCTCTGTCATGGAGCGGTATAACAAGTTTAAAAACAAATCAGGCGGTGGCATTAGCAGTAGTGGCAATATCCTTGATTGGGATTCTACCAATGAGGACTTTTCCAAGCTAGACTTCTTCCCTAAAGATGGTGAGCAATCACAGGGGACAGCTAATGAGTTCCTTGAAAACCTTGCCAAGCTAGAGGAAAGTGACGACAAGGCCACCAAGGAAAAGGGCAGACAGGCTCAGGATATTCTACAGCAGTATGGTGATGATACTGAAAAGCTGACAGAAAAGGCCAAGGAGTTAGGCTATCAGCAGACAGTGAACCCAGCAGAGGTACATGGCCGTATTCCTATGAGGCGTATTGTGTCTACAGCTCTGAACAATGGGCAGGTAACTTTTGCCACCAAAAAGGCTGCGGATATTTTTGCTTCTTCTCCTATCGGCCAGACTATGGAACGGCAGGGGAAAACATTCAAGGTTACTGACAATTTCAAGATGAATGAGCAGGTCAACGCTATTAGTCAGCAGGTTTATTCTGACAATACAGCTAGGACCAAAACTGTCAAAAATGGTGTTATGGCGGATGCTGCGGCTGCAAATAGAGAACTAAATGGGCAGGCAAGACCTCCTATCCAGCAAAACGATTCTGTGCTTACTGATGAGGATAGGGGTAGACTCATCAGTGTTATGCCTAACCTGCCACCACAGGTACAACAGCAAATACAGGAAGCACTTGCCGAAAATGATATAAAGGCTGTACGCCAGTTGCTTGATGAAGCGACTGATAGCACACCTCTAAACGCTGAAACAGATATTGAAAAAGCAAAAGCTATAACGAGAGCCTTACTGCAAAATCCAGAAGCAACAACCAGCTGGGACGGCAACGGGGCTGTTAGAACTGCTGCTATAGAGGGATTTATCAACAGCAATAATTTAGATGGACTGAATCGTGCTAACAAATACATGGCTCAAAACCTGCGTGACAAAGGCATCAACCCGCTGGAGGTATTGAATCAGAATATAGAAAAGCCAAACACTTTACCAGCTGTGCAGGGGGAGCGTATGCCATCTACCGATGTACAGCGTGAAGAACCTGCCATTGAGGGAACAGTGGAAGATACTGTTATTACCCCTCCGTATAATGGCAAAACTGCCTACAATGAGAATCAGTTGGAGGCACCTGCCGTAGAGTCTGACCACCTGAATAGCGAGGAGTTCTTGGCAGGACTAAGCCCTGTTGAGCGTGGCTTTATGGAATATCTTGACAAGATGTTTGACAATCTCCAGCTTGGCTTTAATGATGTTCTGGAATATCTCCGAGCTAGACAAAAGGACATTTTCAATAAGCGCATGGAGTCTGTTATTCAGCAGGGACCACAGGGCTTGACTGGTGCTTTCTATACCAATGGTGGTAAAATGGTAGTGGATAATAATATGCCACAGGAAGTGCAGAACGCATGGAATCAGTTGTTGTCTATGCGTAAGAATTTTGGCGCTTCCCTGGCAAACTCTACTGCCAAAATTCAGAATGAGTATATGAGAGTAGAGTCAGTTGTCAAAGATTATTTGACAACTACTGTTACCGAGCAGTGCAAGAATAATGTATCATGGAGGAAATTAAACTATGCAATCACAGGACTTGAAGCAATCGCAGACAAAGCCAGAAGATACGAACGAAGCGTATCAGAAGAAGGTAAAAGAGGCAGCACTAAAAGCTATAGAGATGTTTCAGCTGAAGAAGGACAAGCAATAGAGGATAGTGCTGTTGCATGGTCTGGGGCTATTCATCAGTATGGAACTACCGAAACTAGGCTCCGCTCTTTCCTGAATACACTTGGCAGCAATTTCACCAAGGACAATCATGGCATGGCTCTTAGAGCCAAGACCAAATACAAAGGCCAGCCCATGAATAAGGCGGGCAGGATTGAGGCTCTGATAAGAGACGGTGGCAGAGTCGAGGAGCGTGGTAAAGAGTATTTTGCCGTGGCACCTAATGGCAATGAGGTAAAAGTTAATAAAGGCGAGCATAACTACTATAAGTGGTTAAGACAAAATGGCTTTGCCCAGCAGGATAGGACACCAGAGGGCGCACCACAGTTGACAGAGAACAACGGTGTTACCGAGGATAACTATCGTGCCCGCCAGCCTGAATATAATGGCGAGGAAAGCCATGAGGAATATGTGAAGAAAGAGGAGTCTACCAAAGGCCAGACCAAGCCACAGAGCAACGATAATCCTAATGCTTCTAATGAGCCAATGCGTAAGGAACTTATAGAGCAGGCTGCCGCCAATGAAGATACCTGGGTAAACAGCAAGAAAAGCGAGCTTCACCTTGAAGATGATAACGATACTGTTGTCAAACTCACTCCACAGGAACTGAAATATTATCAAGACTTGGTAAAAAAAGGTGTGGTAGCAAAGCCTGAACTGTACGAGGAAGTCCAAGAAGATGTTGGCGAAATGGACGACAATGTGGAGATGTCTAAAGAGCAAAAGCAACTCTATGACGAAAGTAGCGACGATAGGGATATGCCAAGTGTTGAAGATGAGGCAGAGCCTACAGCTGATGAACCACGCACAAAATATAGTAGGGAGAAAAGTCCTGTTGACGAAAAGAACAATCAGCAGGAAAATGTAACTATAGAGTTTGAAGCTGATACACCAGCAGCACAAAAAGTATTTGATGAACAGCTCACTGATGAGGTTAAACGTGATTTGCGTAACACAATAGCACAGCAAATGACCGATACCATTAAAGATTTTGACGCATTGTCTGACGATGTAAAGGCTGATAGGGCTTTTTCTGATTTGCCTATTGCTAAAGCAATGAGAGTTACTTATCAAATCAAGCTGATTCAAAACAACGAAAACAATAAGTCTAAGATAGCTGCAAGGTATGAATATGCTAGGAGGTGTTTCCTTTATGATGAACGAGTCCCAAATGGAATTAATCGACCAACTGCTGGCAACAAACAGCAGAAGCAAATGGCTGGAAATTTACAAGAAGATGTCTCCAAACGCAACCAAAGAGCAGATGGACAGCGATTTGCAAATGATGTTAGAAGCGGGTCTGCTACCCCAAGTTTAGGTGAATATAAATTCATAAAAAAACAGTTTGATAAACTTGTTGACGATAAGCTAAAGCACTCTTCACGTGATAAGAGTGCTTTTTCTATTGAGCCTATAAATCCACATTCTGCCGAATCTTTAAAGGAGAACGGCAATAGCGACACTGAACTTGATAGGTTGCCAAAGGTGCCTATTGCCAAGCTCCGCCAGAGCGAGCAAAAGATTGTCAAATTTGGTAAAGCTATTGGTGTGCCTGTCCATTTTGTTGAGTCAAGTGACACGACTAATCGTGGTGTATTCACCCACAATGGTGAAATTTTCATCAACCGCAAGGCAAAAGTTCCAGCTCATTCTATCTTCGTACATGAGTTTGTGCATTGGCTAAAGGCCAGCCCTGAAAATGCAGGTGCATATGATGTTCTTCATGCGTGCCTGGAGAACTCTAATGGGCTTTTCAATGAAGCACGAATCAACAAATACAGGAACAAAATTTTCGATGGCGAGAAAATGACTGACGAGGAAATAGTGGAGGAGATTATCTGCGACGCCATGACACAAACCGAGTCGGCCGAAAAACTCATGCGGGCTGTCAACAATGTTGATGGTGGTCTTGTTACAAGAATTGCTGGTTGTCTAAAGGCTATGTGGGATAAGTTCTGCGAGTACATGAATTTCAAGCAGCATAAAATGAGCAATGAACAGCACTTGCCGAATGAGTTATCCGTAGCAGAGTTCCAGAGAGCTGATATAGCTTTCAATAAAATTCTGATGAATCTGAAAAACGATAATGGCGAGCCTGTATTCCATCGTGTAGGCACAGAGCTTTTATTGCGTGACAACAATGCAAAACCTGTAGATACATATCAGATAAACCCTATCAGCTATACTTATGCACATACATACTCAAAGGAAAATAAGGACAAAGAACCTATTGATAGGAATAACAATCAGCAAGATAATGTAATTATAGAGTTTGCTGGCGATAAGCGAGAAGCCCAGCAAGTGTTCAATAAGCACCTAACGCAAGGCTTAAAGGACTTAACACGGCAGACTATCGAAAAAGAAATAACTGACAATATTAAGGATTTTGAAAAACTGGCCGACCCTGTAGAGCTGGATAAAGCAATGAATGACTTACCAGCTATGAAGAGAATGAGACAGTGGTTTCAACAAAAAGATATGCAGTCAAAGCCAGCGTATATGGACAGATTGGCTGCACGCTATGAATATGCTAGGAGGTGCTTCTTAAATGACAGCAGAATCAGGGATAGATTTATTCGACCAGCTGGTAGATACAACCAGCAAGAGCGAATTTCTGAGACTATATCCTCTGGTATTTCCAGAGTCAAGCGAACAGGACAAGAAGGAAGCCTACAACAATCTGATGGCAGAGGGACTGTTGCCCCTACAGTAGGTGAATACAAATTCATCAAAAATCATTTTGACAAACTGATAGATAAACTCGCAAATGGCGTACCAAAGCACTCTAAAGAGAGTGCTTTTTTAATGCCTGAAAATGGCAAGCCATACACCATGAGCTACTACCACAACACCCAGCCATCACCTAAAATGGCAGGGGATATGTTTGCACAAAGCATTGAACCAGCTGGGGAGTATATAGCCCACGACACCATGAACGGCTCAAACCAGATACCTGGCTTTGAATATGGGAAAATTTCCTTTAAGAGTCCTTTGGTGCTGGAGCATAAATCTACCGGTCATGGTGGTTGGAAAACCGACTTGTCTAATATGTTCGGGGGTAAAAAAGGTAAAGCCCTTAGCAATGCTATCAAAAAGGCTGGCCACGATGGAATCATTACCATTGACAGCAAGACAGGGGAAATACTGGAAACAGTAAACCTTGCCGGCAACAAAAATAATGGCAACAAATACTCCCGTGGTGTTGACCTTAGTCCATCGACTGATGGTGTGGCTATTGCTGCCAGAGCCAACAATAACCTTGTGGCTAACATGAAAGGCATTGTCAAAAAGGCAAATGCCAAATTTAATCCATTCCACCATGAGGAGCTGGAAAACCTGCGTATTGATAAGCGTGACGAGCAGAAAGACCTTAACCTTATTGAGTATCAGTTTGTTTCCCCGACCAGGGAGAGCAAGAAGTACAAAGTTATCCAGCCGTTTGTTATGAAAGGCAAGCGGGCTATAGCCAAGCAGGAAAAGCTAAGGTTTGAGTTCAATGAGGGCATGAACGAAGTTGATAAGCTGCTAGGCTGGCGAGAGGGATTCCATAGGAATGATTCTAAGTTCAAAGAGCGAAAGGAAGCACTAAACGAAATACTGTTAAAGGGCGACCTAGAGGGAAAGGAGTTTACTAATGATGAATTGATTAAGGCTGGCTATGATGCTGAAACCATCAAGGGCTATCGCAAAATGAGAGCACTCCTGGATAAGGCTTGGAAGCTAGCTGATGAAACCAAGTCAAGAATCAAGTATCAGAGCATAACCAGCTCAACCCTGCGCCGTGCCGAGGCTGATTTTGCAGATCTAAAGGATAAGAACCCATTTGCTGAAATCATCAGCAAGGTGCATAATCCTGATGGAACTGTAACCATTAACTACAAGGCACCTCATGTAAGGCGTGTGGTAAAGCAGACTGTGCTGCCATCCGAGCTGGAAAACCTCCGCAAGAACAAAGATGTTCATATTGTGGAAACCACACAGAGTCTAAAGGGGACAACACAGGTAACTTACTATCAGCGTGAGGCAGGCATGGGCAAGCTAAAGGGATATATTCCTCATATATTCCATGGGTGGTATGTCTGCAAGGTAGACAAGGACGGCAAGGCCATTGTAGATAATGATGGTAATGTAGCTATGGATAATATCATGACTACTGCCAATTCCCTGTCAGAAGCAGCCAAGCTGGGACGTGAGCTGGCTAAGGCAAACCCTAACGCTAACTATCGTGTTATTCCTCAGATGTTCAGCGCACCTGGGGCGCATGAGCAGGCTATTGTCATGGGTGACTTTGACTATGCCAAGATAGTAGGCAAAGTGGCTGACTCTATGTCCATGAGTATAACTGACGCTCAGGCAATGCTTGATAACACTGTCAAGATGAAAAATCGTGGCAGGTTCTATGGCTATGCTAAACAGCGTAAGGGCTTCAAGGGATTCGAGCAGAATGTTTACCTTGCCACTATGAAGTATTTCAACCAGACTGCACGCTATGCAGCTATGGACTCTTTCAAGAGGGATTCCATTAGTATGTATAACCGCATTTTTGGAGCCTTTGACGATGAGAATGTAACAAAGAGAAGTGCTATGGCCAAGTGGACCAAGCAGTATATCAGTGATATAAATGGTACTCCAACTTGGATTGAGAAGATGATAAATAACACCTTGCACAATTTCGGGTTGGGCGAGGAGAGAGCAGGGGGCAGACCTGCCTTGTGGTTACAGCAAAAAATCTTCACATATCCTATGACTATCCTAAAGCTGGGTGTATTTAACCCTTCCTCTGCCCTACTGAACCTCACACAGCTCTTTAACCTTTATGGAGCTATGGGAGAAAAGGTACTTAGCCCACAGGCCTACCAGCGACTCCTACACAAAGGATTTGCTGATACATTCAGGGCAATGAGCAACAAGGATAGCGAGCTGGGCAAGCTGCTATGGAAAGACCTTGGCCTTGATTATCAGATTGGCATGGATGTAGCCTCTGGGTATTCCAATGCAGAGGTCAACAACCTTGCCTCCCTGCGAGGCTTTACAGGCCGTTTGGCTGGCAAGTCCATGTATTTGTTCAGACAGTCAGACGCCTTTGCCAGAGGTGTTACCCTGCTGACAGCCTATAACAAGGCGTTAGACGAGGGCAAGAGCAAAGCAGAGGCCATTGAGTATGCCAAGGAGATAAACGACAAGGTAAACTTTGATTGCTCTGTTGCAGATGAGCCTACCATATTCAGAGCACTTGGCCCAATTTCCAAGGTGTTGTTGCAGTTCAAGAAATACCCTGTCAAGCAGTTGGAGTTGTTCCAGGACTTCTACCTTGACGGCAGGGAGCTGGGACTCAACCGCAAGCAGGCTACTTTGCGAATGATAAAATACATGGCACCTTATATGGCAATGTCAGGCATGATGGGTATTCCGTTCATCAGCTTGGCTGGTGGCTTACTCTCTGCCCTAGTCGCTACTGCTACCGGCGATGATGATTGGGATTGGGAGAAGAAAATCAAACAGTACATGATTACAGAGTTTGGCGATGACAGTCCTATAACACAGTGGTGGCTGTATGGTGCAGGCTCTTTCATCGGGCTGAACCTTGGCGGTCGTGTAGGTGTGGGTGACTTCTTAGGCTCTGACTCTTACAACTCTGCTGACGGTCTGCTTGGCCTTGCTGTAAATCAGACAACCCTAGGCTCCACTGTTCAGCAGGTGAGCAAGCAGTTGGCTTACCGCAATTATGCCGAAGCTCTAAAGGCTATCAACCCTACTATGGGTAACATTGCTCTGGCATACAAGGGTGAGGTTAGAACCACCAGAGGCCGTATGAAGTATCAGTATCAGAATATGGCTGAAAGAATGTGGCGGGCCATTGGCTTTACTCCGCTCAATGAAACTTTGGCTGGCGACCTTGCAAGCAATGAGTATGCTGAAAAGCAGGAGCAGACCAAAGCAAAGCAGGAGGCTGTAGATGATTTCTTGGCAAATCCAAGCAGTGAAAATGCTGCAAGGCTGAATGAGCTGGGCGTTACTCCGAAATCTTTGGAGACCGAAGCAGCCAGACGGACAATGAACCGCCATCAGCTGAATGAGTTAGCCAAGGAAAAGGAAGAAGCAAAGAAAAAGAAGAAACCAAAGACATATTCTGCCAGCGATTATCTGAAAGCTGTGCAATAAAAAAAGAGGGCTAGGAGAAATCCTAGCCCTTTATTTTTATGTTTACATACAAAAAGAACCCCGCCGTCTGATACAGGGCTCTTCTTGTCTCGTTATTCATTTGTCTAATGTTTGTGTCTGCTATTATTATATATCAAGTATTTCAATTTTGCAAATATTATTTTATTGCTACTTATGATATTTATGTTCAATTAATTATTTTATTTTAATTGCTAGTTTTGAAAGTTTTGT
>ERZ1026894.425-NODE-425-length-31332-cov-26.336829_pt1 | contig 31332 bp, 25 predicted proteins | sample MGYA00380177_ERZ1026894 | MGnify/ENA primary metagenome ERZ1026894 (study PRJEB33269, sample SAMEA4719813) | human gut metagenome | biome: human-associated habitat; feature: organic feature; material: feces | place: Cameroon | collected 2013-10 ... | reverse complement strand
GCCCATGGCGGGAAAGTAGGTAGCGGCCGGCTTTTATCTTATACATGCTTTCATGCCCCTCCGGAAGGGGCTTTTTTTTTTCGCGCAGTGTCTTGCATGGAAATCCCGTGTCGGACAGAAATGGCATCTTTGAACTGCTGTTCTTGTTATTTAAGTTTCTTTATGAGTTCTTCGATTTCTTTTTCAGTTTCTTTTGGTGGGAATAGAAGTGTGGCTAGTTTTGGACGGATTGCTATTGAGAAGATAATGATTCCAATGCATTTAAAAATGTCGGCGGACAAAAAATAAATCCAGTTAAGATTTTTATAGAATAAACTTTCAAAAAAATAGTAAATGCTGAATCCTGCAATGCATCCAAAAAATACTTTGAAAAATATTTGGGCTGAGAATTTTTTTTCAATTATAGATGGAGAGCCGGAAACAAACCCTGAAATAAATGTGCTTGTGAATATTGCTGTGAAATTTCCTACTTGTTCTAAAGAAAATCCGCTGAAAATAAATTGTGTGATTATAAAAATTCCTGCGCTGCCTGCTCCTTGGATTCCTCCCAAAATACAGCCTGAAAGAACTGCCGACGCAATTTGAATGTTCAGTTCTGGAAAAAATCCGCAGATAAAAATAATGGCGGCAAAGAAAATTGTTGTGCTTCCGCGGATAATTTTTAACTTTGCAATGGTTTTCATTTTAATTTCCTTATGGCTTTTTTCAGAAATTTTCTTATTTTCTTTTTGTTTATGAAAGAGATGTCTTTTACTGCGGAAAAAATTATGTATGAAAATACTGCGAAAATCAAAATGTGTGCAAACCAGTTTCCCAAAACTGAAAAAATTGTAATTTGCCGTTTGTAAATCGGAACGGAAATTCCCATGGAACTTTCTGTGAACAAAGGCAAGGCATATAGAATTTTTCCTGAGGGATTGACTGCTACGGAATATCCTGAATTTGCGCAGCGCAAAAGTGTTGTTCTGTATTCGATTGAAAGATAACTTGAAGCGATAAAGTGCTGCATTTCCGCGGAATTTGTTTTGCTCCAAGAGTCATTTGTGATGTTTATAAAAATTTCGCTTCCGAGCTTGAAAAGATTTGTGCAAACTGACGGAAATGAATCTTCAAAGCAAATCGGCGTGGAAAACTTCAAAAATGAAATTGGATTTTCCTGATTGTTTTCTGAAAATTTTATTCTTTCCTTTTGAATTGAATTTCCGTTTCCATCAAGCTTTATTTCCGCGAATTTTTCTCTGTTGAAGTCGAGCGGCGTTTCAAAGTCCTGATTTTCCTTTAGTGGAATTTTGAATAGCGCATATTGAAATCCTGGCACTAGGCTTGAATAAAATCCGACAACATTTCGCATAAAAAAAATCATTACTGGATTTTCCGCATAAGGAACTCGCTCTGCAAATGGAACAAGCTGAATTTTGCTGTAGAATCCTGAAAAAATTCCGTTTTTGTCAAAAAGAATCGCGCTGTTTGTTCTTTTTCTTTTTTTTCGATCTAATGAAACTCCGCCGCCGATTAAGAATGGAGTTTGCGTGCTGGCTATAAATTCCTTTAGGCTTTCATCTTCTGGAAAATGAGAGTAATAATTTGCTGCTTTTGGGAAATTTTTTGAAAGGACACCTTCGCTCCAAATTACAAGATCTGTTCCTTTTCCTTGCTCCGAAAGCTGCCTTATTCCTTTTTTTGTAAGTTTTTTTGAAATTTCAATTGACTTTTTGTCTCCGCCTTCCCATGGGTCTATGTTTTGCTGTACGATTACTGCGTTTAAAAGTTTTTCAGGCCAGCGTGGAATTGAAATTTGAATTATTCCATAAATTCCGCAGAGAGCAAAAACTGCTAGTGTAAATTTTGCGGCTTGCGCAAGCTGTTTGTTTATATTTTGGGCTTGCGTTTTGTCTAAGAAATATTCACGGCTCATTATTGTTTCCGCGGTGAGTGAAGAAAAAAGCGCGTATATAAAAGTTATTCCCCAAACACCAGTTATATCGGTAATTTGTGTAAAAATTTTCCATTTGTAGGCCGCCATAAAAAGCGTCCCCCAAGGATAGCCGAGCGCGCCGGTCGATTTTATGTATTCATATAAAACCCAGCAGGCGCAAAACCATAGCATTCTTTTGAAAATTTGATACGGGCAAAGTCCGGCTTGTTCTTGAAGTTTTGCTTTTTTTGAAATTTTGCTTGGAAAGACGTGCATTATGATTCCGCAGAATCCGCCTTGAAATGCAGTTCCCAATGCGCTAGCTCCGAGTGTAAAAGCCGCAAATCCGTGGAAATTCGCCAGCCAATAACTTGAAAGCAAGTGAACGGTAAGTGTCTGCAGAAAAAAAAGCCAGAAAGTCTGTTTGTATGATTTTGATTTGTAGACTGCAATGTACAAGGGCGAAAGGCAAAGGAGCGCGGTCAGCGGAGAACCAAACGGAAGAATTTCATTTGAAATTGAAATAGATTCAGTTGCTCCAGAAAAGATTGCACAAAAAACTTGTAAAAACAGCTGATTCATTGTATTATTTTAATGTCATATATAGAAAAAATCAACACAAACGGGAAGGGAATCATGGAAAAAGTCAGAGAAGCGCACCGCAAAGAATATGGAGTGGAGCCGGACGTTATTGCGGTTGCTCCGGGCAGGTTCCATTTGGCTGGAGAACATACTTGGTTCTTCAAAGATAAAACTTTGTCCATGGCAGTCAATCTTCCTGTTTATGTTTCTGCGTCTTTAAGAGAAGACACTTCATTTAAATTTTATTTTGTTCAGCTTGAAGACGAAAAGCACACAAATCTTTCTTCGCTGAAATTAAAAAAAGAAGACAAATGGGCGAATTCAATAAAATCTATTTTGTATGGATTTTATAGCGGCGGATTTGAATTAAAGGGAATCGACTTTACTATTTATTCTGAAATTCTTCCTTCTGCCGGATTTGGAATAACAACCGCTGTAAAAGTTGCCTCTTGCTGGGCTATACGAGAACTTTGCGGCTTGAAGTGCAGTCAGGATCAGATTCTTCAGGTTATAGAACGGGCGAATAAAAATTTTCTTGGAACAGCAAATCATTCTGCGGACAGTTTTGCTGCGATTTTTTCAAAGGAAAATAATTTAGTTTTGACCGATTATGCGAAAAAATCCTGCGAGCTGGTTCCTTTCAACTTTAAAGAAAAGACAGTTTTGTTGACTGATGCTCTTGTTCCTAGAATTGTAACTTGGAACGAAGACAGCCTTATGCAGCCGGAAAATGTTTTGCTTTTAGGCGAGCTTAAGGAACGAAAGGCAAATGTTTCGGGCGGCTGGCAGTATGAGGAAGACAAGGCTGAAGTCAATGAAGTTCTAAGTGTTGTTTCAGAAGATACAAAGCGCCGGCTTTTATGCGTTATGAATGAGCATAAGTGTGTTCTTGACTGCGTTAATGCCATTCAGAAGTATGATTTTTCTTCTTTTGCGCGCTCTGTCAACCGGAGCCATCAGAATATGCGCGATTACGATATTTCCTGCCCTGAAATCGACTGGATTTTAAAAAGAGTCCATGAACTTGACGAAAATCTCGACGACTTAAGAAATCCTGTAAACTGCGGCCGAATAACAGGAAAAGGCTTTGGACGCGGAATCTATACAATCTTAAGAAACAGCGATGTTGGAAAATACAAGGAAAAACTGGAGGAATACGAAAAAATATTCGGCTTTTCCCCAAAATGCTATTCTGTAAAACCTGCAAATGGAGTCCGCCTTATATGAATATTTTGCTTACTAATGACGATGGAATTAATGCTGAAGGCTTAAATGTTCTTTCTGCGGCTCTTTCAAAAAAGCACAATGTTTTTATAGTTGCTCCAAAATTCAACAAATCTGGGGCTTCAAGCCAGATGAATGTTGCTGTTCCTTTGGAGCTAAAAAAGGTTGATAAAGAAAATTGCCGCCTTTCTTATCATTTGGAAGGTTCTCCTGTGGACTGTGTGCTTTCCGGGCTTAACGGAAGCTATATTTCAGAAAAAATTGATGTTATTGTTTCTGGTATAAATGACGGTCCGAATCTTGGAACTGATATTGTTTATTCTGGAACTTGCGGTGCGGCGCGTCAGGCTTGTCTTGCAGGAATTCCAGGAATCGCTCTTAGCATTGATTCAGATTCAAAAGATGAATCAGACAAAAACGGCTCTTTATATTTTGAAAATCTTGCCGACTTTGCCTGTAAAAATCTTGAAAAGCTTGTTTCTCTCTGCGGAAATCTTACAGTTTTAAATTCGGCGCATAAATATTACAGAAATTTTGTAAACGTAAATGCTCCTGCAATGAAAAATTACAAGGGAGCAAAACTTACCGTTCCTTGCATAAGGCGTTATTGGGAAACTGTGGAGCTTTGCGAATGTGAAAACGGTTGTCTGACTTCAAAATGCGGCGGCGACTATTATGTTCATTCTTACGGTGATGATTCAGCTGATTTCAAAGCCTGCGAGGAAGGTTTTGTTTCAGTCAGCGTTGTTGAAACCGAACCTAGCTATGCTGATATATCTTCTATAAAATTCGATTTTAATTTATAAAAGGCGGAAAAATGGCAGAAGAAAACTATATGAAAGACGGAATCTCTTTATATAAAAAAGGAAATTATCCTGCTGCTTTGACATATTTTCTTTCACTTCCTGATGATTGCGGAGCGGATTCTGTGGAGCTTGCCTATTATTTGGGGCTTTGCTATTCAAAGTTAAAGCGTTACGATGATGCCTTGCTTTACCTTGAGCAGGTTGTTACGGCTTCTTATGATAAAGATAATAATCCGAATCAGGACAGAGTTTTGCAGTGCCGCTATCTTTTGGCAGTTATTTATTGCCTTAGCGGAAGAAAAAAACTTGCTTATTTTGAATTGAATAAACTTTTGGACACTGGATATAAGCCCGCTTCTGTTTATGCTTCTCTTGCTTACGTTGCATGGGAACAGGGAAAAGTTGATTTAAGCCTTGACTATTATGAAAAAGCGCTTGAGGACGACAGCGAAAATCCCACTGCTTTAAATGGATTGGGCTATGTTCTTGCTTGCGAAGGCGAGGATTTAACAAAAGCGTTAAGCTGCTGCAAAAAAGCACTGGATATTTTGCCGGAAAGCGCGGCATGTCTTGATAGCCTTGGCTGGGTTTATTACAAAATGGGACTTTATTCAGAATCAAAAAAGTTTTTAAATCGCGCTATTAAAGCCGACAGTTCAAATCCTATAATAGTGGAGCACCTTCAGGAAGTTAAGAAGGCGGAAGAATAATGAAAAAAATAATTTTTGTTTTTATAGCTTTTATATTTTCAGCCTTTGCGCAGACAAATCTCCAAGACACAGCTAGCACCGGAAATTCACGTTCTGCAAATTCTGGTTTTGCGGAAGAAGAATTCAGGCGTGGAGTTCAAAGCTATTACAGAGGCTCTTTTAATGAAAGTATTCTTGAATTTGAAAAGGCTCTTTCATATTTGCCTGGCGAACCTTTAGTTCTTGACTGGCTTGGAAAAGCATATTACCGCGCGGGAATAGAAGGAGCTGCGCTTCAGCAGTGGAATTATGCCAAGGAAGCTGGTTATGGAGGACTTCTTATTCAGAATAGAATTGAAATTGTAAGTGACAGACGTGTTACCGATTATGACTATGGATTTACCCAGCGTTTTACGGAATCAGGCTCTTATCCAAATGTAAACGGAAACAATCTCATTTACAGCCAGCCAGTTTCTTCCCTTTCAAATCATGATGGAAGCATCTGGGTTGTTTCCTATGGCACGAACGAGTTGCTTCAGTTTGACGTGAACGGAACTGTGGTAAGACGAAACAAAGGACCGATAAATGGATTTGACCGTCCAATGGATGTGATTCGCTTAAAGAACGGAAACTTGGCAGTTTCAGAAAGCGCGGGAGACAGAATTTCAATTCTTTCTGAAAACGGTTCATTTATAAAATACTTTGGCGCGCGTGGCAGAGGACAAGGACAGCTTGTGGGACCTCAGTATCTTGCAGAAGATGACTTTGGAAACATTTATGCCACGGATTTTGGAAATGCCCGTGTTGTTGTTTTTGATGCAGAAGGAAACGGGCTTTTGCATTTCGGTGAAAAAACTGAAGGCTTTGACGGTTTCAAGTCCCCAACTGGAATTGCGGTTTGCGGCGGAAGAATTTTTGTCGCGGACAGCGTGAAAGGCGGAATCTATGAATTTGACAAGGCCGGAAATTTCCTTGGAGTTCTTGTAAATGACGGAACTTTTTCGCGTCCTGAAAGTTTAAAGCAATGGGGCAGCGATTATCTTTTGCTTACAGACAGAAACAAAGTTTATGCGGTTGAGCTTTCTTCCGGGGCTGTTTTTGAAAATGCCATTACAGGAAAAGGAAAAAGCCTGATTACAAGCGCAGTTTCAGACCGGAATGGAAATATAATTGTAACTGATTTTAAGGCAAATGAAATTTATGTAATGTCAAAAATGACAGAACTTGTGGGTGGTTTTTTTGTTCAGTTTGAGCGTGTGATTTCTGATAATTTCCCGGAAGTTATTGTTGAAGTCCGTGTGGAAAATAGAAAGCGTCAGCCTGTTGTGGGCTTAAAGCAGCAAAATTTTCTTATAACTGAAGGAAAAAAGCCAGTTGAAGATTTTGTGCTTTTGGGCGAGGCGAATAATAATGACTTTGCAGACATTGCAATTCTCATAGACCGTTCACTTTCAATGAAGAAATACGAAGAACAGCTTTCTGGTGCGGTTCGGGAGCTTGCCGCTTCAATGGACGGAAAAGGGCAAGTGTCGATTATTTCAGCTGGAAAAGTTCCTGTTACAGAATTTTCAGGAAATCCGTCTCAGCTTTCTGATTTTTCAGCAAAGGCTTTGAAGAATTCTTACACAGAAAATCCTGCGCTGGATCTTGCGGTAAGACTTTCTGCAAACGGACTTGTCAACGCTGAAAAAAAGCGCGGAATAATTTATCTTTCGGCTGGAGATTCAGAAAATACATTTACGCAGTACGCGCTTTCTGATTTAACAGCTTATCTTAATAACAATGCGATTTCTTTTAGCACAGTTCTTTTGTCTCAAGCTTCTCCGTCGGAAGAAATTTCGTACATAACAAGAAACACAAACGGAACTTCCTACTATATATATCGTCCGGAAGGCTTGGGAACTGTCATAAAAGATATTGTTGACATTCCGTCTGGTTTGTATCAGTTTAGGTACACATCTTCTTTTGCGACCGAATATGGAAGAAAATATTTGCCTGTAGAAATTGAAACTTATCTTCTTAATCGTTCAGGTCGCGACGAAACAGGTTATTTTGCTCCGCTTCAGTAGATAAAAGTCGGGCTTTTCTGACTTTAAGCGAAGGATTTTTTCTTTCCATTTCAAAAAGGGTTTTTTCCAGTTTTGCTTTTTTTGAGTTTCCAAAGTCGAAAAGTTCCGCTTGCGTTGGTTTTTCGCTGGTTTCTATTCCAGAAAGTCCAATGCCCAAAAGCCTGATTCCTTTTCCTTTTTCATATTTTCTGTTGAAAATTCTTAGGCAGCGTTCAAGCAAATCATCTGCATTTGAAACTGGAATTTCTGAAGATTCTTGTGCAGTTATAGTGTAAAAATCTTCGTATCTTATTCGGATATTTACGGTTTTTGCCTTGACATTTTCTGTGTGCATTCTCCAGATTAATTGCGCGGAAAGTTCCATGAATGCAGTTTCGATTGCATATTCATTTGCCACATCGAATTCAAAAGTCCGCTCTACGCTTATTGAGTGGCTTTTTGCTTCTTCGCCAAATGTGATTTCTTTTCCGCCGCGGACCGCATTATATAAAAAAGAGCCCATTCCGTTTCCGAAGACAGTAGTCAGCAAAGAAATTGACTTGCCATGAATATCCGCAGGTGAAAATATTCCAGCGTTTTTTAGCCGTTCCCGTGTTTTTTTTCCTATGCCCCAGATTTTCTCTATAGGAAGTGAAAGAATGAATTTTTCTTCTTCGCCTTTTTTTATGAATGTAATTCCGTCCGGCTTTTTATATCCCGATGCGATTTTTGCGACATACATTGTGCTTGCAATTCCGACGCTTACTGTAAGTCCTGTTTGCTCTTTTACCTTTGCCTTTATTTTTTTTGCGATTTCCAAAGGCGGACCGAAAAGTTTTTCAGTTCCAGTAAGATCAATAAATGCTTCGTCAATTGACATTTGAATTACTGACGGCGAAAATTCCTTGAAAATGCTCATTATTTTATGTGAAACTTCCGCATAACGCTTGTGGTTTCCGCGCAGAAAAATTGCGTTCGGGCAAAGCTCAACTGCTTTTGCCAAAGGAAGGGCAGAATGCACACCGTATTTTCTAGCTTCATAAGATGCCGTTGAAACTACAGCTCTTCTGTCTCCTGGAATTCCGCCGACAATTACAGGTTTTCCTTTGTATTCTGGATGATCGTGCTGCTCAACCGAAGCGAAAAACGCATCCAGGTCAACATGAATAAAAACTTTTTCAAATTTCATTTGCATTTTTTCCTTCGTTTTTGATTTTTTCAGTAAAATGAAAAATTTGTCCATTTGCGTTCATCATAAAGAGCTCAATTTCCGCTTCTAGCTTAAGTTCATTTTCTGACATAAATAAAATTTTCAGTTCGTTTTCCGGGTCGTCGGGAATTTCAATAGAAACCTTGTTTTCCGAAATAAAATTGTAGTCAAAGTTGCATTCATAAAAGGGAAGTTCCTCTTTTGATTCAAAAGTTGCAAGGCATCTTAGTATTTTAAATCCACTTTCTGGAACGATTTGCAGTTTGTTTTCAAAAATATCGAATTTTGCTTTTCTTGACCACAAAAATTTCGCCGGATGAATTTCTACATTTTCTGTGATTTGCGTTTGTTTTTTTTGAGGAGCTGAAAAATTTCCCTGCACAAATTTTGCGGCTGCAAAAAATACTGCGCATATAATTCCCGCTCCTGCAACCGAAACAAGAATTCCTTGTAACAATAAAATTTTTTTGCTTGACTTGAATTCCTTTATGTGCGAAACCAAAATCAGTTTTATCCACTGAAAAATAAAAGGTAAAATGGCAAATGAAAAAATCAGGTTTTCAAAAAAAGTTGTGTCGGTAAGATTTGAAATTTTTCTTTGATTGATGTCAACAAAAACCGATGCCGCAATCCAAAGCAATGGAATTGTCATAAGAAAAATGCACGGAATGATAAAAAAAAGAGACTTCCGTTTTCTAAAAAGAAAAACAATCAGATATTCAATGATAAATATGAACATTAAAGACAAATCCAATGCTGAAAAAATAAAGACATTCAGCGCAGTCAAAATAATTCCATGGAATCTGTTTGCGGAAAGCGAAATTCTAAAGTTGAACAAGATTTGCACAAAAACAAGCAGAAACATTGCAAGCAGTGTTGGAAAAATTTTCAGCCCAAAGTAAAGTACTCCGTTTTCTGCTGTGAAAAAAAACAATTTCTGGAACAAAGTTAAAAATGCCGCTGTTATAATTAAATAAGCGGGAATTGAAAACCATGTTCTTGACATGTCTTTTAGAATCGCCTCATTTTTTCCTGTGTATGTAAATGAGTAAAAACATATAAAAAAAAGAACTGAAATTGTAAAAAAAAGATATATTGCTGTTAATTGCGCTTCATTAAGCCAAAGACCGTAAATTCCAAGTGGAATAAAATTGTAATGCTTGTTCCAAGTCTGGCTTCTTGCGGAAATAAGGTTGTCCTGAATATCAGAAAGTATATTTGCGTCCTTTTGCGCATGACCCAAAGGAATTTCTGCTGCAGGAATGTCATTTTTTAGGAAAGCGGAAAGCCTTCTGTTGTTTTTGTAGTATTGCGGCTTGTAGATGTACAGCATGGAAGTTTTTACTCCCATTGGCTTTTGGTTTTGAAGACATGATTTTTTGAGCGTTTGAACAATCCATTGCGGCGAAATTGTTCCTGCTCCTTCAGTGAAAATGAAAGGAGGCGCGTTTTTTCCATTTCGGATTAAAATTGCGCAGGCTGATTCCGATGAAAAAATACTTTTTGCCAGCTCCTCTGTTGCTGTTTTTGAGGCTTGAACGGAAGGCAAAGGAAATGATTCATTCTCCGCGGTAAATGAAATTATGCAATTGTATGGAAGCTTTTTTTTGTAAGTAGAATCGATAAAATCGGCAATAAATTCCTTTTTTTCTAAGAAAAATTCTTGGCTAAAGACAAAAAATACATCAGTGATTCCGCTTTTATTTGTGTCGTCTTCCTTGCTGTTTTTGTCAGCAGGAATTTCAACGAGAATATTTTTAGGAAAAATTCCAGCGTTTTGCGGAGCAATGTCTTGGATTCCAAATGAAATCTTGCTTTGTGTTAAAAAATCTTCTATTTCTTGTGTTGTGTAAATATTTAAGTTTGTTTCAATGTTTTCCTGCGAAAAAAGATTCTGCGTAAAAGTTGCTGCAAAAAAAAAGAGAAAACACATTGCTTTCAGCAGAAAATTTTTTCCCATAGACAAAGTTTACTTGAATTTTTAATTTTCTACAATATAATATATATAATATGTCAAGGGCAAACTCATTATAAATAATTTAAGTAAAGTTTGCGCTAAGAAACGGTTCGTGAGGGCAAGAACACTCTGATTGTTGCGACCGCGTGAGCGGGCAATTCTATAGCTACTTTGCAATAATCAGCTATTGCGCGATTTTGAACCAGGAAAACGTGACTGGGAGCCAGTTTTATGCTGAATACATTTATAATATGTTTGCTCTGTATAATATGTTTGCAAGTTAGGCAGCAATGTTGTATACTGTAAGCATTGTTAAAGTCATGTAAAGCAAAGGAGCTTTATCAAACGAATGTGTGCTGAAAAGAAAAAATTTATTTTGGATTTGCCTTTGAAAATTATTCTTACGGAAGAAGGTACATCGCATTTTTTAAGTCATAAAAAGCAGCTGCTCAATCTAAAACTCGCAGACAACCGTTCGGCTCATGGTGTAAGCATGACATCTTTTTCGCCTGGCTCTCTGCAGGACATGATTCTTTTGGGCTATATTTCCAAGATGGAAATTTCCATGCCGGAATTTGTTTCACATCGCCAAGATGTTATGGATTTGTCCAAGCTGATTGTTTTTTCAATTTTGTACAAGCAGTTTGACAGTGAAATTTATTCGGCGATTATAAAATGTGAATGCATAAGACATCATAACAGGCAAAATCCTTCATCGCTTATTGATGAAAAAACTGTGATTCCGGAAAAACAGCTTAGAATGACTCTTGCAATGAAAGATTCTACAATTCAGGCTGCAAAAAAGACAATTCTTGAGCCGGTTTGGAAAAGCATAATGTCCAATTCAGAGTATAGCCCTGAAGAAAAAAATGTTTATCTTCTTATGACTGAAAAATTTTTGAACAGGCTCACTTTGATGAACTGGTACATAATTGTGAAATTTTATAAAACTGACGGTTTTAATGAAATGCTTACAATTTTGCGCCAGCAGCTCGCTTCGTACATGACAAAATCAAAAGTTGCGGAGTATATTTCGGTAATGGTCATGGAGCTTGCCTTGAACAGCGAAAACAACAATGTAAAAAAGGCTGCAAAATATCTTTATCAGGGAATTGATAATTCCGATACGCTCATATTTGACCCGAAAATCCGCTCGGAAATCGTAAAAGAACTTCAGCGCAAGCACGAGCTTGTTTTTCTTTCCTGGACTTTGGGCGGTGGCTCTATGTCAATTGGAAAACAGGGACTTTTGCAAATTACATTGTACAATAAAGACGATGAATTTCAGGAAGTAAAAGAAAACATCGAAAGCAAAATGTCCGCTAACCTTAACAAAAAATCGCTGATTGACTTTTACCGCCAGATGCCGGATGGTCAGGAAGGAACGGACTTGGGACTTTACTATTTGTCTTATCTGGAAGATGCCTGTAAAAAAGTCAATATTAAATTTGAATCAATTGTAAATCAGTCTTCATCCAGCGATCTTACCGTTATAAACTTGAAATTCAATTTTTAAGTTATGCGGAAAACTTCTCTGTTTGTTTTTATTTTTTCAGTTCTCTTTTTTTCGTGCTCACAAGACAGCGCGCAAATTGCTTCTGCGGAATCTTCTGTGATTTTTGATTATAGTCAAAATCCGCCTGATATGCGCCTTTCTGTTTTTGTAAATTCTGAAAGCGATGTTAGGCTTGCCTCGAAAATTAAAATCGTGAATAAAAATTCCGGGCTTGAATGGAACTGCGATGAGCTTGTAAAGTTTGAAGATAAAAACAAAAATTCATGGACAGGCTGCGCGAATATAGTCGCCGCTTTTGGAATGAAAATTCCTGCTGGAGAATATGTCTTGACTTATTTTGACATGGCTGGCGATGAAGATGAAATTTTATTTTCCATCGATTATCCTGAAAATGTTTTGACATTAAAGAGTGAAGATTTTCCAGACGGATTTGATTATTCAGAAAAAAAATCCGCCATTTATACAAAAGATGGAGTTTTGCTTTATTATGGAGAAGAAAAAAAAGAATGGGAAAATAGAAATACCGTTCTTGTTGACTATAAAGATGCGGGGTTCATTAGAACCTGCTATACTTTAAAAAATGACTCTGTAATTTGCCTTATGCCTCCAGAAAACTTGGAGCAGCAATAAAATATAAAACAGCGAGGAAACTGATGCCTAGTAACGACGCCGATGGGAATATTCCCACTGACAATTTAGAAGACCACAGTATTTTTAGACGCCCGGTGCGCACTTATGTGATCCGCGCTGGACGCATGACCGAAAATGAGAAGCGTAGCTATGAAGAACTTCATCATGTTTGGTGCATTCCTTTTGAGCATAGAACGCTTAATTTTACAGATATTTTTAACAACACAAATCCTGTTACAATGGAAATTGGATTTGGAATGGGACACGCTACTGCTCAGATTGCGCAGGACAATCCGAACATGAATTATATAGGAAGCGAAGTCCATGTTCCTGGAGTTGGTCGTCTTCTTGGTGAAATAAAAAAAAGGCAGCTGAAAAATCTTTATTTGATTGAATATGATGCGCTTGAAATCCTTGAAACTATGATTCCTGACAATTCTCTTGCAGGCTTTCATATTTTCTTTCCTGACCCTTGGCCGAAGAAAAAACACCACAAACGCCGTTTGCTTCAGCGTCCGCGCACAGATCTGCTTGTTTCAAAATTGTCTCCCGGCGGATATATTTATTTTGCAACTGACTGGGAAGAATATGCTTTAAGCGCACTTGAAGAACTTTCCTGCACAGAAGGTATTCATAATAAATATGAAAAATTCGCGCCTCATCAGGAATGGCGGCCAAGGACAAAATTTGAGCAGAAAGGGCTTGATGCCGGGCGTGAAATTTTCGAGCTTGTTTTTGTAAAAGATGAGGAATAGCCCGATGGAGCTTTTTGATGTTGAGGAATGCAAAAAGGCAAACGACGAAGCCTTAAAAAAATCCTCTGTAAAAAGAATTTCTGAGCTTGAAAAACTTATAGAAAAATACCAGGCTTCGTATTATAACGGCGAGGCTGAAATCTCTGATGCGGAATTTGACAAGCTTTGGGACGAATTAAAATCGCTAGACAGCGCAAATCCTATTCTCCATAAAGTTGGCGCAGATTCCGGGAATTTTCAAAAATCTCCTCATGTAATGCCGATGGGCAGCCAGGAAAAAGCCGCGACTCCAGAAGAATTTCTTGACTGGGCGAAAAAGCACGACTATTCAGAATATCTTGTTGAATATAAGCTTGACGGAGCCTCCCTTGAACTTCAGTATTCCGATGGAATTTTCTTGCGTGCCGTTACAAGAGGAGATGGAACTGTAGGGGACGTCATTACAGCAAATGCAAAAAAAATGCAGGGCGTTGTTCAGGAATTAAAGGAAAAGTTTACAGGCGGAATCCGAGGCGAAGTCATAATGACTCATCAGGTTCACGAGAAATTTTTTTCTGACAAAGCTAACTGCCGCAATGCCGCTAACGGACTTATGAAACGAAAAGACGGTGAGGGCAGCGAGAATCTTACATTGATAACTTACGATGTCTGGGCTTCCGAAGGTAAACAGCCGTTCAATGATGAAGAAGGCAAACTTGATTTTTTGCAAAGAAACGGATTTAATGTTGTTCCACTTAAAATTTGCAAAAGCACGCAGGAAGTTATAGATTACCGTTCTTCTGTCATGGAGCTTAGAAAAAATCTTGACTATGACATTGACGGACTTGTTGTAAAAGAGCGTGCTGTGGATCACGAAGATGCTTTGCGCGACAGGCCTGACCGCCAGATTGCCTTTAAATTCAGCCTTGAAGAAGCTGTTTCCATTGTAAGAAATATTGAATGGAATGAAACTGGCGCAACTTATACTCCAGTCGCAGTTTTTGATCCTGTTGACTTGAACGGAACGACTGTAAAAAGAGCGAGTCTTGTAAATCCGAACCTTATACGCGCATTAAATGTAAAAATCGGAAGCCACGTTGTTGTTGTAAAGCGCGGTGAAATAATTCCAAAAATTGTGAGCGTGCTTCCAGAGCAAGAAAATCTTCCGTCTGTAAAGATTCCTGAAAAATGCGCTTGCTGCGGAACTTCTCTTATTGACGAAGGAACAAGGCTTTTTTGTCCGAATAAAAACTGTGAAAAGCGAATTCTCCATCAGCTTTTAAAGTGGATAAATGTGATTGACATCCGCGACTTGGGAGAAACTTTAATCACCAGTCTTTTTGAAACAAAAAAAGTCCGGTCAATTTCAGATTTGTATTCTTTGACTGCCAGTGATTTAGTTCCGTACTTTTTGAATTCGGAAAGCATGGAAAAAGAAAAAAAATCGCTTGGCGCGGAAAAGGTTTTTGCTTCGATCCAGTCAAGAAGAAAAATTCCACTTGCAAAATTTATTGCCGGCTTTGACATTGAAGGAATAGGTGAAACTGTTGTTGAAACTTTGATTGCAGGCGGATTCAATACTTTGCAGAAAATTTTCGATGCGAAAGAAGAAGAAATTGCAGGCGTCTATCGTTTTGCGGAAACTTTGGCGCATACTCTTGTTGAAGGAATTCAAGAAAACCGTGAAGAAATGCAAAGCCTTGTCTCAAGCGGAACAATTTCTGTTATTGAAGGAGCCGCACAGGGAAAACTTGCAGGCAAGTCGTTTTGTTTTACAGGCGAGCTTGTTTCCATGAAGCGGCAGGATGCTCAGAATCTTGTAAAACAGAATGGCGGAGCCGTGAAGTCTTCTGTTGTAAAAGGCTTGAGTTTTCTTGTTACAAACGACACTTCTTCCGGCTCTTCAAAAAACAAAAAAGCAATGGAGCTTGGAATCCCTGTCATAGATGAAAAAGAATTCCTTGCTCTAATTAAAGATTAGTTTTTTCCAGAGAATGCAAAGTCCCCGGTAAAAAAGTCAGGATTAACAGCTTCCATGTTCAGCCGCATTTCCCAGTGAAGATGCGGACCTGTCGCAAGCCCGGTTGAACCGCTAAATCCTATTACTTGCCCGGCTTTTACAGTGTCGCCTTCTTTTACTTTTAGCTGGCTCATGTGGTAGTAAAGGCTATAAAGTCCAGGCAAATGTTCTATAACAACACTCCAGCCTGTTGTAACGCGGGTTTCTGCAAGAACAACCTTTCCTTCCGCGCAAGCAGAAACTTCCGAGCCCTCAGGAATTCCAAAGTCAATTCCGTAGTGCAGTCCTGTCGTTGATTTTCCATTTGTGTATTTGTATTCCCTGCGGTCTGCAAAAAAAGATGTCCGTCTTGTTGCGTTTGTAGGAAGCAAAAACGGTGTTGTCTGGTAAACTGCGGAAGGATTGGCGGTTTCAAGAATTCCATTGAGCTTTTTTATCTGCTCCATTCTTTTTAAGCTTGAGTCTGCTTTTATATTTGAATTCGACTCGTCAAGATCAATCACTTCTGAAACAAATTCTTTTTTCTCCAGAGTAAAAGGCAGCTCGAATTCCATTTTTTTTGCGCCGTCAGTGCTGTAGATAATTTTCAAAAAGCATTTTGTGTCTTCCGTCCACCAAGTTGAAAGCGGAATGCCTGCAAGAAATGTCCTGCTGCTTTTTGTGCTTTTTGAAACTGTGAAAAAAGTGCTTTCCCTGCTTAGTTTGCCTTCCGCAAAAAACTGCAAGAAAGCATTTGCATTTGAAAACTCAAGCTTTGAAGATTTTCCTTTTTTTGTCGACTGAGAAAAGGTCATTTTTACAAAAACCGCATCGCCCGGAAAAGCCTTGTCGTTGTATTCCGCGGAAATGCAATAATCATCTCCTGTAAAAAAAGCTTCCCTTGCAAAAATAAAAGCCGACATAAAAATCAACGCTGAAGCTAAAATCTTTTTTTTCATTTTTTACTCCCAAAATATTTTTAATTTTTTTATTGAACTGATTTTTCTATTCCTAAAAGCATAAGCTGAAGCGTTTCTGCTCCGTTAAAAACATTCCTCTCGATGTTGAAAATTATATCAATTTTGTCTCCCACATCAAAGTCCCTGTGAAGCCGTTCTCCTTCGTTCCAGAAGATGCAGGGCCATTTGTTTTTTCCGCAGTCAACAGTGATTTTCAGATGCTGCTTTTCTGCCTTGCCCATTACAAGTCCGGAAACTATAGGCAGATTTTTTGCTAAGAAAACAAGCTTGGGATTTTCGTTTCCAGTCGGCTCGAATCTATCTATTATTTTTTTTAAATCCGGTGTCATGTAGGACGGCGGAAGCTCTGCGTCAATTTGAATCTCGTCATTTTTGTCAGAAAGATTTATTGTGCCTGAAAGCTCTTTTGTACGCCTTTTAAATTCCTCGAACTTTTCCTTTTCAAAACTGAATCCTGCGGCAAAGTTGTGTCCGCCGTAGCTTACAAACAAATCTTTCAGCTGATCAAGAAAAGCAGTTACGTCATATCCGCGGCAGCTTCTCATTGAGCCTACAACAAGGTTTCCCACGTAAGTCATCGCCATTGCAGGAACTCCAAGAGAAGAAACCAAGCGGCCTGCAAGAATTCCTGAAACACCTTTGTTTATTTTTTCATCAATTACAAAGCTTAGTTTTCCGTTGAAGTCATTCACGGAATTTTTTGCCTGTGTTCCGGCAATCGCTTCTGCTTCCTGAGTAAAGGCTTTTCTTTTTGTGTTAAGCTCGATTATTTTTTTTGCAAGCTGCTCACGGTATGAATCGTCTTTTGCTGTAAAAAGCTCAATGGCAATTCCTGCCTGGCCAAGCCTGCCTGCGGCATTTAAATTTGGAATCAGCGTCCAGCAAATGTCAGTTGAAGTAATGCGCTTTCCAAGAAGACCAAGGTTTGACATAAGCTCCTTTAGTCCCGGACGGACATTGTTTTCATTTATTGAATTTATTCCGCTGCGCACAAAAAGCCTGTTTTCATTTCTCATCGGCATTATGTCCGCCAAAGCCGCCAAAGCCACAAGCTGCAAGTCGTGCTTTTCTTTTTCTGAATCAGATGGAAAGTTTTTCTTTAAATCCTGCTGGACATAAGTTACAAATATATTGTAGAATCCGCCGATTTCTGTAGGAGCGTGGTCGCCGTACTTTGCGATTTTTGACATTTCCTTTACTCTGGAAAGCGGAAGATTTTTTAGTGAAGGGTAAAGTTTTGCGGCTTCTGTTCTTATGTCCGCAATGTTAAACTGCGCGCTGTTTCCGAATGTTAGGTTTAATAAGCGTTCAACGTTGGCTTTGTCCCAGCAAAGAATTATCTGACCTGACAAGTACTGTGGAATCTTCGTGTCGTAAATTGATTTTTCGCCCGGCAAAATATGCTCAACAAGCCTTGAAACTGGAACTAGATTTCTAAGCTTTATGCATTCAATTGCAATCTGCCCGTTCTCTTCTTCATGCGCATTGAGCAAAGCCGCGTCTGCCTTGTACCATTTGCTCTTGCTGAATCTTAACGCTGAAACAACTTTGTACACGACCGCGCAGCCTGAAATCTCTTCAAACGGATAGCCTGAGTCTGAAAGCTTCGCATTTAAAATAATCGCAGGAGAGGGAATGTTTTCTTTTGGATTGTGATGATCCAATACAATTACATCGATTCCAAGAGCCGCCGCGTGCTCAATTTCCGCATTGTTTGAAATTCCGCAGTCAACCGTGATAATAAGCGAGCCGTTCTGCTTTGCAAAATCATCTACAGCCTGAATCGAAAGTCCGTAGGCGTCATCTCCTTCAGGAACCCTGTACTGAACATCGATTCCCAATGAGCAAAGCTCGTCGTAAAGAACAGTTGTCGCCGTTACTCCGTCAACATCCTTGTCGCCGAAAATCAAAACCTTTTCGTGCTCTTCCTTCGGACTGTCTTTTTCTGGAACTGCGGCAAGAATTCTATCAACTGCATCTTCCATTGAGTTGAACAGAAATGGATTATGCTGAAACCTTAAGTCATCTTCCATAAAATAAAGAATGTCTTTTCCGCTGGTGATTCCGCGCCGTGCGAAAATACTTGCTGTAAGGCTGTCCAGTGAAAACTTGTTTTTTAGCTTTTCAACTTCTTCCTTTGAAATTGCTTTTTTTACCCACTTTGATGATGACACTATTTTATTTCCTTTAAAACCAATTTCTTTTCTTCTGGCTTTTCTTCGCAAAAATCCAAGGCCGCCTCAAGCTGCTGTTTTCCGCTTTCAAGAGCGTCCGGGCTTTTTCCGTAGACTTCAAGAAGCTTTTCACCTTTCTTTACAAAGTCGCCCTGCCGCCTGCAAAAGATTATTCCAGAGTCCGCGTCCACTTTGTCTGACGACTTGTTTCTGCCCACGCCAAGATTTATGCAGGCGATTCCTGTCTTGTACGCGTCAACTGTTAAAAATCCGTCTTGCTTTGCGAAGAGTTCCGACTTGAACTTGGAGCGGCGTTTTCCCTGTTCTCCTAGAAGCTTGTCTGGATTTCCGCCCTGAGCCTTTACGTTTTCAAGGAATTTGCTTAATGCCTTTCCGCTTTTTACAGCTTCCTTGCACTTGGCTATTCCGTCTTCTGTGTCTTTTGCCATTCCGCCGAAGACAGCCATTCTTGAGGCAAGCGCGTAAGTAAGCTCCATTACGTCGGCAGGGCCTTTTCCTTGCAGGCACTCAAGAGTTTCTTCTATTTCAAGATAGTTTCCCACTTTGAATCCAAGGGGAGAGTCCATTCTGGTTAGAAGCGCGCATGAGCTTTTTCCCATTGCCTGGGCTGTCTTTACAAGGAATGACGCAAGCTGCCCTGCATCCGACTCGCTTTTCATAAACGCGCCTTTTCCGCATTTTACATCAAAAACAAGAGCATCGCTTCCTTCCGCGACTTTTTTTGAAAGAATGCTTGCCGTAATAAGCGGAACACTTTCAACAGTTCCTGTAACATCCCGAAGAGCGTACATTTTCTTGTCAGCCGGAACAATCTTTTCTGTCTGTCCCATCATGGCAAAGCCTGTTTTTTCAATAATCGAAGCGAACTGCTCCTCGTTAAGATTTACGTTGTAGCCTTCTATTGACTCAAGCTTGTCCAAAGTTCCGCCTGTGTGCCCAAGGCCTCTGCCGCTCATCATGGGGATTTTTACGCCAAGAGACGCCACTATAGGAGCAAGCGGTAGGCTGATTTTGTCTCCCACACCGCCAGTGGAATGCTTGTCCACAAAAGGCCCTTTAAGCCCCTTGAGTTTTTCAAGGTCGATTGTGTCGCCGGACCTGAGCATGCAGCCTGTTAAAATTCCTGTCTCCCCGAATGTCATTCCGCTGAAATAAACGGCCATAAGAAAAGCCGACATCTGGTAATCAGGAATTGAACCGTCAACATAGCCGTTTACAAGAAATTCTATTTCCTCTTGCGAAAGCTCCTGTCCTTTTTGGTTTCCAGTTCCACGCTTTTTAATGATTATGTCCGCCGCACGCATTTTGACCTCCGCTGTTAAGTGTTGTTTGCAAATATTATTATATCCAAAAAAGAAAAAAAAGTCATTTGCCCTGCCTCTGCTATTGTCGCATAAGCTAATTGGGGAGAATGATATTGTAAAAAGGTATGAAAATAAAAATAAAACTCGATATTTGAACGATTGTTGTTTAGTATAGAATAAGACTTTATAAAAATTATTTGATGTCAAAACTCAATGAAGGTTGGCAAAGATTGGGGTGAAAAAAATTGAATCATAGAAATTTTTATTCTTTGCTTTTTTCTACAAGTCAGGATTTTCACGTGCTTTTTGAATTCTCTCGTTTTTTTTACTCTTGTTTCCGTAAATGAATACGCCGACTAAAGTAGCCAATGCGCCGAGTATGGAGACAATTCCGTATGCATCTTTGTTGAGATAAAGCAGAAACGCTCCTATTGAGATTGTTGTTAATGCTAGTATGAATGCAAAAATCTGTCCTCGGGAGGTGTTTTTTATGCCGGAATCAATCACCTTGTTTTCAAGCTCCATGCGATGCTCTGATTGCTTGACGTAACGCTCCATCAGTATTTTTGTGAACCCTGGATAAATTGCTTCATAATGTTCCATTTCGCTTGCTGGCGGCAGAGGACTTGAATAATGAGCCGAAGCTAGCATCTGCATATTCAGTGAGCCTATAGTTTTTTTTCTGATTATTATTCTTTGCGGACGGTGTTCTTTTACGCATAAGATGTCATCATAGATTTATATGCTTCTGCAAGGTCGATTTTTACAGCGTTTGCATCAGAGAACATTGCTCTACTGTCTGCAGAATCCTCGGTACTTGAATAATTGTATTCTTGAGAAACACCGAACAAATCAACTATACTCATAACGCCGTCAATAAAAGATGGATTTGAAAAAAGATAATCTGATAACATATTTTTGCCTCCAACAAGGCTTTTTGCAGTTCTTGCCACCGTCATTAAAAAAAACTGCTTGAATGTTGCCAGCAGATTTTGTACGACCGTTTTTAATATAGTTCATTATCAGTCTGCTGTCAAGAAATGTGAAATTCTCCGAGCCATTATTAGCTTGCGTCCCCTTTACCGCAGTAGCTGGACATTCTCACAAGAGGCTTGCGGCATTCTGCACAACTACTTGGGCGTCTATGAAATTAAGTTAAGATGAAAGTAAAATTAAGTTAAAAACAAAATGAAATCAAGTTAAAATTAAAACGAAATTAACTTAAAATCGAAATAAAATCAAGTTAAAATCAAAATGAAATTAAGTTGATTTTAGGATTGTTTTAACTTGATTTCTGAGTATTTTTAACTTAATATTATATTGTAATAAAATTAATTTCACGGTTTCACAAGCAGTGGAGAATGTCATTGCAGGCAGTATGTAAGAGAGTGGAGGCACTATGATCAGCGTAAAGACAGTAGCTAACAACACAGGACACGGCAAGACCGGGTTCTGCTTTCTAAGCACATCGGACACAGACGCAGGAATAGAGGAAATCGTAAAGGAAATGGTCAGGTATAATTCCACTCTTACCGAGGCGGACACTCGCGCGGCTCTTTCTGTTCTGGATGCGGTTGTGGAGCGGCTTCTTCAGGAAGGGTGCAAGGTGCGGCTTCCCTGGGTGGACTTGCAGCTTGCGGCTCACGGAACTGCCGAATCCATTTCAGAGAAGTTTCAGAATAAGAGGGGCGACAACAGGTTTGTCCTCAAGGCTTTGGTCAACAAGAAATTCGAGGCTAAGGCGGCGGAAAAAGTGTTCTACAAGACAAAGTCGTCCGTGGCGGAAATGGATCCTTTGATTTTCCAGGTCTTTTCAATCACTAAGGACGCTTCTTATTCTGGTGAGCGCGTTGTAAAGGCTGGAATGTGCTTTAGAATCTACGGAAAGAACCTTGGCTTTGACTTTGAGGATGAAAAGCAGGGCGTGTTCCTTGCATTGAAAGGCGACAGGAAAAAAGCCGTCAGAATCACAAGCTTTATAAGGCGCACTCAAAGGACAATCGACGCAATCCTGTCGCAGGACATGGAAAAAGGTGTCTATACGGTTTCGTTTGTAAAGAAAAACGGCGAAGGCTCATATCCAGTTGCAAACACAACTGATGAAATAGAAGTGATTGAGTAACTAGGCTGAACGGCTTGTTGCCTTGTCATTGCCGCGTTTGACATGGCAATCTATGTACATGGATTCCTGGATTCGCGCTGGGAATGACAGTTTGCGCTACAGTATTCCGATTCCGCTTTTTAAGGTTTCAAGCTGCATTCCGCAGGCCTTTTCTATCATGCTGTACAAAAGACGCTTCATGTTGTATACGGATTCCGAGGGAACAAGCAGTTTTCTTACTTGTCCGGGCGGAAGCTCGTTTATTGCGGTAAGGTAGGTGAGCGAGTCAAGGTCGATTCTAAAGTTTCCTTGTGCTCTGTTTTCCGGGGCGAAAGAAATGCAGTCGGCGCAGACAAATCCGTTTTGTCTTTCTATATAAGAGGCGTTATGCTCATGGCTTAAAAGTGAAGAGCCGCAGCCGCAGCAGGTTCTTGGTTCAGGCTGAAGCCCCAAAAGGCCAAGGTATCTCCAGACAAAGCGCAGAATTCCAAGCCGGGCTTCGTTTTCATCCACGCTGTCTATTCCGTCAAGAAAGGCGCACAGAAGGACAAAGGCTTTTTCCGTTTCTCCGGCGCACTTTGTCTTTAGCACAAGCTCGCAGGCAAATGATGCCGCCCAGGATTTTAAAAGGCTTGTCCTGAACGAAAGGTGGCAGTTTTGCGCGTCAAAGTCGGTTATTTTTATTGAATTGCGGGATTCGTCGCTGTATATATAGAGAATTCCTGAATAAAACGGCTGGACAAGGGATTTTAGGCGGCTTTTAGGTCCTCCGTAGAGCATTGCGTTGAAAATTCCGTTTTCCGCAGAAATTACTTTTACAAGCCTGTTGTTTTCCCCGGATTCTTTTAGTGAAAGGATTACAGATTTCATTCTCTTGTTCCGCTCTGCCATGCGCCTATAATATCAGCGCGGAAAATGCTTGGCAAGACTTGTGAAAATGCGACGGATTTTCTGCAAAATCAGGGCAAACGCATTATAGCCTACTTCAATTTCTACAATACGGCGAGGTTTCATCAGTCTCTGGATTACAATGTACCTGATGAAATACATGATCCAGAGCATTATTTTGGTAAACAGGTTTTTGCAACTAATATCATAAAAAAAAAGCAGGATAGCATTGACTATTCAAATTTTCGACCTTTATTTGATGAGTTAAGTCAGTATTTATAATATTCTCAGGCTAAATTATGCCACATCCCGAGCATTCATATTGATATTCCGTACAACATCAAATATCCTGTTCTGCGCTTCGGTTCCAAAGAGTGTGAAGAACTTCGGACGATCGAATGGAGCTCGGCCTTTCATGAGCGCATCCATTTTGATTTCGCCCTGTTCAACGATAATATTTATCAGACGTTGAACAAATTCAATCTGCATGCTGTTCATGTTTGCATCATTAATGAATTCTGCAAAGTAATCATTGATAGAATCCTTATCCATCTTTGTAGCCCAGCGGATGAAAACTCCTAGAGATTTTCCCTCAGAGAGTTGATCGAACATCTTTTCATTTCCAAGTTCTTCCTTAAAGATATGGTTTAGATTGTCAAAATCATTTTTTGTAAGAGGCTGATTTGTTCGAAGCTTATTAATTGCTTCATCCTTCATATGCTCAGAAAGATAAGCATCCACTTTCTTTTTATATTCTTCAAAGTTGTCTGCAGAAGTTGGATTTGCAGTTCCGCTCGGCACATCAACAGTTTTTACTTTATCATCAAAATCTATAAAAAGAGGTTCGTGTCCATTTTCAACAGTAAACTGTGCAAGTTCTCTTATTTCCTTGCGGATTTCTTCATAATCAAGAACATTCAAGCTATCATAATATGAATTTACAGATAAGAGCTGTAATCTCGGAAGATTATCTCGAACCACTTTAATGGATGTCTTCTTTAAAAGCTTCTCAGCAACGGCTTTAATCTTTGAGCGGTAAAGATTTATAGGCTGTTCTGACAATTGTGCCTCCATTATTCCGTAACAGAAATTATCAAAGCCTTTTGCATACTGGTCTAGTTCTCCGTTGAAAACAAGTGGAGCAATGTACTTTGTAAGATTCATTACATCTTCATCGGTAAGACATTCAAAGCTTTTTTCATTTTGAAACTTCAAAACATGTTTTAGTACAAGATGCACTGGCGTAAGCTTTGTGTTTAAAGCAGAAATTTGTGCATGAACTTCGCTTACAAGCTGGTCTCTGTAATCAATGAATTTCTGGTCTGCCCAGGCTGCATCCTGCAACAGTTTTATTACTGCGCATTTATGAGCAAAAATACGCTCGCTTACCGATTTTCCAGAAGCTCCTTCAATGCCGTTCTTTTCCTCACGGAAGAATTCAAAATTCCTAAGGTAATCAAAAATGTAGAAATACTTTTTTCCTACATAAGGACCAGTTTCATCAGTGCAGACAAGATTTGGAGCAAGTCGGGTTCCACGGCCAATCATTTGCCAGAACTTAATCTTACTGCGAATCTTCTTATAGAAAATTAGATTTACAACTTCTGGAATATCAACACCTGTATCAAGCATATCAACACTTACTGCAATTTGTAACTGTGAATCTGATTTCTTGAATTCCTTGATTGTTGATTTTACTTTTGCATCATCACAGACAACTCTCTGACACATTTTGCCTTTGTACTGTGGCCAGTATTTATTAAAGGTGTCTACAATGTGCTGGGCATGATTTTTGTTGTAGGCAAAGATGATTGTTTTTCCGAGTTTGTCTCCGCCTGTTTTGATTCCTTTTGTCATTAAGTCTTCAAGAACCTGGCGAGTTGTATCTTCATTGAATACATATTCGTTAATTGCCTTTGGAGGAATCTCCTCAAAAGGTTCTTCGCTTTCTTCTTCCTGTCGGCGGACCTTCTCCAAATCTTCTTCGCTAAGATTATCTTTATTGATTCCTTCATCAAGGAATGTAGACGTTTTTTCGATTGTATGATACGGAACCAGATAATTAGCCGCAACAGCTGTTTCATATTCATAAACATCAGTTGGAACATCATCCTGCAGCTCAAAGAATTCAAAAGTTGATTTATCAACATCGCGGCGAGGTGTAGCTGTGAGTCCTACAAGATATGCATTGAAATATTCAAAGATAGCCCGGTATTTCTTAAATATGGAACGATGTGCTTCATCAATTATAATCAAATCAAAATGAGCCGGAGAAAAAGTACGGTTGCCGTCTTTATTTTTCTCTGTATCAATAGCATTTAAGATAGTTGGATATGTACTGAATACGATTCGGGCGCCTTTGTTTTCGGCCTTATCTTTTGCATCCAGAAGATTACACACAGTAACATCCGGGCAATTTTCACGGAAAGCGTCATAAGCCTGTTCAACAAGCTGAATTCGATCTGCAAGGAACAGCACATTTGAAACATAATGAGCTCGACTCAATACATCTACAATACTGATTGCAGTTCTAGTCTTTCCGGTTCCAGTTGCCATAACAAGCAGAAACTTACGGATTTTCTTTTCCATCTCAGCACAGATTGAGCGGATAGCCTTCATCTGATACGGACGGCCAGAAATTTCTGTATTGATTTTTACACTGTTCAAATCACAAAGAAGATTACGGCGGTCCATAAGTTTCTGTAAATCAGCCATTGCAAAGATCATGCTTACAGAACGAGGTGCATACTGACTGTCATCCCAAAAGAAGGTTTCAAAGCCATTAGTATAGAAGATAAATGGACGTCGATTAAACTTTCGTTCAAGACAATCTGCATATAAGACAGCCTGCTGTTTACCTACATTCGGATCTTTTGTAGTTTTCTTTGCTTCAACAACAGCAAGTGGAGCCCCATCTTTTCCAAACAAAACATAGTCAATATATCCTGTTTTGCCAGGTATACCTTCCATATCATTGACTTTGTACTCTTCAACAACCTGAACCTGATCAATTCTCCAGCCAAGAGCTTTAAGGTCTTCGTCGATGAACATCTTTCGTGTCTGGAATTCGCTTAAATCTTCAACCTTAAGCTCAGGCTTATTCGAAGGATGATCTTTGTTATTTTGAATAGAAGAAAGAGCTTCTGCTAGCTGCTTCTTCAATTCTTCTATTGTATTATCTTTTGAATCGATTTCGTCTTTGTATTTCTGAAGTTCATCTTGAGAAGGCTTTTTTACTGCAACAACAACTTTGTTTTTGGGAATTGCATCTTCACTAAAAGTACGTTGTTTATAATCGGCTCCATAAGTGTAATCAAGCCAGTTCAAAAAATTAAAAAGAGCCTTAAGAGAAAGAAGAACATATTTCTTTTCTACAGAAAGAGTATCATGTACGCCGCTATTACCAACTTTAATTACCAGTTGAATATCATGGCGAATATTAGAGGGAACAGCATTTACAAAACTTGATTCATGAACAAGAACTTTAATAGAATCGTCATAAGGTTTATGTAGGTCAGGATCAACTGAATACATCCATTTTACAGCCTGCTCCAGCGATTTTCTTGCTGCAAAAGCTGAAAACACAGTATTTTTATTATATTGAAGTTCTGCCTGAATAGCCATCTGGCTAAAGGCGGAATAGTTCGTATCATAAGTTAAGAAATCAAAGTTCGCCATAAACTGTTTCCCTTTTTTTAAGATAACATCCCTTTATTATACAACCTTTTTAGGCTATTTGCTATTTCAAATTTTGATTTGTCGATTTGCTGGACGAAAGCGGCGAAGTTGTTTTGTAACGATAATGGTGGTACAGGAATATCCAATGTCTCAAGTTCGGTTTTTGTAATAGCTTCTCGTGTTGCACCACCAGCTCCACCAATACCAAGTAAAACTCGCTGTTCTGTATCGGTAATAAGCAAATTCGATAAATAAACTGGATTTAATTTTTCTGTAGCTCGTAGAATAGAAACATGCTGATTTACTCTTGCAGGAAGGACATCTTTTGGTAAAATACAGCAACGTGCTACTGAAGCACCGGTTATATTTATTAGTACATCATTTTCTTGAAGTGTCACATTATCTAATTCTCTAGCTTGGTCTTCTGTAATATGAGCCAGGCCTTCATATTCAAAATATCCTTTATAAACATTCATGCTGCGGACTAAGGAAATTCCTTCAGAAATATAACTTTCTCTTCCTCCTTTTGGCGTTGCTCCAGAACCAATTTTAGAAGTAAGAGTTTTTAATTTTTCTATATTCCATTTTTTAGGATTTTGTACAGGATCCCCAAACATCTCGATAAATCGGGATTTGATTAGCGTGTCATATTTTTCAAGCATGAGCTTGTGCTTTGCGATGAGCGCACTGCATTTGTCCAGCACGGCGGCAATGTGCTTTTGTGTTTCAAGTGGAGGAAGGGGGATTTTTGTTTCATTTATTTCTTTTAGATGAAGATTAGGAACTCCAACGCCTTTCAAATGTGAATTAAACTGTCGCTTACAAGAAGGGCTATTTATAACACGTAGCAAATACTTCGGATAAATGATTTCCTGATTTGGTCGTAACAATGCCAAAGTAACATATATATCAAAGACACGATTATCTTCAACCAATGCTGCAACCCCTGTTGTTCCATTTTTCGCAAGTAAAACATCATCTTTCTGGGGAGAAATTCGTTTATAGAGAGTTTCGTGTAATTCTTTTGTTATGTATTTTATATTATTCCAATCAATAGTTTGTGTTGTTACATCTTTTGATGAAAGAAAAGGTATTCCATCTTCTGCTTTTGCATAAGCAGGGGTTTGATGAGTTCCGTCAGTTATAGGTATTTCACACACATCTCCAAGTCTTACCTTTTTCCACTCGCTCATTTTTCAGCTCCTGACAAAATTATCCAATAACCGTTGTTTCTAGAATCAGAATGCTTCAAAAGATTTTGTTTCTTCAATTCGTCTATATCTCGCTTGATTGTTTTTTCATTCTTTCCAAGCTTATCTGCAATAATTGCTGCTGTAATAGTGTTGTCATTTGCAATCATATCAAAAATTGTTTTCTGGCGCTCGGTCAAAGGGACATTTAAAGGGACATTTTCCCCTCTTATACTAATATTTTATTTATTTTGCACAAATCATGCAAAATAAACGCAAAAATGTCATAAATTCAGGGAATTTCTTTTGTATTTTGACATTTTTTCGAACCAATCTATCCCTTTAGTATTTTCCTCAAAAGTAAAATAAAAAAATCCTTATTTTACTTTCCGGCTTGAAAGTAAAATAAGAACTGGCCTTATTTTACTTTCAGCGGTATAATGGAGCTGTCTGGAGGAAAAATGAAGATAGAAGACTTTAATTCTGGAATTTGGGAACAGGGGTATAAGTATAAATATTTTGTTCCGGCTTTTATAAATCATCCATTTTCTTGGGAAGATGATGCGATAAGCGCTTTATTGGAAAAAGCCTCATTAAAACTTGGTGAATTAAATTCTTTTTCCAGATTTGTTCCTGATATTGATATTTTTATTAGTATGCACGTTCTTAAAGAGGCTGTTGTTTCGAGCCGCATTGAAGGTATAAGAACAAATATCGAAGAAGCACTTGAAGAAGAACAGCCTTCTGAACCAGAAAAGCGAGATGACTGGTTAGAAGTAAACAATTATGTAAAAGCTATAAATTCTGCTATAGAGGAATTAAAAACGTTGCCTCTTTCATGCCGTTTGATTAGGGATACTCATAGGATTTTACTTTCAAGTGGTCGAGGAGAAAGAAAAACTCCAGGAGAATTCAGAATTTCGCAAAACTGGATAGGTGGTGCGTCTATTGTGGATGCGGTTTTTGTTCCACCAGCTGCAGATAAGCTTTCTGATTTACTGTCAGATTTTGAAAAGTTTTTAAATAATGAAGAAATAAATGTACCTAATCTGATTAAAATAGCAATTGCTCATTATCAATTTGAAACAATTCATCCTTTCTTGGATGGAAATGGACGAATGGGGCGTTTGCTGATTACATTGTTTCTTGTTTCCAAAGGAATTTTGGATAAACCTTTGTTGTATTTGTCTGCATTCTTTGAAAAGAACAGATCTCTTTATTATGACAAATTAACCATCACTCGCGAAAAAAATGATTTGAATCAATGGATAAAATTCTTTTTAGTTGGAATTATTGAAACTGCAGAGGAAGGAACAATAACACTGCAAAAGATAATGCAGATAAAAAAGAAATCAGAAGATAAAATATTAACGTTTGGCAGAAGGGCATCAAAGGGACATGATTTATTGGAAGCGTTGTTTTCAACTCCAATTGTTTCAATAAAAACTGTTCAAACTTTATTACAGCTTACTCCAAAATCAGCTGGAGAAATGGTAAAACTTTTTGTAGATAATAATATTCTGCAAGAAGTTTCTGAACAACAAAGGAACCGTTCTTTTGTATTTAGAGAATATTTGGATCTGTTTGTAAAGTAAGAAAAGATTGTATCGTAAGAAACTGAGACTGGAATTCTCTTCGTAGAGAATTTTTATCCGTTGAATGAGAAAAAGAAGAATTATATTTCCAACATCTCAAAAAACTAATTCTTTCAGAAGAAGTCTGAATTTTAAAATCCTGTGTATTTGTTATTTATTTCAAAAATCTCTTAATAGCATATTCTTGTGCTGCATATAAATCAAACCTATACTTATTTTTTTTCATCTCTAAAAGCATTTTCAGCAGATAAAGAGTTTTCTCTGTTTGAACTATTTTCAATAAAATAATAATCTAGTTTTGAATCCATTTGCATTTCTAAAAATTCAAGGTAGATATAGAACTGATGTGCCGCTTCTGCCCCAATTATATATTCATTTTTGCTTATTAAATCAAATACCTCTTTTTTCAATGTAGTATACTGTTTAAACTTTACAGCATATTCTGATTTATATTGAAATGAATATTTATCATTTTTCTTTTCTTTCAGAATGTATATAAAAGCATCAGAACATAACTCTGATGGTAAATCCTCAAATTCATCAATTTTTTTCCAAATATCGTTTGTGCTATTAATAAATTTTGAAATTGAAACTTCAGCAATAGTATTTCTTGTTTTAAAAGCTTCCAGGTTTATATTTATACAATATGTAGCAAGCATAATAAGCAAAGCAATTAAAAATTTTTCGAGAAGGATTTGCAATGTTTTTGAATCATCAATAACCTTTAACAAGTTTTTCAATTAAACATCTCCCTTACCGCACCATTCCCGATAAGGTTTGTGAATACCGAATAGTTTTTGTTCTCAAAGCGAAGACGGCCGGCAGGTATTGCGGGGCTGATATGCTGTTCTTCTGCAAAATTCCTTATTGCAATTGGAGTGGAAGAAATTGTCAGGCCCGAAGTTTTCCAGATATTCATAGGTATTAACATTTCTTTTGCATATGTATCGGCTTCTCTTTCAATTGTTTTGCTCATTTCATTTGTAATATCATCAAAGTAAGCGGCATTGTTTTTTGACAGATGTTTTTTTACATGTGCAAGTTCGTGGAAAAGTGTAAACCAGAAAGAGTCGAGGCGGTCATAGCGTAAGGTTAGAGCAATTAAGGGGCTACCATCTGGCATAAGCATTGAAGAACCATCAAGGTGTGATTTTTCAAGATGTTCTTCTATAATAAAATGGATGCCTACTTTATTTAACAATTCTTTTGCAAGCTTTGGACCTTGGTCAAAAACACTGAGCATTGCAAGGTGTGAAAAGAATTGTTCTGTAAGAACATCTTTATCCCATTTTGGCAGTTTTTCTGCAGCGGCAAGATTCATAACTCTTATTCGCCAGGCCATAAGAATGTCATCAAGATTTTCAGATTCTTTATTTTCTGACTTTCTGTTATAACAAAGAGCAACATCCTGAATATTGAAGTTTCCAATAAATTTAATTATCAGTTCTTCCTTTAATTCTTTTGCCTGAGACAGAGTTCCGTCAAAGAAGTTTGTAAACCAACCGCGTTTATACATTTCTGTAAATGGAAAGTTTATTCCATGTTCCATGATAGAAGAGTCTGGTAATTCTTTTCCAGATTCCTGAATAAGAACTTCTGCGGGAATTCCTAAACCTTCGTGAAGTTTACGAATCATATTAAGGCTAAGAGCTCTTTTTCCGGATAATACTTCTGAAACTTTAGATTTACTTCCAATAAAGGGAATTAAATCTTTGCTTTTAAGTCCTTGCTGTTCCATGCGGAATTTTATTGCAGTCACAGGACTTGGAAGATCTATAGGGTATTTTTCTTCTTCGTAAATTTCTACAAGCTTTGTAAGGAGTTCCAGTTCGTCACCTGCTGGAGTTCCTGGTTCTGCTTCAAAAATTTCATCAATACGTTTGAGGATTTTTTCATAATCATCTTTTGTCTTTATAAGTTTAATATCAGCCATTAAATTTCCTCCGCGTTTATGCTGTCGTACTCTTTATGAGTTCCAACAAATCTAATGTATATGATTTTGAATTTGTAATTGATTTTGACAACCAGCCTGTATTTATTTCCACAGATATTAAATACAACTCGGCTACCCTTTAAGATACTGGCAGAACG
>ERZ1026894.422-NODE-422-length-31479-cov-28.266325_pt1 | contig 31479 bp, 27 predicted proteins | sample MGYA00380177_ERZ1026894 | MGnify/ENA primary metagenome ERZ1026894 (study PRJEB33269, sample SAMEA4719813) | human gut metagenome | biome: human-associated habitat; feature: organic feature; material: feces | place: Cameroon | collected 2013-10 ... | reverse complement strand
AGTTGACAGAGGGTTACATCACAAAGCAGTTCTTGGATAAGGACAGCCAGGTTTGCGGTTACGAGTATGTACACCTCGGCAAGATGATGGAAGCTATCAAGAACGGCATGGACGCCAACGAGGCTGTCAAGAAGTTCACAGGTAGCTACGGTCGTACAACTGCTGAGCAGGGTGTTGTTAAAGCAATTGATCCACGTAAAGAATAATAAGGAGATACAGATATGATTAGAAAAGTAAGTTACGAAAGTCAGGAACGTCGCGAGAAGCAGGTTCTTGCTGCTCTTAATGCTAACGGTATTCAGAGCTTGGAAGAGGCTAATCAAATCTGCGAGGACGCAGGTGTTGATCCTTATCAGATGTGTGAAGACACTCAGCGTATCTGCTTCGAGAACGCTAAGTGGGCGTATGTAGCTGGTGCTGCTATCGCTATCAAGAAAGGTGCTAAGACTGCTGCTGATGCAGCTGAGGCTATCGGTATCGGTTTGCAGGCTTTCTGCATCCCTGGTTCTGTAGCTGACGACCGTAAGGTTGGTCTCGGTCACGGTAACTTGGCTGCTCGTTTGCTCCGTGAGGAGACTCAGTGCTTCGCTTTCTTGGCTGGTCACGAGTCTTTCGCTGCTGCTGAGGGTGCTATCAAGATTGCTGAGATGGCTAACAAGGTTCGCAAGAACCCATTGCGCGTTATCTTGAACGGTCTTGGTAAGGATGCTGCTCAGATCATCAGCCGCATCAACGGTTTCACATACGTTCAGACAAAGTTTGATTACTACACAGGTGAGTTGAAGGTTGTTAACCGCATCGCTTACAGCGACGGTCCACGTGCTAAGGTTAACTGCTACGGTGCTGACGACGTTCGCGAGGGTGTAGCAATCAACTGGAGCGAGGATGTAGACGTATCTATCACAGGTAACTCTACCAACCCTACCCGCTTCCAGCACCCAGTAGCTGGTACTTATAAGAAGGAGCGCGTTGCAGCTGGCAAGCCTTACTTCTCAGTAGCTTCTGGTGGTGGTACAGGTCGTACTCTTCACCCAGACAACATGGCTGCTGGTCCTGCTTCTTATGGTATGACCGACACCATGGGCCGTATGCACTCTGATGCTCAGTTTGCTGGTTCTTCTTCAGTTCCTGCACACGTAGAGATGATGGGCTTCCTCGGTATGGGTAACAACCCAATGGTAGGTGCTACAGTAGCTATCGCTGTTGCTATCGACTTGGCTATCAACAAGAAGTAATTTTCTTTAAGACAAATAATTATCCCTGTAGCTATATAGTTACAGGGATTTTTTATGTCTTTAAGTTTAATAGAATTATATTATCCATAAGCAAGCGACACTGGGGACGTGGCATCATCGTTGCCCACCCGTTAGCTACGATGAGCAGACTTGCACTGGGGAAGTAGAAGAAGTTATACACTATTTCTTGCATGAATCAGGAAAAAAAAATCGTAATTTTGCATTTTAAAATTCAAGATACAAGAAATAAGAAAGAAAAAACATGGTAACAATTGATGGACTGACCGTAGAATTTGGCGGCACCACCCTATTCAAAGACATTTCCTTTCAGATCAACGAGAAGGACCGTATAGCCCTCATGGGAAAAAACGGAGCAGGAAAAAGTACTCTGCTCAAGATTATCGCAGGCGTGAGAACAGCCACACGAGGCACAGTATCGGCACCTAAAGACTGCGTCATAGCTTATCTACCACAGCATCTGATGACAGAAGATGGCCGCACAGTGTTTGAAGAAACATGCCAAGCCTTTGCACACCTTCATGAGATGCAAGCCGAAATCGATCGCATCAACAACGAGCTCACCACACGTACCGACTATGATAGCGATGACTATATGCAACTCATCGAGAAAGTGTCTTCACTTTCTGAGAAATTCTATGCCATAGATATGACTCATTTTGAGGAAGACGTAGAGAAGACCCTCCTCGGATTGGGATTCGAACGTTCCGACTTCAATAGACCCACCAGCGAGTTCTCTGGTGGTTGGCGTATGCGCATCGAATTGGCAAAGTTACTACTCAAATCACCCGACGTACTACTACTCGACGAGCCCACCAATCACCTCGACATCGAGTCTATAGGATGGCTCGAAGACTTCATCTGTAATAGTTCTAAAGCAGTCGTAGTCATCAGCCACGACCGAAAATTTGTTGATAACATCACTACTCGTACCATCGAAGTAACCATGGGACGCATATATGACTATAGGGCTACCTATAGCCACTACTTGGAGCTACGCAAGGAACGTCGCGAACAGCAGATGAAGAAATACGAGGAACAGCAGAAAATGATAGCCGAGACCAAAGATTTCATTGAACGTTTTAAGGGCACTTATTCAAAGACCTTTCAGGTACAGAGCCGTGTAAAAATGCTCGAAAAACTGGAGCTCATCGAAGTGGACGAGGAAGACACCAGTCGTCTACGACTCAAGTTCCCACCCAGTCCGCGCAGCGGTGCTTATCCTGTACAGATGAGCGACGTGGCTATGGCTTTCGATGAAAAGATGATATTCAGTGGAGTTAACCTCACTGTGGAACGAGGCGACAAGATAGCCTTTGTGGGACGTAATGGAGAAGGTAAATCTACCCTGGTAAAATGTATTATGGGACAACTGCAAAACTCAGGTAAACTTGAGCTCGGCCACAACGTGCAGATAGGTTATTTTGCACAAAACCAGGCCTCTTTGCTTGATGGCGACCTCACGGTTTTCCAGACCATTGACGATGTGGCGAAAGGAGAGATACGCAACAAGATACGCGACCTTCTCGGAGCCTTCATGTTTGGCGGAGAAGACTCCACCAAGAAGGTGAAGGTGCTGTCGGGAGGTGAGCGCACCCGCTTGGCAATCCTCAAACTTCTGCTCGAGCCAGTGAATTTGCTTATCCTTGATGAGCCCACCAACCATCTCGACCTCAAGACCAAGGATGTGCTCAAGCAGGCTCTCCTTGACTTCGACGGAACACTCATCGTAGTAAGCCACGACCGCGACTTCCTCGATGGTCTCGTTAGTAAGGTATACGAGTTCGGGCACGGGCGAGTGCGTGAACACTTGTGCGGCATCTACGAGTTCTTGGAATCGAAGAAGATGGAAAGCTTACAAGAACTCGAGAAGAAGTAACTCACTTCTGTTCTTGCATTTGGCTTAGGGTCTAAATGTCCCCTTCACATAGTCATCGGGCGCTATTTCATAGAAACTATGCCTGCGCTTGCAAAAGTCTATGAGATGGGAAAAGACAGCATTCTCACTAAGTAGTGCAGCCTGCCCTATCATGACAAGATGTTTCATAGCACGGGTCATAGCGACATTGAGTTTGCGGTCGATGATCTGTCCTGACACATGGTCGACATACTGATTACTTGCCAAGAAGCCCATCTGATAATACTTCTGTATGGTGAAGCCATAGATGATATTCTCACACTGGCTACCCTGATAACGCTCCACGGTATCTATCATGATATCGTGGAGTTCTGCTATATGGTAACTGTCTATCTCGTTGCGTATGGTGGATATCTGGTTGCGATAAGGTACGATGACCCCCACTGTGCGATCTTTATCGAAGTGCCCCTGATGGCTGAGATAGATGCGATACACCGTGGCAGCAATCATCTTTGCTTCAGCGAGGTTTACCTTGTCAGAGTCGCCATACTGCCATTCTCCCTTGCGTGTCTTTGGATAGGTGATAAAAGCCACTCGACGCGTGGTGAGCAAGGCATTGATACCATGCGAACTTTGCGATGTACTGGGTGTGAACTCCTCCTGATAAGGCAGTGGCACTGGCACAAGCTTACCTTCATAGAAAGCTTGGTTGGGGAAGATAGCTATGTCGCGATGCATACGTCCCTGACGAGTGAGCATGTAGCTATAGGCGTTGTTAACACCTTCCTGACGATAAGCTCTAATGAGGCGCTCAAAAAGCGACAGACGACAGTCGGTGAGGTGGATGCTCTGTAGGTCGGGCTCCTGCACCAACGACTCTGCCGGTTGCTGCTGCACAACGGCAGGCAACTGTTTCTCATCACCGATAAGCACAAACTTCCTGATGGAGTGTTCGCCCGTACGAGCTAACTTTTGCGACAGAAGCCCTATAATCTGAGGCTCAAGTATCTGAGAAGCTTCATCGATGATAGCCAGATCGAAGGCCTTGATGGTGAGCAGCCCCGCCTGACTATTCAAGGCTGTCGTGGTGCCGCAGAACACACGGCATTGCGCTATGAGCTGACGTATCTCTTCGCCATTGCGACAAGCCACAGAGCGCTGACTCAAGAGATGAGAGCGATAAGATTCATGACACCCTAACTCGCTACCTATACGCATGAAGTCGATGCCCTCTGCCACTAACTTGCTGCACATCTCGTCTACGGCCCTGTTGGTGAATGACAACAGAAGCACCGATGTGCCTTCTTCGAGGAGCTGCTCTTTCAATACGTTGACCATACCAAAGGAAGTTTTTCCTGTGCCTGGAGGTCCGATGATGAGAAAGAGGTCGCAGGCCTGTTTCACGCGCAACACCAATTCGTTAAACTCATTGCCTGTTTCTGTGGCATAATCACCCTTGAGTTGCAAGGTGGTATCTACGGCAGGTTGACGCTGCAGAAGCAGCAAATCCTTTCGTTCTTTACGAGCAGACAGAAAGAGTTGTAGTCCCTGATAAAGAGCACGATAAGAAGATTCCATAAAGTCATGCTCCATAGCCCACACCTTTCCTTCAAACACCTCTGCACGAGTCTGCGAATTGCGGAGCGACACCTCTACCCCATCCTCCCGAATATCGATAATAGACCCTCTGAACACATAGTGACGCGTAGCATTGGGCTCACCTTCTATGGCAGGATCATAGGCATAGAAGAAGACTATATCCCCCTTACGGAAGTTGGACATATCTTTGGTCTGCTCTTGAGAGAAACCGAAACTCACCGTCTCGATAACACGACCTTCGGTCTGAGAAATAGGACGCAGCGACAAGTCGCAATAGATATTGCCAGCACTCAGTCGCTCGTCGAGAGTACTATTCCATACAGAAGCAAAGCCCGATTCTTCCTTGGTACGATTGCCCACCTTGGAGAGCATCTGCTCGTTCTCCAAGAAAGTAAGAAAACGATAATAATAGTCTTTTTCGAGGGACGTAGCATGATGTATCTGGTCGAGTATCTGCTGTAAGCGCGGACGCGTATAACGCTCCCAGATAGAACCACTCTCGCCAGGATAGATATGTTCAGGAGTGAGCGAATCTAAGATGCGAAAGCCACCACGAGTGAGCAATAGTTCAAGCCATGCCACCTGGTTGCGTAAGCGCAGAGCCTTGAACAACAATTCTGGTGCTGAAGCGATATCGAGCAGACTGTTTGGATAGCGCGAATAGAGCATATAGGAATGGAAATCCTTATAAGGCACCCCATAGTTATAACGAAAGATAGCTCTATAGAGAAGGGCTTGAACATAGTGATCTGGGCGGACACGTGGACTTTCAAGACTTGACTTACTGGAGGCCTGCCCCGACTTCTGCTCTACCATCAGCGTCATATCTTTCTGTATAAAGTCCATTCGGGCCTGCAGTCCCAGCGTCTCGCAGAAGAAGGAAGGTTCAAGGATAGTATGGCTACCATCTCGTTGAAACGACACAGCAGAGGCTTCGGTCAGAGCTTCCGAGAGAGCTTGGCGTATATGTTGGCGTTGTAACTCAGCCTTGGTACGGAAATGTGGCGAGAGAGGTGTTACAGCTAAGTTTATAGCATTGCGAGCACAAAACTCAGCCAGACTCTGTTCGTAAGTGCGATGGATGTGATGCACTTCTTCGTCGAGCAACTGTCCTGCAAAGTTACCCAACATGATTGCCTCACCACTGACAGCGGGTGCCAACTTCTTCAACATATAGGCATAAGGCGTAGCCGTTTCTTGCTCGCTGAAGCAGCCTGCCAACGAGGTAACGTCGATGAGAAAGTCAGGATTAAAGATAATGATGGCTGGATAGATAATACCATCTTCGATACGAGGGAGTATGAGGTTGAGTTGCTCGCCTTTCAATAAGATATCGCTCAGATAGCTACGATCAGACAAGGCATAAGGATTATCTTCCTTGCGATAATAGATGCGGCAAGCATCACCCGTAGCACTGTCAGTGGCATTGATATAAGCATCGTCCCAGCTATTGATGACAACACGCATTACATCACCATGATGATAGAGAGGTCGATGATACTGAGAGATAATATAAGGAAAGCGCTTGTCGAGAACGGCAGGCACGGGTACATCGTATAGAAGAGAGATGAAACGGCTCAGCGCAGCAGTGTCGTGAACCACACTCTGCTGTAACTCTTCATCAGAAATCGTGTTTGGATTTTTGTCAGAGGTAGTAGTAGCACTATCTGATATGGTACGACGAAAGGGGCGCACCCTTCTCGCCCTAATACGGAAAGCATTGACCGATGCGGCAAGCGACACGTCGGGCATTTTATGACGATTCTCGGTAAGCAAAAAGTCTACCTTAGCAAAGAATCCCGAAAACTTAGTCTTGCTATTCTGTAACTTACCATCGACAGCCAAGCGGAAGATTTCTGCCAACTGGCGGTATCTGATGCGAATATCAAGCAGTTCTGGCATTTGTATCAGTTGGTCGTAGAGGTGGGCTGCAAAGCTCTGCTCATCAAGACTTCCAGGTATCTGAGCCTTGAAATGTGATAGGTCGAAGGATTCTATACGCAGTAGCTGAGGTATATGGTGCATCTGAGCTGGCGTAAAGAGAGGGTGTGATGCACGTTGCGACAGGATGACTTCGCTCAAATGACTATTGTCACAAACAGTCAACCAACGCCTTACGACGGGAGACAAACCTGTTACGTCGATAGTGCTTGGTTGGGCAAACACCACAACTACACTCACCTCTATCGCCTCTATACCAAGGTATCTCTGCAAGCCTGCCTGAACACGACTCCTATTTAGACGTGCCTGAACAAAGGGACTCTTACCATAGGCACCACCAGCTATAGTTCGCCCATTACTGGTCCAAGGACCATTTTCGCCAGCCACGATACTTCCACCCCAGTTCTTAAACTCTATCACAGTGACAGCCTGTGGAGTAAACAGGAGCGCATCGAGTTCCACACCTTCTATATTGTAATTGCCTATCAGAATCGCATCATCTAAGCTTACTGTATCTGAAGAGGTAACTGTGCCAACTTGCTCTTTAAGTAAGTGGCACAAGGCATCAAACTGCCTTATCTCGGCAATATGTTCGTATTCTGATATTTTGTAAATTTTCAGCCCCATTTTCGTTCTTTTGTTAGTAACCTACAAAGTTACACTTTTTTCTCAACAAGCAAGACTACAAAGAGAAGAAAAGAAGAAGAAAGTGGAGAAAATCACAACTCACACACACAAGTGCGATGCTTACCTCTCCCACTAAAGGGGAAATCTTATCTCATCTAAAAGTGATACTTCGTACCAACACTCAGACGCAACTCCACTTCTGCTGGATTACACCAATGGGGTGCTTCTAAGTTTTTGGTGGAAAGTGTAGCAGAAGGCTCAAGATAGAACTCTACTCGCGGAGAGATGCGCAAGCCTGCCTGCATCGCAGCATGAAGGCCTGGGGCATAGTTGGTACGGCGATGCTCCTTGGTGCTCACTGCTACCTGCGCTCCGATGAGTGCAGCCAACTGCACTAACTGGTCGTCGGAAGCCTCGCCAGTAACGGCGCTCTTCACGTTGAGCAGATAGTCGGCTCGTAGTGCCGTCAGGGTCTTACTACCCAGGTTGGGCGAAGGAACGAGGGTATTGCCCACGGATACCTGCATACCACTAAGCGTATTAAACCAATGACCATAACCCATATCAACAGGAAGTGTGAGGCGTCGGCCTATGCTACCACCATCACCCAAGTTGCCCGTATAAACTCCTGTTCCGGCACTCAGGAATATATAGTTTTTCTTGGTAGGTTCCTCGTCGAGATCCTTATTACGAGCACTACGCTGTATATTGTACTCCACACCCACCTGTATCTGGGGCTGCAGACGATGAGAACGATAGCCTTTGTAACGAGACGTAAACTCGTAACCAAGCTGGGTCTCAGCAATGAGGTTGACGTGGGGAGACACTCGGAATGCAAGCTGTCCACCACCATGAACATCACTATTGAGACGAGTATATTCTGAGTGGTCGGCACCCAAATTAAAACCTAAGACTGAGCGTACAGAGAGAACTCTGGAGTTGTCGCAACCATAAGAAAGTGCTGTAAGATCGGTCATCCAGTCGAAGCCACCCGTTGCCGCTCCATAATAATGCTCATTGATGGGACGTCCAAACATCCCCTGAAAACTATACCGCCAGCCTGCCAAGGGTGAGGTCCAATGGGTGTAACTAATTCTTGCAACAGGCATATAACGCTTCCACTCATCATACTGGAAAAGGCGAACTGCCATACCACCTGTAAGCGAAAAACTGCTACGGCGCATAGACATATTGCCCTCTGCTTGGTGTGCTCTTGCCGATTCTGCCTCGTGATAGGTATACACAAAACCAGCCATCAGAGACGATGTTACGTCTAACTTATCGACAGTATAGGCATTGGGAGCCCAACGATGGTTGTAGAGATCAAAGCGTGGTTCGAGTACAAAATTGATGTCACGAGAGAGACGAACGTTGGCTTGTAGTCCAGCACCAGCATTAAAAGAGTAACGCGAATCTGTATACCAGTCACGAGAGTAACCAAATCCAAGACCTGCAATGGTGTTTACCCAGAACTTACGGTCGGGATTGAGACCTCCAAAAGCATTGTGGAGGTTGAGCAGATAATCGAGACGTGCCCCCACAGCCCTCATTCGAGTGTTATCATTCTGCATGAAGGTAGTGGTATTGAGGTTGACTTGTAGAGCATTGCAATGGTCAAACCACTTGCCCAGCGATACGCCCACACTCATTCCAGTATTATCTTTCCAGTCGCTGATGTGAGCACTACCTAAGAACATGGGGCCTGCCTGAGCTCCAACAAAGATTCCATCGGCAAAACTATGGGGCGTATCGAAGTTGCCACGGGTGTTGCCACGACGCACATCAGGCATACGAACACCAAGTCCCATCGTCAGACTGGCCACAGGACGAAGGTTACGCCAGGTCTGCGCCTGCGACACATTATCTTGAGTTACCCCTACTCGAGGCTCCATATATACATAAGTAAAGTCAGAAAGCGCCATCTGTCCTCTGAGTCCCATGTGTGCCCCAAAGCCGTGGTCGTTGTGCTTATTCTCGCGCGAGTAAGACATGTCGACACCTGCTATGCCATACACTTCAAAGGGGCGCTGACAATACTGGTTACCAGGTTGAGCAATGGCTGTGATGTTAAGCAAGTAGTCGAGACCAATAGAGGCATATTTCACCTCTTTACCACTAATCTTATAGGCACCGCCATAGAAGTTAAGACGTACACCATGCTCAGGCGATATCCAGTCGCCAATACCCATTTCGGCAGTCGGTCCCAACTTCACGTTATGGCGACCCATCAGATTGCCGCCAAATCCGAAGTCCATGAACAGATGATCCATAAACTTCTTGTCCTTATACGACTTAGTAACCTGTGGGCGCTGAAGCATATAATCGAGCGCGCTCTTTTCGAGCTGAGCCTCACTAACGAGGGGTGCGTTCGCCATGAGGAGAGCGCAAATAAGGATGATATTCTTTCTTTTCATGATGTGTGTGCTTTTATTGTTTATCCATAGACAAGAGGTCGGTTACGTCGCCATCCACCTTAGCGATTTCGCGGAGTGAGGCATCCATCTCAAACGATTTCTTTAGTTCGTTGTATGCCTCAGTGGGGTCGTTGACACGATTCAGACAGATGGCACGAAGATAATGACTGACGGCTTCATCGTCAGACAATTTCTTACTCAACTTGAGAGCTTCTTCGTTACGCTTCATAGCCAAAAGCATCACCACCTCGTTGCGAAGACTGGTCTTGGCAATAGTGGCATAGCTTGCTTCATAACGACCATTGAAAACTGCGTTGACGGCAAGCATAGTATGTGTAGACGCTTTGTCGGTGATAAACTGAGCCACAGAGTCGGCTGAAACATACTGACCTTCATTGAGAAGAGCTATGAGCTGATTGGTGTTGACCTCCTCGGGTGCATTAGCTCCTACAAATGGGCGAAGCAAAGAGGCGTCATACTGGCGCTGATTGATGAGCATGGCCGAGAGATCGTTGGCAGCAGCCATAAACGATGGGTACACCTCAAGGGCTTGGCGCAACATGGTGTGTCGCTTCGTCGTATCGCATTCTGCACGATAGAGCTTAAAGAACTCATACTTCGACAGCTGGCTATAGTCCTGAGCATAGAGTTGAGCTATCTCGTCGAGGGTAAGGGTGCGATAGATGTTGTAATGCAGGGTATAGTCCACACGGCGCAACTGAGGCAGATAATGGGTAGCGATGGTCTTATGATAGAAAGGCAAGCGCTGTATTGCCCTACCCTGAGCCTCGATATTACTGTAAGAAGAGAGGATGGTCTCTACCCTTTCAGCCTCGTCGACAAGACTATCCGCACGCAACATCTCGGCGACACGTTCCCAGGGAGCCACTGCGGCATGAGAGGTGAAGGTCATGCCCTGAGTCATGTCGGCAGGAAGTGTACGTTTCAGAAAGCCCAGTGCATAATCCATACGCATTTTGGCAAGACTCATATTGCGATTGTATCTGCCTTCGGGCGATGACTGTCCTCTGAGTTCGAGAGAACTGAGCGAGGCTCCCTTCGACTGGGATATCGTTTCTATTTGCTGACGCAGTTTATCTATCTCAGAAGCGTTCTGCGGGTCACGGCTATCAAAAACCGCCTTGCCAACAAGGAAACGAAGGTTTACCTTGCCCTGACTATCTCGCAGCTGCACTTCCTTTTTAGGAAAGTAAGCAGAATCGGTAAGTTCATGAGCAGCAAAGCTATAGTCAAGGAAACGCAGAGGATTGACGGTGCCACGGGCTATGATGGTGGTGTCACGATACAAGATGCGATGGTAGTTCTCTATCGCCATATATACGTCGCACGAGAAGTCGTCCTTCACATGTTCTACATAGATGGAATCGTTGTAACCGATAATGTCGTTGGTGCTGCCCTTCTCGCGCATCTGCTTGCTCTTCACGGTGATATAGCGTGCGAGCGGGTCGCCAGCAAGCGAATCATTGAGATCAAAGTTGTAGAGTCGGTCTTGTGTCTGATTATATTCACGGGCATCATATACCATGGGCTTCATCAGGGTTTTCTCCTTACGAGTGGCATTGTTAAGCACTGGTTGCACTACCAAACGGGTGTTGTGAGAGAACATTTCCTTGGGCACTCTGACGCGAGTCTTCACATAGAAATAGTTGCCTCGCACCTCGATATCAGTAGGCTCGGGCAATATCTTATCTGTAATGCGCTTCTGAGAAATGGTTACTTCTTTGAGCGAGATACTCTCCTCCTCAAGGATTACATGCAGGCGCGACTTACCCTTCACGTCTACTTCCTTGGTTTTCATACCGATCATTGAGAAGCGAAGACGAGCATTCGACCTTACATTGACAGCAAAAGTACCATCAACATCTGTCATAGCAAGGATGCGGCGAGTACCTGCGTCGGAAATATTGACACCGATGCAAGGTGAGCCGTCCGACTTGATAACGACTTGTCCTAAGACTCGTATCACGTCTTGCGCTGATACTTCACTGAAGGTAAAAAAGAGAAGCACGACAAGAAGATAAGCACCACGAAGCGGCTTCGATAAAAATGTATAAGTTGTCATAAAAGTTTTCTAATCTGATTATGTAGAAATGTATGTGCTCTGCTAAAGAAAGACAGAGGGTCAAGTGATTGAGAACGATAAAGTGGACATGTTATTTTAACAAATAGACAAAGGTGACGCCAGCCTTCAAAGGTATCACTTTCCATTCTTTCAGATTGGCAACACCAGGTTCTGGTTCATCCTTTTCCCAGTTCATTTCCTGTACATGAGCAACTCCCACGCCAAGGGTTGTCTCGAGGCTCCAACGACGAGACAACACAAAACTATAGCCATAACTCACACCACCACCATAAAGATCGCCCTTATGGCGCTTACCATCATCGTAAACATAATGATAATCGCAACCTATACCTGCAAGTCCCACAAAATGACCAGTTTGCGGGCGAGCGCTAAACCAATATCTCACTTCAGGTGTGATAACAGCACCACGCGAGTCAAGATGAAAGCAATCGATGCGGTTGTAAGCTGCTTCAAAATTGAAAGTGACGTGACGATTGACGCGAAACTCGGCACCAATGTTGGGAGTGAAAGCTGCCCAATAGAGGGCATTAGTCTTTAAGGCTACTCTTTGTGCCTGCACAAAAGCAGGTACACCTAAAATAGCAAACAAAACGACATGTCTACAAAACTGTGTAGTTCTTCTAAAATGTTTGAGTACCATATATAGATATTGTATGTAATTGTAGTATTATGTATATTGTCTCAAGGGTTTTATTCTTCTTATCCAAAGAGGCTCATCACTTTTGCTTGTTGAGCCTCTTGATGACAGCATAGGCGTCATAGAGCCCTAACTCACCCGCCTTAGAGAGGTCTTGAATGGCAGCAGGCTTATTGCCTGCCTTCGAGCGAGCTATGCCACGGTTGTAGTAAGCTTCTGCCAGGTTGGCATCAAGACGAATGGCGATGGAATAGTCGTCGATGGCTTTAGACAGTTCGTTGCGACCAGCATGCAGATTACCTCGGTTGTAATACACGAAGGCATTGCTACCATTCAAACGAATGGCATCGCTGAAATCTGCCTCAGATGAATGTAGATTAGTAATGCCCTTACCCTCGGAGAGATTAAACTCGTCGAGCTCGGTCTGACAGACTGCACGCTGCCAGTAGGCAATGGAATTCTTTCCACCGCAGACCATGTACTCAGTAAAATCGCTGATAGCTGCCTCGAAGTCACGCAACACAGAATGGGCTACAGCCCTACGCAACAACAACTGAGTTTTCTCTTCATCACTCTTTGCTACACTTAGTTCTGCAGACAAGCGGTCGATCATCGAGAACAACTCCATCGACTCCTTCTCATCGAGTTGTTCCTTGCTGCACACGATATAGAGCTTATGCTTAGAAGACTTATCAAGCGACATATTGAAGGCATCCACCTCCTTGTCATAGGCCTGAATCGTGCTAAGACTCTCATGCTTGGGGAAGTAAGAAAGCTGATACATAGGCAGATAACCTGCCTCCACCACTCGATTCTGCACCTTACCACGATATTCACTCTTGTATTCGTGCTCATACTTGGGGGCATCATCGACCACGATAGAAGCATATTTGTTGGGGTCTACCTCCGAACGCTTGCGAAGTTCCTTCTTAGTCTTGGCGCTCCATCGGGGTTGAATACCTAAGTGCTTATTCATCTGTGCTTTGAAGATGCGGAACTCGTCGAGTTCGGCCTTCGCCGTCATACCCAACTTGCGATAACAGCCTGCTCGATAAGACAGACCCGTCCAGAAATTAGGAAACTGGTTGATAACAGTAGTATAGTCGCGGATGGCTGCTTTAAGGTCGCCCACCTTATCATGCAACAGGGCACGATTAAAGATGGCCATAAAGTTTGTTGGCTCCATCTTTATAACAAAGTCGAAATCGGAAATAGCACGGTTGTTGTCGCCCAGTTGCACACGCATTAATCCGCGGTTGTAATGGGCAAGAAAGTTGTTGGGGTCAATGTCAAGGGCGTTGTCATAGTCGCTCATCGCTCCGCGCAGATTGTTTAGATTGATGCGAGCCAAAGCACGATTGATATAGCTATTTACATTGTTGGGCTTAAAGTGCAACGACTTGGTTAGTGCCTCATCGGCTGTCTTCCACTCCTTGCGTGCTAAGGCCACATAAGCTCTTGTGGTCCAAGCCTCTCCATCATAAGGGTCAAGCTGTAAACTCTTGTCAAGCCATTTTTCTGCATTCAGTGTATCTTTTTTTTGCAAATATACTTCTGCTTTAAGAGAATAAGCCTTCGCAAACTTATCCCATCGAGCCATGATAGAGTCGAGTTGGTTTAGCGCATCGTCATACTTACCATCCTCCATCTTACATAAGGCTCGGTTAAACCAATAGTTGCGGTTGCGGGGTTCAAGCCTGATGGCTGCATCATAATCGGAAATAGCTTCTTCATAACGCCCCTGTCGGATGCGGGTTATCGCACGAAGATCGTAAATGTCGTTGATATAGGGGTTAAGTTTCAGAGCTTCATTGGCATCGCCTTCAGCTCCTACAAAATCGTCGAGGTTAAACTTGGCTACACTTCTGTAGTACCAAGGTTCATAAAGATAAGGTTTGGCGCCTATGGCAAGATTGAAGTACTTGATAGAAAGCACGAAATCCTCATAATAGAGTGCACTTCGTCCTGCCGTAATAAGACGATCTACACGATATTGTGCGGAGACCGTACTTATTGATAGCAGAAAAAAGAATCCAAGAAACAATCTTCTTACCATAGACCTATACCTAATTCTTATATAATCATTGATATTGTGAAATCGATATTAACCAAGAGCTACGTCGCAAAATCGCTATTATGCGCGACGCACCTTGGTACGATAAGCACATCTGAATTTACCCTTCAGGATGTTCTTCAACTTGCCTGTAATCATATTCTTGCGAAGGGGAGACAAACGATCGATGAACATGGTGCCCTCCAAATGGTCGAACTCATGCTGCATCACACGGGCCAAATAACCCTCCACCCACTCGTCATGCTCTTGCATTTCTTCATCAAGATACTTCACATGAATGCGAGTAGGACGTGTCACCTTCTCTGAGATACCTGGAATGGAGAGGCAACCTTCCTCTGAAGATGCCTTGTCGCTCTGCTCGTCATACTCCAAGATGTGAGCATTGAGAAATGCCTTGCGGAAGCCCTTATACTCGGGGAAGTCCTCACTCAAAACATCGAGGTCGATAACAACAACACGAATAGCCAAACCTATCTGAGGAGCAGCTAAACCTACACCATTGCTGGCATCAAGGGTTTCAAACATATTGGCTATCAAGGTCTTCAGCTCGGGATATTCAGGGGTGACATCTTCGGCAACCTTGCGCAAAACAGGTTGACCGTAAATATAAATAGGTAAAATCATTTTCTTGACTGCAAATAATCTTGTAAAATAATGGTGGCACTAATCTCATCCACCAGTCCTTTGTTCTCACGTCGGGTCTTCTTCTTTACGCCACTATCTATCATGGCACGATGAGCCAAAACCGACGTGAATCGTTCGTCGTAATACTCTATGGGAATCTCAGGGTGTGCCTTGCGCCAACGATTGTAGAAGTTTTCTACACGAGCCAAGTTCTCACTGGGTTGACCATTGGGCTGCAAAGGCTTGCCTATCACGATGCGTTCCACCTGCTCGCGCTTGATGTACGCCTCTAAATATTCATAGAGCGTAACAGTATCTACGGTAGCCAGCCCACCAGCAATAATCTGCAGAGGGTCGGTTACCGCAAGTCCTGTTCGTTTTTTTCCGTAATCGATGGAAAGTATTCGCATTTATTTCTTAAAAAGCAACCAAGCGTCTGGATACTTGCCTGCACGGAGCTCGTTGCGGCTCTTAACGGCATTGGCCTTGTCTGCGAAAGTAGTAGCTACTACGCGATACATATTACGCTCGCCCTGAACAATCTGAGCATCATACCCTGCACTCTTCAGAGTGTTGTACAGACCTTCTGCATTAGCTTTCACGCCAAATGAACCTACTACGACACTGAAATTCTGCAAGCCAGAACCAGCAATAAGAGAAACACTCTCCTGACGAACAACAGCGTTATCTACATCGGTAACAGTAGTCTGAGTGGCAGGAGCAGTCTCCAAAGGAGTAACTACAGGTTCGGTTGTAACAGGTGCCTGCTGTGCTTGCTGAGCCTCCTGGGCTTGAGCTTTCTCGTAAGCCTTGCGATAAGCGCTTTCCTTAGAAGTTCCACAACTTGCGAGCGCCAAAGCTGCGCATAAGCCAACACTCATTATTGAAATTTTCTTCATGTGCTTTTATTATTTATGATTTAACATTTTATTTTTTTCTCTGCGAAAATACAAAATATATCGCAAATGGGGAAAAATGCCCGCATAAAGTTTGTTAAATCCATATAAAACAACATTTTTAATGAAAATTTAAGCCCAAAAGAGTTGATTTGTCTATAAAGTTTTGTATATTTGCATCAAGTAAATAACATGTTTAACATTTAATACATTACAATTATGAAAGCATTAGGTTACATTGGCGCATTCCTCGGCGGTGCTCTTGCAGGAGGCGCTCTCGGTTTGATTTTTGCTCCTGAAAAAGGTGAAGATACTCGCAATAAGATCACAGGTGCCATCGATGAGTTTTGCAAGAAGCATGACATCAAGTTGACCAAGAAAGATGTTGACGACTTGGTAGATGACATCAAGGACGCTGCAACTGAGGTTTAAGCTCTTTCAGAAGTAAAATTATAAATAATTCGCAAGGTGGAGAGGACGCAGGATTCTGCAGCTTTACCACCTTGCGAAACATGAATAAGATTATATTACACTATGATGTTCTCCAACGATAAAAACGTTGAAACAATAGGACAACTCGTAGAAACTATCAAGCACTACATCGGGCTTCAAAAAGAATATATAAAGCTCGATGTCGTTGACAAGGTTGTTCGGTTGCTCACAGCCATCACCATCTCTATCGTGCTGGTGGGACTCCTCGTCATCGCCCTCATCTATCTATCCTTTGCTGCTGCTTTTGCATTGGGCAATATGGTAGGCATGGCATGGGGATTCTGCATCGTTGCAGCTTTTTACGTTCTTCTCTTGATCTTATTTGTCGCTTTCCGTCATCAATGGATAGAGAAGCCATTGGTAAGGTTTCTCGCCAGTCTTCTCATGCAATAGTAAAACTCGCACAATATGACTAAAGATAATCAAGGACAAACAGAATTTAGCTCGTTGGCTGATATCAGATTGCGTAAAGAATTGTTGCGCAAGGATATCGTTGCCGAAGATGAGAGAATCAAGGACTTATGGCATAAGCTGTTTATAAGACCTTCCGCCTTATCTAAGGCGGCAAGCCCAAGCAAACGTCTTTCAAGCATGTTGTCTATGGGGGCAGGTGCTTTGGATGGCGCCATACTTGCGTGGAAACTATACCGCAAGTTTAAGAGAAAAAAGTAAGAGAAAAAAGGTACTAAGAGTTTAGAATTTAAAGACAAAAAAAATGGGCCACCGCTGTGACCCTTCTGTTAACCTTAAATCTAATACTATGAAAAACACATGGCAAAAATAATATAATTATTTGAGCACAGCAAGTTTTTCGTTTTCTTTTTTATCTTTTTTAATTATTTATCTGCATATTTTGGAATAATTAAAGATTCCAAATTCTTTTTTATCGTTGGTTTGCCGACATTCTGACAGGTCTCTTTTCACCATAATTCTTTTGGTTTTTCTCATCATTGACTTGCACTTTGCACCATCCGCATTTTCTGAACAAAAATGCCTAAAAAAACGCAAGTACTTACGATGCCCGATGAAAGTACTTGCGTTGGCTGTTGAAAGTACTTGCGATGGCCATCGCAAGTATGTTCATTTTTTAGGTCTATTCCCCTACCCTAATACCGTAAATTTGGCAAACTTCAAAAGGAGTTGTTTCGTACCAGAGTTGACAAACTTTACTGTCGCCTTAGCATTCTCGCCAGTTCCTTCCAGTTTCAGAACCGTACCTATGCCAAATCGCTGATGTTCTATCTTAGAACCCTCCACTAATTGAACAGATAAACCTGTTGATACAGAAGCAGAGGCAGCTGAACTCGGAGACGAAGGAGATGATGGTGATAATGAAGCCAAAACACGACGAGCTGCTTCTACGCCCCGAACCGACTTGAATCTGCTCTCCATGCGAACGGGGTTAGTTGCAGAATGGGAGTCGTCTCTATCAGTACGAGTCTGAACTCTGTTAACACGAAAATCATCTCTCCCTACACGGAAATTATCTCTATCTTCCTTATCAGAGAAGACACTCTTTCGGTCGGGCTTAAACTGCGATGAAACTGAAGTTCTATCCCAAGGCATTCTGCCACCATACCCCCCACTGTTGAAGGAGAAATCGTCATGAGCCATTTCCGAATCTTCTTTGATGAGTTTAGGGTCTATCTCGTTGAGGAATCTGCTGGGATTACCAAACTCTATCTTGCCATAACGGAAACGATTCTTAGCACTCGTCAGCACGCAATGTTTTTCGGCTCGTGTGATGGCGACATACAACAAACGACGCTCCTCCTCCAATTCGCGAAGAGTGGTAGAAGCTATGGGACTGGGAAAGATATTTTCCTCAAGACCAACGACAAAGACTGTAGCAAACTCAAGTCCTTTAGAGGCATGAATCGTCATGAGCGACACACGCGGCTCGTTGTCATCGCCCTTGCTGTCCAAATCTGTCAGCAATGCCACATCCTGCAAGTAGTCAGAAAGTGTAGTCTCATCTTCTCGCCCTTCTTCACGACGTTCCTCCACAAAGTTCTGCATACCACCAAGGAACTCTTCCAGGTTCTCTTGTCTGGAAAGATTGTCAGGATCTTTATCACCATTAAAGATATCTGCACTGATTCCACTCTCCTTGATAATAGCATCACCCAAGTCGTAGACATTCATCCGAGAAGCCTTTTCTACGAATCCGCTAATCAGCAGTCTGAAGTTCTCTAACTTAGTGAGCGTTCCCTTATTGACTGACAACCCATAATGTTCTGGCGAAGTTATCACCTCCCAGAAACTCACTTCATTTTGAATTGCGCACACGGCTATCTTTGCCACCGTTGTATTACCGATGCCACGCGCAGGATAGTTGACAATACGCTTGAAGGCTTCCTCATCATCAGGATTGGCCACCAATCGGAAGTAAGCGATAATATCCTTGATTTCCTTACGCTGGAAGAAACTGAGACCACCATAAATACGATAAGGAATGGATTGTTTTCTTAATTCTTCCTCAAAACTTCGACTCTGAGCATTGGTGCGATAGAGAATGGCAAAATCGCTATATTGACAGTCATCTTGCCGCTTGATTTTTTTGATTTCACGGCACACTATCAGAGCTTCCTCCTTATCACTATAAGCTGGCTTATAGAGCAAACATTCTCCCTTGTCGTTCTTGCTATAAACATCCTTGGGAATCTGATTGCTGTTGTGCTTTATCAGGCTATTGGCCGCCTCCACAATACTCTGCGTACTACGATAGTTCTGCTCCAGTTTAAAGAGTTTGGCGCCCTTAAATTCTTTCTGAAAACTAAGTATATTGTCGATGTTAGCACCTCGGAAACTATAGATACTCTGCGAGTCATCTCCTACTGCGCACACACGTCCCTTCTCCTTGCAAAGCTGCATCACGATACGCATCTGTACATGGTTGGTGTCCTGATACTCATCAACCAAAAGAAAATCAAACTGCGCAGCATACTTCTGTCTGATGTCTTCATGTTCATGAAAGAGACGGAAGGTAAGTGACAGCAAATCATCGAAATCCATGGCATTGGCCTGTCGGCAACGCTGCACATAGGTGACATATATCTTGCCTATGCTGGGCATCTTCATGCGTAGGTCTGCTTGATAGCAATCAGAATCGGCAGCATAGTTGTCTGCACTCATCAGATTGTTTTTCGCCATGGATATGCGACTATGTACCGCTGCTGGCTTATAGATCTTATCATCGAGTCCCAAATCCTTGACTATAGACTTGATAAGCGACCTGGAGTCGGTCTCGTCATATATTGTAAAATTGTTGGTAAACCCGATGTGCTGCGCCTCAGCTCTGAGTATACGCGAGAATATACTATGAAAGGTTCCCATATACAAGTGCTGCGCTAACTCTATACCCACTAATCTTCCGATACGTTCCTTCATCTCACGGGCAGCCTTGTTGGTAAAGGTAAGGGCCATAATATTCCAAGGCTTCACCCCTTGCTGCAATAGATAAGCTATCTTATAGGTTAGCACACGCGTCTTGCCAGAACCTGCGCCAGCTATCACCAACGATGGTCCATCAATATATTCTACAGCCTTACGCTGCGATTCGTTCAAGTCGTTCAATAGATTCATATTCTTGCTTGCTGAGTATTATTTCACCCTGTAGCCACCTACAGCAGTATTGGGGTTTAGGTCTTCACCCTCTTTGGGGAAAACGGGAATGAAGCGCATCTCGTGCTCTATCTGTCGCTGTCGCTTACGCATATACTTGCTCGGATGCTGTGAGTCGAACTTACGTGGATTAGGCAACGTGGCAGCTATCAAGGCGCACTCGCTACGGAATAGATCTTCTGCCTTTTTATCGAAATGATATTCTGCCACTGCATCCACTCCATATATTCCATTACCCATCTCTATGCTGTTGAGATAAACCTCCATGATACGCTGCTTACTCCACATCATCTCGATGAGGAAGGTAAAGTATGCTTCAAAGCCCTTACGGGTCCAAGAACGACCAGGCCATAGAAAAACATTCTTGGCCGTCTGCTGGCTGATGGTACTGGCCCCATGCACCTTTCCACCACGGGCATTATTGCGGGCTGCATGCTGTATGGCATTGAAGTCAAAACCATGATGTATCAGGAAACGAGAGTCCTCGCTTGCCATCACTGCCACAGGCATATGAGGCGAGATTTTGTCCATCGAAACCCAGTGATGATGCAGAGTAACACTCTCACCACCAGACACTTGCTGAAAGCATCTAATCACCATCAGAGGCGTAAGGTATACGGGGATGAAACGATACGCCACAACAGCAAGAATGGTGGTACTGAAAAACAGCACCACCACCCATTTTAATATTTTTTTAATTTTTTGAAGTATCATCAGAATGATTACTCAATAATAATAAAACTCATACTTCACTTTTGACAGCGAGCTGAGAAGTAATATCTTTAATTCAATGTTCCGTTGTTGGCCTTGTTTACCATTTCCTTGCTGGCATAGAGATAAACCTCCACACGACGGTTAGCAGCCTGACCAGCCTTAGTGCTGTTGTCAGCTACAGGATTGCTGGAACCATAACCAGCTACATTCTTAAACTGACTGGCACGTACACCACAAGAGGTAAGATAATTGTATACTGCCTTGGCACGATTCTCGCTCAAAGGAAGGTTGATACCATCATTACCTGTTATGTCGGTATAACCCTGAATGTCTACCTGGCAGTCTGGGTTGTTCTTCAGTACCTGAGAGAACTTAGCCAAATCGTTCTTGGCATTGGCATTCAGGTCGTATTTATTGAGCTTGAAAAGGATACCAGAATCGAAAGTTACCTTAACGGCAGCCAAACCATTCGTATCTGTCACCTGCTCCACCTTGGCATTCTCTATCTGCTTGGCCTCAGCAGCTACCTTATCCATACGTTTACCGATCAAAGCTCCTGTACCGCCACCTACGGCAGCACCAATCGCTGCACCTACAAGGGCACCTGTTCCGCGATGACTATTATTAAGTAATCCACCTACGATGGCACCAAGAGCTGCACCAGAACCTGCTCCTACCGCAGCACCAGTACCTGTCTTTGTCTGACAACTACCCAAAACCAGTAGCATAGATAGAGCTGCTACCTGAAATTTCATCTTTTTCATACTGTTTTCTCCTATATAATAACTGTTTTAATTGCAAAGATAACTCTTTTTTCTCCAACATGGAGTTTTTTCTAATATTTTTTTGTATTTTTGCATGCAAATTTAAGGCTATTTGCAAAATATGCCAAAGGGAAAATCCTACAAAGAAGGAGGAAATCCCTAAACCATCATTTCTAAATATCAAAATACATAATAAAAATATGGCTAAAGAATTAAAGAATTTGACCAAGCGTGCTGATAATTATAGTCAGTGGTACAATGACTTGGTAATGAAGGCCGACCTCGCTGAGCTTTCTCCAGTGCGTGGCTGTATGATTATCAAACCATACGGTTATGCCATCTGGGAAAAGATGCAGCAAGAGCTCGACAAAATGTTTAAGAAGACTGGTGTACAGAACGCATACTTCCCAATGCTCATCCCCAAGAGTTTCTTCTCGCGTGAGGCTGAGCACGTGGCAGGATTCGCCAAGGAGTGTGCCGTGGTAACCCACTATCGTCTCAAAGCATCTGAAGACGGCAAGAGCGTAGACGTAGACCCAGCAGCAAAACTCGATGAAGAGCTTATCATCCGCCCTACTTCCGAGACCATTATCTGGAACACCTACAAAAACTGGATTCACTCTTGGCGCGACCTCCCTATCCTCTGCAACCAGTGGTGTAACGTGATGCGCTGGGAGATGCGTACTCGTCCTTTCCTTCGCACATCAGAGTTCCTCTGGCAGGAAGGTCATACAGCCCATGCCACAAAGGAAGAAGCAGAGGCAAAGGCTCAGGAAATGTTGAAGGTGTATGCCGATTTTGCTGAGAAATATATGGGTGTGCCTGTTCTTCAGGGCGTGAAGAGCGAGACAGAGCGCTTTGCTGGCGCCCTCAACACTTACACCATTGAGGCTATGATGCAGGACGGAAAGGCTTTGCAGAGCGGTACTTCTCACTTCCTCGGACAGAACTTCGCCAAGAGCTTCGACGTGACCTATCTTAATAAGGAGAACAAGCCTGAGTACGTATGGGCTACCTCATGGGGTGTTTCTACCCGCTTGATGGGTGCTCTCATCATGGTTCATAGCGACGACAATGGTCTTGTGTTGCCTCCTAAGTTGGCTCCTATTCAGGTTGTCATCGTTCCTATCAACAAGGGCGAAGAACAGTTGCAACAGATTACAGCCAAGTTGCAGCCTGTTATCGACCAGTTGCGCGAACTGGGCATCAGCGTGAAGTATGATGACTCTGACAACAAGCGTCCAGGCTTCAAGTTTGCTGACTATGAGCTCAAGGGTGTTCCTGTACGCCTCGTTATGGGTGGACGCGACCTTGAGAACAACACTATCGAAATCATGCGCCGTGACACCTTGGAGAAAGAGTCTGTCAGCTTCGACGGCATCGTGGAGCGCGTCAAGGATATGCTTGAGGACATTCAGCACAACATCTTTGAGAAAGCTCGCAACTATCGTGACGCTCATGTCTACGAATGTGACAACTACGAGGAATTCAAAGAGCGCGTCAAGGACGGAGGCTTCTTCCTCTGCCACTGGGATGGTACAGCCGAGACTGAGGCTAAGATCAAGGAAGATACCCAGGCCACCATTCGTTGCGTGCCATTCGCATACGAACAGACTCCTGGCGTAGACATGGTAAGCGGCAAACCTGCTGTGGCTCGTGTCATCATCGCTCGTAGCTACTAAACATAGTAGATTCGTAAAACGTATTTTTTTAACCATACTGAAGTTAAAGAAGCTCTGCAATGCTTCTTTAACTTCTTTCATTTTTGTCAATTTTATGAATATTGTTATCATGGATGGCTACGCATCCAATCCTGGTGACCTCAACTGGGATGCTCTTAAACAACTGGGCCATGTCACTGTCTACCCACGCACATCGGATGCAGAGAAGGTGGAACGCGCTAAAGATGCCGACATCATACTCATCAACAAGGTGCAGATGGATGCAGAAGCCCTTGACCAGCTACCCCGACTCAAGTATATCGGTGTACAGGCCACAGGCTTCAACGTGGTAGATATCAAAGCTGCAAAAGAACGAGGTATCGTCGTAACCAACATACCTGCTTATAGCACCGAAAGCGTGGCACAGATGACTTTTGCACTCATCCTTTCCATTACTAACCGCGTGGAGCACTACACTAAAGAAAACCGCAATGGACGATGGGCTAACAATCCTGACTTTTGCTACTGGGATACTCCTCTCATAGAACTTGCTGGCAAGCAGATGGGCATTGTGGGACTGGGGAACATCGGCATGAAGGTAGCCACCATCGCTCATAGCATGGGCATGAATGTATGCAGCTACACCAGTAAGAGTGCCGCTGACCTACCCGACTGGATCACTAAGGTAGACAGAGACGAGTTGTTGGCTTCTGCTGATATCCTGTCACTCCATTGTCCTCTCACTGAGGATACTCACCACTTCATCAATGCTGAGAGTATAGAGAAGATGAAGTCTACGGCCATACTCATCAACACAGGACGTGGACTGCTTGTCGATGAAGAAGCATTAGCAAAAGCTCTGCATAAGGGAAAACTTGCCGCCTATGGTGCCGACGTGATGACGCAAGAACCACCCCAGAAAGACAATCCTCTCTTTTGCGAACCTAATGCCTTTATTACTCCACACATCGCATGGGCTACACTCGAAGCACGCACCCGTCTCAACAGACAAGTTGCAGCAAACGTAAAGGCATTTATTGAGGGACATCCCATCAATGTGGTAAATAAGTAACGCAAGTTTCATTGGCGATAGATGTTAAAGCATTGGCATTAACTTCTATCCACCATAGGAAGTGAAGAACACTTTAACTCCTATGATATATTATAATTTCATTATCGCCTCTTCAACAAGACATAAATGATAACAGGTGCTCCCACCAAAGGGGTAACTGCTGCAAGAGGAATAACTCCATTGTGGGCTGGCAACGTGCAGAGCCAGCTACACAATAGAGCTATCACGGAACCCAAAAGCATCGTTGATGGCAATAGCAGACGATGATTCTCTGAACCAATAAGCAGTCGCGCTATGTGGGGTGTAGCCAATCCTATAAACGACACAGGACCACAGAAGGCTGTTACTGTAGCGGTGAGTACACCTGTCACAACAAGAAGTAGAAGGCGTAACCTATGTGTGTCGATACCTAAGTTCTCTGCATACAACTCGCCCAAGAGAAGTGCATTGAGAGGCTTTACAAGCAATAAAGCCGCCAATAGAAAGATACCTATAAGTGTTGCTGCCACAGGAATGCTATGAAGCGACACATTGCCGAAACTTCCCATTCCCCATATCATATACGATTTTACCCCCTCGCTCGTGGCAAAAAAGTTGAGTAGCGTAATAGCACTATTGGCCAAATAACCTATCATCAGACCAATAATAAGGAGCATGGTACTACTACGCACAACAACAGAAAGAGCCGAAATGAGTGCTGTCACTATTAATGCTCCTACAAGGGCCGATGCAAGCACTGCCACATAACCAGCCACACTGAGCAAACCTGTCGACACGCTACCACCCATGCCCAACATAACAATGGCTACGGCTAAGGCTGCGCCACTGTTAATACCAAATACATCTGGACCTGCCAAAGGATTACGGAAGGTGGTTTGCAGAAGAAGACCGCTGACAGCTAAAGCGGCTCCTCCCATCAGGGCCATCAGAGCCTGTGGAAGACGCGAATGGATAATAATAAAGTGCAACGTATCAGATGTAGCATCTACATTGCTTCCAAGAAGAATGGCTACAACATCCGACAGAGGAATACTGACACTTCCCATGGCAAGGTTGAGCAAAAAGAGCACAACGATCAACAGGATAGCTGCCACAAGAGTGACTATGTTTTGGGGATGCTTCATAGGTAGCTTTGAGTCATTTTTATTATACGACTGCAAAGTTACATTTTTTTCTTTAAACAAGCAAATTCACCGTTCAGAAGTTCAAGGATTTCATCCATCTACATAGCAAAGCAATACCCGGCAGGATACAGGCCACAAGGTCGGTCAGTCCTGTTGCCACCAACATGCTTACATGGGCATGAAAAGTGGTGTATGTCTCTGTAGGTATCAATACTCCTTGCAACAGAACTGCGTAAATAATAAAAACAACCAGTTCGCGTACCGTAGCCTTACTGCGATAATCGAAACTGCAGTGGATGGTGTGGAAAATGCTATTCACTGCCAATGCAATATACTTCTGAATGCCAAAAGATGGCACTCTCCACCTCAAATTTTCCAAATCCGTGCGGTTGCCAATATATCCTAAACGGGATTGATTCATAGCGTCATTCATCGTCAGTTCCATAAGTATAATCATTTTAAAAAGAAAACGTTCACTTGATCTACTGCAAAAGTATAGGAAACATATTACACCATGATGTAGAACATATTACATTTCTGTAACAATTCAGTTCTATGAAATTTGCTATCAATATCCCGTGTTACAAGATAAATCCCCACGCTATCCTCTAACAACTATTGGGTTTAACATAGAGCCTCCTTCCTTTTTCTGTCGTTCATGATGACAGCCATATTATCAATCGCCCATACGATTAAGTTATCTATAATAGGTATTAGAGTCTCGGAACGTGGAGTAAGCGAATACTCCACTCTTGGTGGAACTTCTGCATACACTTTTCTTGTAACGTAACCATCCGCTTCCAATGTCTTCAAGGTGCTGGTAAGCATCTTTTGCGATATATCTGGAATGAGCTTGCGAAGAGCATTAAAGCGAAGTGGTCCATCCATGTGGTTTTTAAGTGTGTAGATAACCAACAACGACCACTTGTCACATATACGAGCCAGCACATTGCGTATAGGGCAATCCTGCACGATCATTTCTTTTATCATTCTTGCCATTTTGGAATATAATTAGAATGTTAATATCATACTACTATATTTTCCCCATTACTAAGCTTCCCCATTTGCGATGGGGTTGATACATATTATCTTATGTTGAAAATACTTTTATTTTCAGCAATAGGCTACAAAAGTAACTAATATCCGTCAAGCATGCAAGCACCAAAAGTTAATCTAAGTTAAGACCACTTTTTCATTATTCCCATCCCACCTCATTAGTTACCTTCGAGTAACTATCACACCCACAAGTGCCTTCTTGTATCAACTGCTCTTTTGTTGTATCTTTGCATCACCATTCTGAAAGAAGAAATATAATTATCCATATAAATCAAAAAAAATGAAAGAAACAAAGACAATTGCAAACGCTGCCAACTTTACAGCAGTAGATTTTGGCAAGATGAATGAAATTAAAGACTACACCCTACTGTATAAACCAGATATGAAGGTTTCGGGTAAGGTTTTTGGAGGCGAGAGCGTGAATGCTACGGGTGCTGAATTCTCTTTCCAATGTTTTGCACCAGGTGCTGAAACAGGATTCCTCCACACTCATAAAAACCATGAGGAATTGTATTTTTTCCTTAGCGGTAAGGGCGAGTTTCAGGTAGACGATACGATTTTCCCTATCCAAGAGGGAAGCGTTGTAAGAGTAGCACCTGATGGCAAACGTGCTGTTCGCAACAACGGTACAGAACCTCTTATAATGCTTTGCGTACAATACAAAGGCAATACTTTTACTCCCGAAGATGCAACGGATGGTATCATCCTAAAAGACCAAGTAAAGTGGTAAAAACATAATGGAAAAACAAGCCAGCACGATGAACTGCTGGCTTGTTTTTTTATGGAAGACCGAAACTGCATAGGATTCTTCCACTGTTATTTAGGGAAAATCATACTCTCATTTATGGTTTTCCCCTTGTCATCTGCAGTCTTTTTGTCTATCTTTGCACTATGAAAGAAGAAAGACAGCACTCGATACTTAGCAAGTTTACATGGTGCTCTTCGACTCTTTCTGGATACTATAATTAAAAGAATTAATAGAATAATAACCTTTTAAAGAAAGACTGTTATGAAAAGAATGATGATTACTTTCGTAGCAACATGGATGATAATTACATCTATGACAGCCCAAAGATTGACAAATATCCAAGCTGAAGCTCGTTTTATCACCGATAAGATGATTGTAGAACTGGGATTGAGCAATGCTCAGCGTAACAACCTACTGAACATCAACTTCGCTTACCTTGATGGTATACGAAGCTATCGCGACATCGATGCATACGGCTGGAAGTATCGCAACAAGCAACTCAAGCGCATGCTCACCCCTAACCAATGGAAAAGATTCAAGGACTCATACTACTTCTATCGCCCTATCGGTTGGCAGAATCATGTGTATGTTCACCATATTTATACCCGATATCCTAAGCATAACTGGGGACACGACAAGCGCCGCCCTTGCCCTGAGTGCAGCTACGGAAGACCAGGATGGCCAGGCGGAACCCATGTAACCTATGGACCAGGAAAGCCGGGCAAGCATCACAAGCACCACAAGCACCACAAGCACGACAAGAAGAAATGGAAGCACGATAGAGATTGGGATGATGATTGGGATGATGACTAAGATTAAGACTGAGATTAAGACTGAGATTCGATGATAAAACAGAAGAAATCCAAGCTATAGATGATTCTCTGGCTTGGATTTCTCGCTATGTAAAACAAACTATACCGACTAACTAATAACTAATCATTTATCACTAACAAAACGTCTTTCACAATCTGCTCATCGAGCAGGCGATTATCCGAAAGCAACTGCTTCACATCGTATCTGTCGTAGAGACCCTTCTTGATGCCGCCCACCATCACCTTCATTTCTGAAGTGCCATAGTAAGAGGCGATGCGCTCTCCGAAGCCGCCATCCTTCGAGCCATCCTCCAAGGTTACCACCAACTGATGGTTTGCCTTCAGGCTATCCAGCACTTCGGCATCCACCTCATTCAGATAACGAGGATTGATGAGCGTTGCATCGATGCCTTTTGTTGCTAACAGACGAACTACATTCTCACCCTTCTGAAAGAACGAACCAGCAGCTATAACTGCCACTTTAGAACCTTCATGCATCACTTTATACTTTGACTCATAACTATATTCTGTATCAACATCTTCAGCAGAATGTACTACACCATTGCTTGGCTGTCGAATGGCAATGGGTTTATCGTTCTGCAAGATACTCCAACGCAACATGGCGAAATACTCCTCGCAAGTAGTAGGAGCCAAATAGATGAGACCAGGAATACTGCAAAGCATCGGAATATCGAAGAGACAGATGTGGGTGATGTCATTCATTGAGTTCACTCCGCCACCCACGACGTTGATAACAGCAGGGTTGGAATTAATGCAAAGGTCTTGCGCTATCTGGTCGTAGGTGCGCTGAATGAAGGTGCTATAAACTGTCCACACTGGATGTAAGCCACCTTTTGCCATTCCAGAAATCATCGCAACAGCCTGTTCCTCGGCAATTCCCATATCAATATGCTGTTTGCCTGCCAAAAGACGCTTATCAGCAGTAAAACCTGCAGCAGTGGGAGTACCTGCGGTTACTGCAATAAGTGTCTTATCTTGTTTCATCTCACGCAACATCCAATCAGAAAACAAAGTATCATAACTCTCGGATGGAATCATCTCTGGGAAGCTACCATCATCATTCTTTCTGGGACGACTACCATCCTCAAGATTGAAAGGCAGCCCCCAATGCCAAGCCTCCTTATTGGCTACTGCTGGTGCAAAACCATGCCCTTTCTCGGTATGGATATGAACCACCGTAGGCTTATCGGTTCCCTTTACGCTCTTAAATACTTCTATGAGTTTCTCAATATCATTGCCCTCTTCCAAATATACGTATTCGAACCCCCAAGCCTTAAACCAGTTGTGATCGCAAGTTCCATTGCTATCGCGTAGCGCTCGCAGATTCTTGTAAATTCCTCCATGATTTTCTGCTATAGACATCTCATTATCGTTCACGACGATGATGATGCCCGTACCAAGCTCAGAGGCTTCATCTAAACCTTCAAAAGCCTCACCACCTGAGAGAGAGCCATCACCAATAATGGCTATGACATTCTCATCAGTACCCTTGATATCGCGCGCCTTCTGCAAACCTGTAGCAAGACTGATAGAAGTCGAAGTATGTCCCACCTCGAAGTTATCGTATACTGGATTCTCGGCTGGAGAAGAATAGCCAGAAATGGCATTCATATCATCCACATCACCTAAGAATCCCGAAGCTCTACCTGTAAGCACCTTATGAGGATAACACTGGTGACTCACATCAAACACGAACTTATCCTTGGGTGCATCAAACACATAGTGCAGAGCCACGGTAGCCTCTACAAATCCAAGGTTGGGTCCCACATGTCCACCATGCTTGCTCACACGATTTAGAACAGCCTGTCGGATTTCATCAGCCACAATCTGTAAGGCTTTCAAATTCAGCTTTTTTAAGTCGGCTGGCGACTGAATTTTCTCTATATACATTTTTCTATTATATTATTTACGTATTTACTGGATGCAAAGGTAAAAAGAATCAAAGAAAAACAAACTACCCAAAGTACGATAAAAATGAAATATTCTACAGATTACTCCACTTCCATGATTTCAGGATGCAAAACTTTATCACACTTTTTGAGTTTCTTCACTACTTCTGAATAGCTATGGCGAATAAGAGCCTTGATAAATGTATCTTCCAACATACCATCAAGATTTACTTGGTTCCAATACTTCTTATTCCAATGCCATGCACCTTCTATCTCAGGATAAACATCTCGGAGTTCGAGAGCGTAATCGGCATTACACTTCATCGTAACCCACTCTGTACGTTCGAGGTCGAGGCAAGCGAAAATCTTGTCTAAGACCCGAAACGCTAAGGTTCTCTCATCAAAGGGGAAAGACTCTGTGACAAGTGGAAGCGAGAGGCAATACTCTCTTACAGTTTCTATATTCATGATTTCGGGTATTATCTATAATTTTACAATGAGAAGTATTTAAACACTATCAGAAAGCAAAGATAATGATTGCAGACGAAAAAACAGCAGGTTTTATTCTTTTTTTCACAAGAATAAAACCTGCTGTTTTATATTCAAATCATATTTATATCAGACAAAAGCATTACTTCTTACGTCTCAAACGAGCATAGAAGTCTTGCAGCTGCCCTGGCTGAACACCTAAAGCCTGTAAACGACGCAAATCATCATAGGCCTCAAGTTTACGGCCTAATATGATAAGTAAATCTACATGACTGACAATATAATCCTGATTGGTACTATCGAGACGCATCGCTTCAGCATAATCATAAGCTGCTAACTCGAGCATCCCTCTCTCCTTTTCCATCCCGCCACGAGCAGCATAAGCCACTGCGCTATCTGGATATTGCTCAATCAAGTTGTTGATGCCATCGTAAGCCTCTGTGTGATGCTGGTCTTTCTCGTTAAGCAATGCCAGTCCCAACTGTGCTTGGAAATTACCAGGCACCAATACTAAGAGATTTTGATAGTCGAGACGTGCAAAGTTATAACGCTTAAGTTTCTCATTAACAAAGGCACGATAAAAAAGACCTGCAATATTTGTCTGATTGAGAAAAAGCACCTTGTCAAGCTCATCCTTAGCATAATTCCATTGCTCGAGTTGGATATTCCAAGCTGCTTTCTTCAAACGTAGATCTATGCTATCGGGGTGATAAGCCAACGTCTCTGTGGCAAGAGCCAACGAGTCTCGTAAGGCAGAAGAAGAAGACTGTGCCACAGCCCTACCCATACTCATAAGCAGGGCTATCGCAACAAGTACAAAAGGACGGCAAAACTTCATTAAGCGTTCTTGATCCAGTTGACAATCCACTCGCCAACCTCTGTTGTGCCATAGTGAGCACCACCCTCAACCTGAATCTCAGGAGTGCGTACGTTGGCATCAAGAGAAGCATCTACTGCCTTGCGGATCAAGGCACCCTCCTCGTTCA